>OGFI01000987.1_pt1 | contig 16857 bp, 15 predicted proteins | sample 1570901 | NCBI WGS metagenome assembly OGFI01 (sample SAMEA2582018, study PRJEB24529) | metagenome | biome: Human gut stool | place: China | collected 2011 | reverse complement strand
AGGCATCCACGGGGTCTTCCACATGGCCGCAGATGACGCCGGGGAAGCTGTTCAGCGCCAGCATGGCACCCTCGCCGGTGCCGCAGCCGGTGATGACATAGTCGGCTGCGCCGCTGTTCAGCAGGATGGCGGCCAGGATGCCGCACTGCACATAGGTCAGCTGTGCCTTGTCGTCGGCGGCATACATGCCGTAGTTGACCACCTCGTGGCCCATGGGCTCCACGACCTTCTTCAGCGCTGCTTCGATGAGGCCGTTCTTGGCGGCCTGGCTGTTTTCGTTGATGAGTGCGATCTTCATGGAAAAATTCCTCCTGCAATAGCATGATGTTCCACCGCCGTCCAAAAATATGCGGAAGGCGGTGCGTGTCTGACGTTAGTGTATCGTGTCGGCGGGCAAAAGTCAATCACCGGCCCAGCTTCCGCTTCTGCTGCCGGGCGAGGATGGGCATGAGCAGCGGGGCGGGCACGAGTTTCTGGGCCGTGGTGGCGGCCCGCATCAGGGCCGAGGGCACGATGATGGTCTTGCGGCGGAGCATCCCGCGCATGGCTTCTTCCACGCAGAGCTCCGGCGAGATGCCCTTGAGCGCGAAGACGACGTCGGCGCGGTCGTTGAACTCGGTGTTCACCGGGCCGGGGCAGAGCGCGCAGACGTAGACCGGGCTGTGCTGCTCCCGCAGCTCCTCGGCCACGCCCCGCGTCAGGCTGACCACATAGGCCTTGGAGGCGTAGTAACCCGCCATGAACGGCCCGGCCGGGCAGCAGCCCCGCCGAGGATGCCACGTTCAGGATGGTGCCGGAACCCTGCCGGTCCATCTTCTTGAGCACGAACTTGAACAGCCGGTGCATGGCGAGAACATTGACCCGCAGCATGGAAAGCTCCTTTTCCGGGTCGGTGTCGAGGAAGCAGCCGCAGGTGCCGAAGCCCGCGTTGTTGATGAAGAGGTCGATGCGCTCAGCGGCCAGTACGGTGCACAGGGCCTCGCAGTCAACGTCGCGTTCCAGGTCGGCGGGGAGGACGCGGCAGGGCACATGATAGCGGTTTTGCAGCTCCTCGGCCAGAGCGTCCAGCCGGTCTTTCCGGCGGGCCGTCAGGATGAGATGGAAGCCCAGCCGCGCGTACTGGCGGGCGAACTCCTGCCCGATGCCGGAAGAAGCACCGGTGATCCAGACTGTTTTCTTGTTCATAGGACTTGTCCTTTCTCAGAAGCCCGAAGCTGCGTCGATGGCGCGCAGCTCGTCAGGGGTGAAGGCTGTGTTGTCCAGCGCCTTGAGGTCGTCTAAGATCTGCTCCGGGCGGGATGCGCCGATGAGCACACTCGTGACCTGACCGTCCTTCAGGATCCAGGCCAGTGCCATTTCGGCCAGCGTCTGGCCGCGGGCGGCGGCGATGGCGTTCAGGGCACGGATCTGCTCCAGCTTCTCCTCGGTGAGGGTGGATTCCTTCAGGAAGCGGCCGTCGGTGCGGATGCGGCTGTCTTCGGGGATGCCGTGCAGGTAGCGGTCGGTCAGCAGACCTTGTGCCAGCGGGCTGAACGCGATGATGCCCTTGCCCAGACGGTTGGCCGTCTCCTTCAGGCCGTTCTTCTCGATGGTGCGGTCAAAGATGGAGTAGCGGTTCTGGTTGAGGACGAAGGGCACATGCCGCTCGGTGAGAATGGCGCAGGCCTTTTCCAGCGTGGGGCCGTCGTAGTTCGACAGGCCCGCATACAGTGCCTTGCCGCTGCGCACGGCCTGTTCCAGCGCACCCATGGTCTCTTCCAGCGGGGTGTTGGGGTCCATGCGGTGGTGGTAGAAAATGTCCACGTAGTCCAGCCCCAGCCGCTCCAGGCTCTGGTCCAGGCTGGCCAGCAGATACTTCCGGCTGCCCCAGTTGCCGTAGGGGCCGTCCCACATCTCATAGCCGGCCTTGGTGCTGATGATGAGCTCATCGCGGTAGGGGCGGAAGTTCTCCTTCAGGATGCGGCCCAGGTTTTTTTCGGCGCTGCCGGGTGCGGGGCCGTAGTTGTTGGCAAGGTCAAAGTGGGTGATGCCGTGGTCGAACGCCGTGAAACAGAGCTGCTTCATGGTTTCGAAATGGGCGGTATCGCCGAAGTTGTGCCAGAACCCCAGCGACACGGCAGGCAGCAGCAGACCGCTCTGGCCGCAGCGGTGGTAGGGCAGGGTGGAATAGCGGGCGGAGGATGCAGTGTACATGAACAAAACTCCCTTCCGATTCGTGATCTGATCTGCCCCTATTTTAACACATCGGAGCGGCAGAATCCATGGGTTCCCGCACGATGCAGAACGGCACTTGTTGACGCCTGCCGTTTGGAGTATAATAAAGGCAGAAAACGCGCACTGCGCAGGAGGTATCAGAATATGAACAAACCGGTATTGGTGGTCATGGCAGCTGGCATGGGCAGCCGTTACGGCGGCATGAAGCAGATCGACCCGGTAGGCCCCAATGGGCAGGTCATCGTGGATTATTCCCTCTACGATGCCCGCCGTGCAGGCTTTGAGACCGTGATCTTCGTCATCAAGCACGAGATCGAGGAGACCTTCAAAAAGGCCATCGGCGACCGCGTGGCCAAAGTGATGAACGTGAAATACGCATTCCAGCAGCTGGATGAGCTGCCCGCAGGCTTCTCCATCCCGGAGGGCCGCGTCAAGCCCTGGGGCACCTGCCACGCGGTCCTGGCGGCAAAAGACCTCATCGACGGCCCGTTCGCGGTCATCAATGCGGATGACTACTACGGCCCGGAGGCGTTCCAGGTCATCTACGATTACCTGTCCACCCACGCGGACGGCACGGTCTACGACTACTGCATGGTCAGCTACCTGCTGAAGAACACCGTCTCCGAGAACGGCAGCGTTGCCCGCGGCGTCTGCGTCGCGAACGCGGACGGCACCCTGCACAGCGTCACCGAGCGCACCCGCATCGAGACATACGAGGGCGGCATCCACTACACCGAGGATGGCGGCGCGAGCTGGCACGACCTGCCGCTGGACGCCCCCGTCAGCATGAACCTGTGGGGCTTCGGCCGGAGCTTCCTCGATGAGGCCGAGCGCCGCTTTGCAGGCTGGCTGACTGAGAATCTGGAACAGAACCCGCTCAAGTGCGAATATTTCCTGCCGCTGGTCATCAGCGAACTCATCGACGAGGGCAAGGCGACTGTGAAGATCCTGCACAGCCGCGACAAGTGGTTCGGCGTGACCTACCGCGAGGACAAGCCCACCGTTGTGGCCGCCATCGCGCAGAAGACGCAGGACGGCCTGTACCCGGAAGACCTCTGGAACTGAATCGGACCATGAAAAAATGGAGCGCTCCCTTTTGCGGGGAACGCTCCATTTTTGGTTTATTTTCGCTTCAGCTGTTCCCGCAGCGTGTCCAGCGAGCGGTTCTGCTCACCGTGCTTCAGCTTGGGGAAGGCGCGGAGCATGCGGCGTTTGCCGAAGTGCGGGGTGGTGCGCTGGGTGCGGGAGCGAAGCTCCTCGCTGCGGGCCTGCAGCTCCTCGGCCAGCTGTTCCAGCCGGAACAGTTCGGCCGTGCGCTCGGCTCTGCCTTTGGCCGCCAGCTTGACGGCATTGGCGGCTTCGCTGGCGTTGAGCTTGGCATCCTGCGAGGCCCGCTTCGCGGCCTCCATGGCCTCGTCGGCCTTGGCGCGCATGGCAGCGGCTGCCTCGCGGGCGTTCAGCTTGGCCGCATTGTCGCGGGCCTCGGCGGCCGCCAGCTTGAACTGCAAACGGCTCTCGTCCATCTTCTGGTCCATGGCCATGGCGTTGGTGCCCAGCAGCTCAGTCATGGCGTCGCTGACCGCGTGCATACTGTCGGCCACCTTTTCCAGCGCATCCAGGTCGCGGGCCAGGTCGGACGCAGCAAAGGCGGTGGCGATGGTGTCGGCGGCATAGATGGCGTAGAGCAGGAACATCAGGATCAGGCCCACCAGCGGAGGGATGAGGGCCACCGCATCGGCGATGATGGGGTGAACGAGCTTCATCACGATGAGGGTGCCCACGCCCCACAGCAGGGAAAACTCCAGGCAGATATAGCCGCCGATGTTGAAGGGGTAGTCGCTGTAATCCCACCAGCGGGTGTGGTAGAGCTTGTACAGAGCCCAGCCGCCCACCAGTTCCAGCGCACTGGGCAGGATGACGCCGCCGAGGTAGAGCAGGAGCAGGCTGTGCGACAGGGGCGTCAGGGCGAAGAGGACGATGACCATGCCGAAGCCGTAGATGGGGCAGACCGGGCCGTTCAGAAAGCCGCGGTTGATCAGCTTGCCGGTCGTGACGGCGGCATAGATGACCTCCAGACACCAGCCGAGGCAGGAGTAGATGAGGAAGTACGCGAAGATCTGATACAGCGAAAAGCCGCAGACGGTGGTATCAACGAAAAAAGAAAGCAAGGGAACACCTCCGTTAATTCTGTTTCCGGACGATGCTGTATTCATCGCCCGCTTCAAAGAAGGGGCAGGCGCGGGTGCTGCGGGAGAGATACCGTGCCATCTCGTCCTCGTCGAGTGCGGCGCCCTGTGCACAATAACAGGTGCCGTATTCGTCCGGGACATTGTTCACGCACAGCTCACAGGGGTCACGCATCGGCAGTCTCCCCGTGGGCAGCGGCCTCGGCGGCAGCGGCTTCGGCAGCCGCCATCTTTTTGAGCACCTTCGGCTCGATCCAGGTCACGGTCTCGTCGCCGGGCAGCTTCCGGGCGATGAGGGCCTTGATCTTGATGCCCATCTCGGTGAACATCCCCTCGTGCTCGGTGCGGATGTTCCATGCCGGCTCGTTCTCGTGCAGGTCGAAGGTCTTCCAGGTGATCTCGTAGCCGGAAGCGGGGAAGTATTCCAGGCTGTCGCGGAACAGATCGTCATCGTCGGTCTTGAAATAGATCTCGCCGCCGTCTTCGAGGAAGGCGCGGTACTGGATGAGCTGGCGGGGATAGGTGAGGCGGTGCTTGTTGGAGGAGGCATTCTTGCTCCACGGGTTGCAGAAATTGATGTAGATGCGGTGTACGGTATCCTCCGGCGTGAGGACGCCCTTGATGCGCTCGATGTCGGTGCTCATGATCTTGACGTTGTCGATGGGGCGGCCTGCCTCCTGATAAGCGGCCTCGATCTTCCGCTTGGCCAGAATGAGGACTTTGTCGGTGATATCGATGCCGAGGTAGTTGTTCTCCGGGTGGGCGCTGGCCAGCTGGGAGATAAAGCCGCCCTTGCCGCAGCCCAGCTCCAGCACAAAGGGCTGCTCCGGGCGGGCATACTGTGCGTGCCACCGGCCGCCCCAGATCAGGGGCTCGTGGACGTGGAAATCGGCGGCCATCAGCTCATCGTGGGCGTAGGGTTTGAAGCGCATTCTCATAATATGTGGTTCTCCTTCAAAAATCGTTCAACTTGTTCGGGTGATGCGGCGCAGCTGCCCTGGCAGATGCCGGGCTTGCCGCCGCCGCGGCCGTTCAGGGCGGCATTGAGGGCCTTGGTCAGGGCGCGGACGTCGCCGTCGGCTCTGGCCAGGCAGTAGCCGGTGCCTTTTTCGTTGGCCGTCAGGGCTGCGCACAGGCCGGTGGTGGCCTCGCTGAGCTTGACGGCCAGCCGGTGCAGGCCGTCCGGGTCAAGCCCCGGCACGATGCGGATGGCATCCGCACCGGGCGTTGCCTGCGCGGCCAGCGCGTCAAAGAGCTGGCTGCACAGCCCGAAGTGGGTGAATTTCAGGGCAGTGTACTCGTCATACACCCGGTGCACGGCGTTGGCTGTCTCGCTGGCCTTGGCGCTGAGCAGGGCACCGATGTCGGCCTGACGCTGGCGCATGGCCTGTGCGGCCAGCAGGGCCCGCTCGCCGCAGACGATGCTCAGCCGGACGCCGCCCTTGTAGTTCTCGGCGGCCAGGATCTTGATCTGGCCCACCGCGCCGGTGGCGGCGGTGTGGGTGCCGCAGCAGGCGCAGACATCGGCACCGGGGATGCTCACGATGCGCACCTGGCCTTCGATCTCTTTCTTGCTGCGGTAGGTCAGCGCGGCCAGCTCCTCGCGGGTGGGGTAGGTGATGCACACCGGCACATTCTGCCAGACGATGCGGTTGGCGGCAAGTTCGGCCTCCCGCAGACCATCGGCGGAGATGGGGACGCTGGTGTCCATCCGCACCGCGTCGGTGCCGATGTGGAACCCGACGTTCTCAGCCCCGAACATCTGGTGCAGGATACCGGAGAGGATGTGCTCACCGGTGTGCTGCTGCATCTTGTCGAATCGCCAGGCCCAGTCAAGGGCCTCCTGCACTTCGGTGCCGGGGGCGGCGGCTTCGGGCAGGGCATCTGTGGTGTGCCAGATGACGCCGCCCTGCTCGTGGACGTCGGTGACGTGCAGCACCGTGCCGTCCGGAAGGGTCAGGGTGCCCCGGTCGGCAGGCTGACCGCCGCCTTCGGGGTAAAAGACCGTGCCGTCCAGCGCGACCTTTCCGCCGCCGTTGCCGTCCGGCTCGGCCGCGAGGATGCGCCCTGCCGCCTCGGTGCGGTAGGCATCGGCCTCGTAATATTTTTGAGTGGGTTGCATGGTGTCCTCCTGACCCTCTCAGTCTCGCTTTGCTCGCCAGCTCCCCCAAAGGGGGAGCTTTTGGCCGTTTTTGAGATTATGCCAAGACCTCGCCCTTCGGGAGAGGTGGCAGCGCGTGAGCGCTGACGGAGAGGGTTTTATTTGATAGAAACAAGTATACCACGATTTTTGCCTGTGGAAAATAGTCTGCGGTTATGTTATGATAGGAAATAACCGAAATCCGAACGAAATGAGGAAGGTACATCATGCGTGAAAGTGGAATTTTAATGCCGGTGTCCAGCCTGCCCGGCCCCTATGGAATTGGCTGCTTCGGAACGGAAGCGGAAACGTTCGTGGATTTTCTGGCCGCAGCGGGCCAGAAGATCTGGCAGATCCTGCCGCTGAGCCCCACCGGCTATGGGGACAGTCCCTATCAGAGCTGCTCGGCCTTTGCGGGCAACCCGTACTTCATCGACCTCGACGCCCTCAAGGCGGAGGGCCTGCTGACCGCCGCCCAGCTCAAGGCGGAATCCTGGGGCGAAGACCCGCTTCAGGTGGACTACGGCACCCTGTACACCAGCCGCTACAAGATCCTGCGCGCGGCATACGCGGCCTGGCGCAGGCAGTGCGAAGGGCTGCACGGCTGTGCCCACTACTACCCGGATGCCTACTATGCCTTCACGCTGGAAAACGAGAGCTGGCTGGAGGACTATGCACTGTACATGGCCCTGAAGACCGCCAACCAGATGAAGAGCTGGACCGAGTGGCCCCGCGCGTACCGGATGCGGGATGGCCATGCACTGGCCGCGTTCCGCGCGGAGTACGAGGAAGAGATCGGCTTCTGGAAGTTTTTGCAGTATGAGTTTGCCATCCAGTGGAAGAAGCTGAAAGCCTATGCCAACGCCAAGGGCATCCAGATCCTGGGCGACATCCCCATCTATGTCTCGGCCGACTCGGTGGACGCCTGGGTGGGCGGTCAGCTGTTCGAACTGGCGGCGGACGGCAGCTTTGCCCGCGTGGCCGGCTGCCCGCCGGATTATTTCTCCGCCGACGGCCAGCTCTGGGGCAACCCGCTGTACAACTGGCCGTATCACCGCGAGACCGGCTATGCCTGGTGGATCGAGCGGGTCCGCCATGCGCTGGGCATCTACGACCTGCTCCGCATCGACCACTTCCGCGGCTTCGATACCTACTGGGCCATCCCGGCGGGCAGCACGACCGCCAAGGGCGGCAAGTGGGAGATCGGCCCCCGGATGGAGCTGTTCCACGCGCTGGAAAACGCGCTGGGCAAACTGCCCATCATCGCCGAGGACCTGGGCGACATCGTGGACAGCGTCCGCGAGCTGCTGGCGGAGAGCGGCTTCCCCGGCATGAAGGTGCTGCAGTTTGCCTTCGGCGGCGGAGACAATGAGTATCTGCCCCACAACCACGTCCGGAACAGCGTGGTCTACCCCGGCACCCACGACAACACGACCCTGACCGCCTGGTGGGAGATCGGTGCGTCTGAGAAGGAAAAGGCCATGGCTTGTGCCTACCTGCATCTGACCCCCTGCCACCCCACGGCCAAAGAGGTCGCCGCCGTCAAGACCGATGCGGCCCGCGTGGCCCTGCTGCGCGCAGCGCTGGGTTCGGCCTCCGCACGCGCCATCATCCCCATGGCCGACTGGCTGGGCCTGGGCGAGGAAGGCCACCTGAACACGCCCGGCCGTCTGGGCGGCAACTGGACCTGGCGCGCTGCCGAGGGCTTCGGCACAAAGAAGCTGGCCAAAGAGATCCTGGGCGAGTGCGAGGCGGTCTGTCGTGCATAAAAACCGGAAAAACCGGGAGAACGTTAGCAGATTGACGGATCTGCAAAAAAATTGGTTGAAATTTGTGCGTTTTGCTGGCAAGTCTTCCGCAGAAGTGGTATAATCTTCGTAATCTGAGAAACATTTTCAAAGTGTTTTTCGTGGCAAGGTGTGCCGGGAGGGAGAATCCGGCACCACAACGATGGGGAAAAACGCATGAAGAAAGAATGGACCGAGCAGGACCTGCGCGAATTTGTGCGCAGCGCACAGGCCGCCTTTGAGGACGTGACCCTGACCGAAGCGGACGAAGAAGCAGCCCGCAGCTGGCAGGATGACGGCCTGATGGTGGACTATGAGCTGCGCAATGGGCAGGTAGACTGCGTACTGCGCCGCCAGATCGTTGCGGACGGCAAGATATGGAAACTGCAGATGACCGCGCCGCTGGCGGGCAACGACCTGCCGGAGGACCGGATGTCCCCGCGCGAGCGGGAGCTGTGCCGCGACGACATGAACCACGACTTTTTGTCGGGTGTGTTCAACCGCCGCTATTTTGAGACCGAGTTCTGCACCCGCCTGGATGACTGGACCGACGCCCACCGCTGCGCCTCGCTGGCGCTGGTGGAGCTGGACCGCGTCGAGCAGATGCAGGCCGAGCAGGGCGATGCCGTCATGGATCAGCTGGTCTGCTTTGTGGCGAACCAGTGGAAGAAGCACTACGACCGCCCGGACGAGCGGGTGGTCTGCCGCCTGACCGATACGCTGTTCGCCATCGGCTGTGCGGACAAGACCTGCGACGAACTGGCCGAGGAGCTGCGGAGCATCTACGCGGAGATGCCCCGTGCCTATGTGGCTTCGGTGGGTCTGATGCGCCGGGTGCCGTTTACCCAGTCCATCGGCTGCGCCTGCACCTGCGAGGTGCGGGGCAAAAACTGGGACGCACTGTACGAGCTTTGTGCAGCACGGCTCAAGGCCGCGCAGGAAGCTGGCGGCAGCCAGGTCTGCGCCGGATAAGATCGTTGGATAAAAGATCCCCCTTCTGGACATCCTAAGAGCCAGAAGGGGGATTTTTTGTTATGGAACATCTGAAAAATGACAACCTCAGCCTGCTGGAAGCCGTGGTGCAGAACACGGAAATGGGCAAAAACACGCTGGAACAGATCGTGCCGATGACGGACGACGTGCAGTTCAAGGCAGAACTGCTGCGGGAACGGAACATCTACCGCGAACTGAACCAGGAGGCCCACACCGCCATCGAGGCCTGCGGCGGAACCGCCCAGGGCCAGAGCGCCATGGCAAAGCTCAACACCAGAATGGGCATCGGGATGAAGACCCTGACCGATAAGTCCACCCGGAATCTGGCCGAGATGCTCTCCGAGGGCAGCAGCCAGGGTGTGATGGACTGCATCAAGTCCCAGAAGGACTATCCCGATGCTGCGCCCGGCTCCAAGCGCCTGATGCAGAAAGTGCAGGATTTTGAGGAGGACAACCGCATCCGGCTGGAACGCTTTCTGTAAAGGGAAGGCGCTCTGCTCAGAGCGCTTCCACCATCGCGGCCACGATCTGGGTCGCGGTGGCAACATACGCGGCGATGCTGAACTTTTTGACGACCAGAACTTCGTGGCCGTCCTCGTCGGCGTTGTCGCTCATGGCCCGCAGGATGACGCAGGGCACACCATTCTTGGCAGCGATCTGGCTGACGGCGGCACCTTCCATCTCCACGCAGTCGGGGGCGCACTTGGCCTCGATGGCGGCCTTGGTCTCGCTGTCACCGACGAAGAGGTCGCCGGTGGCGATCCTGCCGGTCAGCGCCTTGACGCCTGCGGCCTTGCAGGCGGCTTCGGCGGCGGCGATGAGGGCCGGGTCGCCGGTGTACTCCTTGAGGAACGGCGGGTTCTGGCAGATCATGTCCAGCTGGGCGTCGTGGTAGAGCACGGTCTTGCCGATGACGACATCGCCGATGCCGATCTTGCTGGTCATGTTGCCGGCGATGCCGGAGAAGATGATCTTCTCGGCGCCGAATTTGGTGATGAGCACCTGGGTGGTGGCGGCAGCGTTGGCCTTGCCCATCCCGGCGCAGCAGACCACGACCTCCTTGCCCGCCAGGGTGCCCTTGTGGTATTCGACGCCGCCGTAAGGCTCTACGGTGACGTTTTCCAGCTTTGCGCAGAGCTGCTCGACTTCATCGGGCATTGCGCCCATTATGCCAATAATCATTTGGAAACCTCGTTCTCTTTTCAAATCGGTGGAGTCGGGAAAAACGTCTGCGATCAGACGTTGAACAGGAACTCGATGACATCGCCGTCCTTGACGACGTATTCCTTGCCCTCGGTGCGCTGCAGGCCCTTGGCCTTGACGGCGGCATAGTCGAAGTTGTTGGCTTCGAGGTCGCCGTAGCCGATGACGCTGGCGCGGATGAAGCCGCGCTCGAAGTCGCTGTGGATCTTACCGGCTGCCTGCGGGGCCTTGGTGCCCTTGCGGATGGTCCAGGCGCGGCACTCCTTCTTGCCGTCGGTCAGGAAGGAGATGAGGCCCAGCAGATCGTAGCTGGCCGTGATGAGGTTGTCCAGGCCGCTGGCCTCGATGCCCATCTCGGCCAGGAAGGCCTTCTTCTCTTCGGGCGAGTAGTCGGCGATGTCCTCTTCGGTCTTGGCGCAGATGGGGATGTAGCGGGCGCCCTCTTCCTTGGCGCGGGCGGCCACCAGCGGGACATACCGGTTGTTCTCGATGCCCTCCATCAGGTCGTCCTCACCCACGTTGCAGGCGTACAGGACAGGCTTTGCGCTCAGCAGGCCCATCTCGTGCAGAACAGTCTGCTGCTCGGCGTCGCCCTCGTCAAAGTCGAAGCTGCGGGCAGGCTTGCCGGCGCTCAGGTGGTCGGCCAGCTGCTGCAGCCATGCGGCCTCGGCGGCAGCGCCCTTGTTGTTGCCGCTCTTGGCAGCCTTGGCCATCCGGCCGGCACGGTTCTGGACGACTTCCAGGTCGGACAGGATCAGCTCGTAGTCGATGGCATCGATGTCGGCGATGGGGTCCACGGCCTCGGCCTTGGTCACATCCTCGACGACATGGATGATGTTGTCGTCGTCAAAGCAGCGGACGACATGCACGATGGCGTCGCACTCGCGGATGTGGCCCAGGAACTTGTTGCCCAGACCGGCACCCTGGCTGGCACCCTTGACCAGACCGGCGATGTCCACGAACTCGACGATGGCGGGGGTCTTCTTGTTGGTCTGCCAGATCTCGGCCAGCTTGTCCAGCCGCTTGTCGGGCACGGCCACGATGCCGCTGTTGGGCTCGATGGTGCAGAACGGATAGTTCGCCGCCTCCGCATTTTTGGTGGAGGTGATGGCGTTGAACAGAGTGGACTTGCCGACGTTGGGCAGGCCAACGATACCTAATTTCATAGTTACGATTTCTCCTTTTATGATGTCGATGATAAACAGCTCGATTGAGCGGATATCAGTTGTTTTTGCAGGTCTCTTTTTCGCAGACCAGGCTCCATTCACAAAAAAACAGAGCTTACATGGCCAACTCTAATTGTAGCATGTAAGCTCTGTTTATGCAAGTCTTCCTGCGGCTCAGAACTTCTTCTCCAGCCGCTCGCGGATGGCGCGGATGAAGCCGAGACTGTCCACGGGGGTGGGGGTGATGCCCTCGGCAAGGCCGCACAGGTCTTTGGTCATGATGCCGTCGTTGAGGGTCTGGAGGCTGGCGGCTTCCAGGGCCTCGCCGAAGCGGACGAGGTCGGGCAGGCTGTCGAGCTCGCCGCGCTTTTTCAGAGCACCGCTCCAGGCGAAGATGGTGGCCATGGGGTTGGTGGAAGTGGCCTCGCCCTTGAGGTACTTGTAGTAGTGGCGGGTGACGGTGCCGTGGGCGGCTTCGAACTCGAACTTGCCGTCCGGGCTGACGAGAACGCTGGTCATCATGGCCAGGGAGCCGAAGGCGGTGGAAACCATGTCGCTCATGACGTCGCCGTCGTAGTTCTTGCAGGCCCAGACGAAGCCGCCCTCGCTGCGGATGACGCGGGCCACGATGTCGTCGATGAGGCTGTAGAAGTATTCCAGACCGGCGGCCTCGAACCGGGCCTTGTATTCGGTGTCGTAGACCTCCTGGAAGATGTCCTTGAAGGTGTGGTCGTATTTCTTGGAGATGGTATCTTTGGCGCCGAACCAGAGGTCCTGCTTCTGGTCCAGCGCGTAGTTGAAGCAGCTGCGGGCGAAGCTGCGGATGGAGCTGTCCTTGTTGTACTGGCCCTGCAGGACACCGCCGCACTCAAAGTCGTAGACGGTGGCGGACTGCTGGGTGCCGTCCGCGCCGGTGAAGCGCAGCTCCGCTTTGCCGGGGCCGGGGATGCGGAACTCGGTGGCCTTGTAGACGTCGCCGTAGGCGTGGCGGGCGATGGTGATGGGCTTTTTCCAGTACTTGACGGCGGGCTTGATGCTGTCGATCATAATGGGCGCGCGGAAGACCGTGCCGTCCAGCGCAGCGCGGATGGTGCCGTTGGGGCTCTTCCACATCTCATGGAGCTGGTACTCCTCCATCCGCTGGGCGTTGGGGGTGATGGTGGCGCACTTGACGGCCACGCCGTATTTCTTGTTGGCCTCGGCGGCGTCGAGGGTCACCTGGTCGCGGGTGGCGTCACGGTTGGGCAGGCCGAGGTCATAATACTCGGTCTTGAGGTCCACGAACGGCAGGATGAGCTCGTCCTTGATGACCTGCCAGAGCACACGGGTCATCTCGTCGCCGTCCATCTCCACCAGCGGGGTGGTCATCTTGATCTTTTCCATAGTTCTTTCCCTTTCCTCTCGATCATAACAGACGGATATCTTCGACCCCGGCGGCATTGCCAGCTGTACGCCGGGGGAAGTCGGTTCATTTGCGGTAGGATGCCGCCAGTTTTTCCAGTGCGGGCAGGCTGCGCTCGACCTTTTCGGTGTCGATGCAGTAGGCCAGGCGCACATAGCCTTTGACGCCGAAGCTGTCACTGGGGACGAGCAGCAGGTCGTAGGCGCGGGCCCGCAGACAGAAGGCGTTGGCGTCCTCTTCCAACGCCTTCGGGAAGATGTAGAACGTGCCGCCGGGGCGCTCGACCTCAAAACCGAGGGCCTTGAGCTTGTCGTACAGCAGGTTCATGTTGGTCTCGTAGACGGACAGGTCGCTGGTGACGTTCAGGCAGCGGCTGACGGCCCGCTGGATGATGCTGGGCGGGCAGTTGTGGCCGGTGAAGCGGGAGATCTGGGCCATCATGTCCACGAGAAGGTCTTCGCCCTCGCAGCCGGGGCGGACCGCCACATACCCCAGACGCTCGCCCGGCAGGCTCAGGCTCTTGGAGAACGAGAAGCAGGTGAGGGTGTGGGGATAGAAGGCGGCGGGGTAGGGCACCGGTCTGCCGTCGAAGGCGATGTCGCGGTAGGGCTCGTCGCTGACGAGGTAGATGGTGTGGCCGTAGGCCCGGCTCTTTTCGGTCAGCAGCTCGGCCATGCGGGTCAGCGTTTCGGCGGAGTAGACCACACCGGTGGGGTTGTTGGGGGTGTTGATGAGGACGCAGGCGACCCGCTCGGTCAGCATCTCCTCAAAAGCGTCGAGGTTCGGCTGAAAGGCCGGGGCCTGCGGCGGCACGACCTTGAGGCAGGCCCCGGTGCCCGCAACGTAGGGGCCGTATTCCGGGAAGTAGGGGGCGAAGGTCAGCACCTCGTCGCCGGGCCGGGTCACGGCGCGGATGGCGTGGGCGATGGCACCGGCGGCACCGGTCGTGGGGAAGATATCCTTCTGCGCATAGGGCAGGCCGAAGGTCTTGGCCAGGTGGTCTGCCACGGCGGTGCGGAAACCGGGGTCGCCCTGGCTGGGGCAGTAGCCGTGGAGGTCTACCGGCCCTTCGGTCTCCAGCAGGTTCTGCATCGCCTGGGTGAACTGCGGCGGGCAGGGCACACTGGGGTTGCCCAGCGAGTAATCGAAGACGTTCTCATAGCCGATCTCGGCGGCGCGCTGCTTGCCGTACATGAAGGTCTCGCGGATGACGCTCTTGTGCGCCAGCATCCCGCGGTAGGTCTCATTCAACATAAATACTTCCCCCTGATGATGTTATTTCGGGCTTTGGGGCACAGCGGCATAGCTCTGCTCCAGCTTGATGATGCAGCTGTAGTTCGGGTCCTGCCCGGTGACGAAGCGGCACATCTCGGCCATGACGGCGTCCGTATCGCCGGTGTAGCCGGCGGGGAAGGCCAGATCGAACAGGACGTTGGTGTGGGTGTCGCCGGGGACGATGCGCAGGTCGTGGATGGAGAGCTGCGGGTCCAGCTGGCGGAGGTGCTCCGTCAGGCGGGTGCGCAGCACACCGACCTTGGCGTCCGAGGTCACGATGGGGTCGTAGTGGATGGTGACCTGCAGGTTGTCTTTTTTCAGGAAATCCCGCTCGATGTTGTCGATGACGTCATGGGCCGCCAGCGGGTCGCTTTCGGCCGGGAACTCGACGTGGAGCGAAGCGAACTGGTGGCCGGGGCCGTAATCGTGGACCATGAGGTCGTGTACGCCCAGCACACCGGGGTAGGACATGACGGTCTGCTCGATGTGCGCCACAAGCTCCGGCGAGGGCGTTTCGCCCAGCAGCGGGCTGAGGGTGTCCATCACGAGGCCCCAGCCGGACCAGAGGATAAACGCGGCCACCGCCACGCCCATGAGGCCGTCGAGGATGTTCCAGCCCGTGGCACTGCACAGGATGGTGGAGAGCAGGACGGCGCTCGTGGTCAGCACGTCGTTGCGGCTGTCGGCAGCGGTGGCGAGCAGCGTCTCGGAGGCGATGCGCTGCCCTACGGTGCGGTTGAAGCGGCTCATCCAGAGCTTGACGGCGATGGAAGCAGCCAGCACACCGATGCTGAGCCAGCTGAAGATGACGGGTGTGGGATGGAGGACTTTCACCACCGATTCCTTGCCCAGCGAAAGCCCGATGGCCAGGATGGTGACGCTGACCACCAGCCCGGCGAGGTATTCGTACCGGGCGTGGCCGTAGGGGTGCTCGGCGTCCGGGGCCTTGGCGGCCAGCCGGAAGCCGATGAGGCTGACGATGTTGGACGAAGCGTCCGACAGGTTGTTCAGAGCATCTGCCATGATGGCGATGGAGCCGAACAGGGTGCCGGCAACTAGTTTGCCGATGCAGAGCAGCAGATTGCAGGCCATGCCGACCAGGCTGGCCAGGTTGCCGTAGGCGGTGCGGACGGCGGGGTCGCGGGTGTCGTCCGGGTCCCGGATAAACAAACGGATCAATAATTGGGTCATGCCAATCTCTCCTGATACGATAAATTTTGCGGCAGAATGACTTGCACCTAGTATAGCATGTTGCTTTCGTGTTGGGAAGCGTTTCGGGATGAAAGCGCGGCTTGTTGCGGCGGCAAAACATGAAATTCGGTCGTGTCTGCCCGGAAACGATGGGATAGAAAACAGCCCCCAGGGCGGCGGAAAGGGGCCGCAGAGGGGGCTGTGGATGCAGGGAAACGCGGGACTCAGATGTTCTTGGCGGAGGGCTTGCTCAGATTGACGCTGCGGATGATCTTGCGCACAGGCAGGATGCTCTTGGCGTTCATGGAAAGCTCGTCCACACCCATCCGGAGGAAGGTCTCGGTGAGGGCGGTGTCCGCGCCCAGCTCGCCACAGATGCCGACCCAGATGCCGTGGCGGTGGCCGGCCTCAATGGTCATCTGGATGGCCTTGAGCACAGCCGGGTGGTGCGGATCGAAGAACGGCTCCAGCTTGGCGTTCTGGCGGTCCAGTGCGCAAGTGTACTGGGTCAGGTCGTTGGTGCCGATGGAGAAGAAGTCGCACTCGGCGGCCAGGTCGTCGGCGATGAGGACGGCGGCGGGGGTCTCGATCATGGTGCCGACCTCGATGCTGCTGCTGAACTTTTTGCCCTCAGCGGTCAGCTCCTGCTTGCACTCTTCGAGGACGGCCTTGGCGTCCTGCAGCTCCCGCAGACTGGAGATCATGGGGAACATGATGCTCATGTTGCCGTAGGCCGAAGCGCGGAGCAGAGCCCGCAGCTGGGTCTTGAAGAAGTCCCGGCGGGTCAGGCAGATGCGGATGGCGCGGTAGCCCAGGGCGGGGTTGTCCTCATGGTCGAGCTTCATGTAATCGACGGTCTTGTCGGCACCGATGTCACAGGTGCGGACGACGACCTTTTTGGGGGCCAGGCTCTCCATCACCTGCTTGTAGGCTTCGAACTGGTAGTCCTCGGAGGGGAAGTCCTTGCAGTTCAGGTAGACGAATTCGGTGCGGAACAGGCCCACGCCGCCGGCGTCGTTCTGCTGCACGGCACCCACATCGCTTATGCCGCCGATGTTGGCGAAGACGTTGATGGTCTTGCCGTCCAGCGTGGTGTTGGGCTTGCCCTTGAGCTCGGAGAGGAGGGCGAGCTTCTTCTGGTCTTCCTGCTGACGCTTGGTCAGGCTCTCCAGCAGATCGGGGGTGGGGTCTACATACACGCAGGCGTTGTAGCCGTCCACCACGGCCATCTTGCCGTCCCAGTCGTCCTGGATCTCCTTGCACTGGATCAGGGCGGGGATGTTCATGCTGCGGGCCAGAA
>OGFI01000973.1_pt1 | contig 17052 bp, 9 predicted proteins | sample 1570901 | NCBI WGS metagenome assembly OGFI01 (sample SAMEA2582018, study PRJEB24529) | metagenome | biome: Human gut stool | place: China | collected 2011 | reverse complement strand
GGTATACCTGCGGAAGCATCTCGATAGGGAAGGTTCCGCTTGAACCTGCAATCTGAAGTACCATGACAACGACTGCGAGAGCCTTGCCGAGGTCACCAAATGAGATAGCAAGTGAATATATCAGCAGTGTGAATGTAAAGCTTGCAAGCACAGCCACCAGATAGAATAATCCGGGTTCTAACACCTGGCTGTGAAGCAGATGAATATCGCCTATTACTACTATAGCTGCCTGAATCTGTCCTAGAAGGAAGAAGGTGAGGTACCTTCCGAAGAACAGGTGGCGTGGTTTTACGTTCACAAGTCCTGCAGGGTCTGCGTGAACCTTGACAAGTGATACGAGGAGTGTTCCACCTACCCAGAGTGCCAGAATGGTGTAGAAAGGTGTCATTCCGGAACCATAATTCTCAACAGGGTAGATTTCCTCGGTAACCATATTTACAGGCTCGGCGAAAAATTCGCCATACAGCTCCGAGTCACCGCCGAGGAACTGCGTAACCATATCAATCTTGTCACTCTCAGATGTGTTTTCTATCCAGTCAATAACACTGTCAAGCTCTTCAATGACACTTTCTATAACCTCTTTAATCTGGGAGAGGCTCTCGTTTGATTTATCAACAGTGGTGCTGACGCCGTCAAGGATTTCATTTGCATCATTAAGAGCGCTTGTAAGGCTTGTCATGATGGAGTTGACACTTGACAAGGTCTGGGATATTGAGTCATTAAGGCTGTTAAGCTGTGGCTCAACACTGTTTACATAGTTGGAATACAGGTCATCAAGCTGCTTTTTACAGGATGTAAGGGAGGACTTTATTCCGGACACCATACTGTCCACAGCCGCCTGTGTGAGCACTCCGTTGCCGCCTGCCTGTGAGGCAAGAGAACCGATTGTATTTATTATCTGGTTTACAATTGTATCTAATACACCGAGTTCAGGTGGGGTTGATATGTCAGCGTTGGTAACATAATATTCCGCAATAAGGAGCTTAAGACTCTTCATCTGCGTGCTGAGCTGGGTGACATCAGCGTTAAGCCTGGAAATACTGTCTGCAAGGGTCTGTGAGTCCTGTGCAAGAGTGGTATTGTCAAGCAAGGTGGCAATGTTATCAAGAGACGTAGACATATCAGTGATTGTAGTTTTAAGCTGTGTGCTGAATGTGCTAAGCGCAGTGCGGCTGTTAGAAAAGGAGGCCTGTGCGTTTTTAAGGCTGGCGGTCGCACTGCTTATACCGGAGGCAAGAGTGCTTATCTGGGAACCGGTGTCGCTAAGCGTGCTGCTAAGATTGCTGTTGCCGTTTATCAGCATGTCGAGTGTCTTATTATAGGAAGAAAGATTGTCACGAAGACGGACAAGCTTATCATTCAGAGTGGTGGCACGATCTTTTTCCTCAATATCTGAGGAGATTGTGTTTGTCTCTGTGAATATGGTGCTTACAACAACCTCAATGAACTTAGTGTTGATAGTCTGCTGGAGGGAACCGACAGCGGTATCGGTTATCTTGGTTGCTATGGCATTCTTCTTTTCGTTGTCATAATATGTAATAACAGGATTCTTAAAGCTGGTGTCGAATACGGTGTACATGCTTTCCGTAAAGTCGGAACCGATTGTGACTCCTGCATAGTAATCTCCGGCTTCAACTCCGGCAATTACATCGTCTGCGGTATCACATGCAACCCAGTCTATGCTGTCATTGGTCTTGAGTTCTTCCAAGACATCGGCGCCCATGTTCTTGTAGGTGCCGTCCTCAAGAGTATAGCCCGCATCCTCGGAGGCTATGGCAATTTTAATGTTAGATGTGCTGCCGTAGGGGTCATGGTTAGAGTAGATGTTAAACCAGGCATACAGCGATGGCAGAATGCACAGACCAAGTGCAATAGCCAGAGCGAAAGGACTTCTTATCAGTCTTTTTAAGTCCCGCACGAAGATGGTCAATGTATTTTTCATAGTTAATTCCCTTTCTTTTCTTATGACTTCCTTATATATGGTATTATATAGTTTATATGCTCACAGTCAATGTGCACACTGACAAAATACTAAGTATTTTCAAAGGAGTGCCTGAGCAATGACATTTTTGTGTCAACGAACCTTATAATATCACATATTGGATAAATGACCAGTAGTCACTTTCTAAATTTTTTATAAAATTTGTTTATAATGGCATTTTTGTTGGGTGGCATGACCTACTTAAATGGTCTTAAAGTACCATTGATAAAAAAATTAATACTTGCTTTTTTAAATTTTGTGAGTAAAATATGTGAATGTATCAGTGAGCGCAGAAAGCACCCACATATTACATAAAAACTAAATATAGAGAAAGGAGTGAGTTCATGGGAGATTTGAAGGAAAAGATAATGGAAGAGCTCAACTGTGAGACAGTCTTTACCATTCATATCGGAAGCTTTAATATTCCGATTGCCGAGTCGACGGTGATTACATGGGTTATCATGGCTATTCTTTTGGTACTGTGTATTTTCCTCACAAGAGGGCTGAAGGTTAAGAATGTGAGCAAGAGACAGCTTGTTGCCGAATCCATTGTAGGCTGGCTTGAGAAGTTTGTCATCGGAATGACCGGGGAAGAAGGAAAAGCCTTCGTGCCATATCTGTGTTCGGTGCTTCTGTACATAGGCTTTGCTAACCTGATTGGTCTGTGCGGAGTTAAGCCGCCGACGAAGGATCTCAATGTAACAGCAGCACTTGCCGTTATGAGTATTGTGCTCGTCCAGTACGCGGGAATACACAGGAAGGGCTTTAAGGGCTGGCTTAAGAGCTTTACTCAGCCGATGGCTATTGTAACGCCGATTAACATTCTTGAGTTATTCATCAAGCCGTTGTCACTTTGTATGCGACTTTTTGGTAACGTATTAGGTGCGTTCGTTATTATGGAGCTGCTTAAGTCGTTAATTCCGGTTGTACTGCCGGTACCATTCAGTTTTTACTTTGATATTTTTGATGGTTTAATCCAGGCATATGTATTTGTATTTTTGACATCACTTTATATTAAGGAAGCAGTCGAAGAGTAAGCGGCTGCACATGTAAGCCTGTCACTGCGGCAGGCAGGACAAAGTAAATTTAATAATCTATTGACATGCCGCCAGACGGCAGAACGGAGGAAAATATGGGAATTGCATTAGGAGCAGGAATTGCAGCATTAGCATGTATAGGAGCCGGTATCGGTATCGGTATCGCAGCAGGTAAGGCAACAGAGGCAGTCGCTAGACAGCCTGAGGCAGAGAGCAAGATAACAAAGCTTTTACTTTTAGGTGGTGCGCTTGCAGAGGCAACTGCTATTTACGGTTTCGTTGTAGCTATCCTTATTATCATCTTACTTGGTTAATCAGGTTAGAAAAATATAAGATAAGGAGAGGATAGCATGTTAAGAATAGATATTAATCTGTTATTTACCGTTATCAACCTGATTATCATCTATGTAATCATTCGTAAGCTTTTATTTAAGCCTGTTAAGAAGATTATCGCACAGCGTGAGGCTGAGATAAATAAGCAGTACGAGGATGCAAAGGCGACTCAGGACAATGCGGCTGCACTTAAGGTACAGTATGAGCAGGCATTGAGCGGAGCACAGGAAGAGAAGGCAGCAGTTATAAGCGATGCGAGAGTCAAGGCAGGAGCAGAGTACGACAGAATCGTTACGGATGCTAAGACAGCAGCAGATAAGCTTATGGACGATGCGAGAAAAGAAGCAGTTAAGGAACAGGAGAAGACCATCAAGCAGGCCAAGGATCAGATTGAGGAGCTCGTTGTTGCAGCTACAGCTAAGGTTGTGGCTTCAGGACAGGGTGAGGCTGCTGACAGGGAACTCTATAACCAATTTTTGACAAAGACGGGTGAGAACAAGTGATTAGTACAGCAAAAGATTATGCTAAGACATTGCGCGAACTGAATATTGCAGCGAACATAGTGGGACAGGCAGATGACATCTTTACTGCTGTACCGCAGATTGCAGAGGAATTTGCCAATCCTTCAATATCGCTTGCATCCAAGCACAATGTGATTGAGAAGGTCTTTCCGTTACAGATAAGAGACTTTTTAAAGCTTCTGTGTGACAATTCTGACACAGGTCTGTGGAAGGACATAGTTAAGGCGTACAGGGAGGCAGCTCCTGAGCGCAAGGGAGAGTTCGTTGTTACTCTCAAGTATGTGACAGCACCTGATGATGAGCAGCTTCAGGGTATCAAGGACTTCGTGGCAAAGCAGTATAACACAACAGAGTTTACATTTGAGCTTGAGGAGGATAAGACCCTCGGCGGTGGCTTTGTCATTCAGGCAGGCAACGACGTATTCGATTGGAGCACCAACGGCAGAATGAAGCAGTTCAGGGAACAGCTTGCCAAGGCGGATATCGGAGCGACAGCCAGCACAGAGAATATTATTTCCATATTAAAGAGTGAGATTGACAATTTCGAGCTTGAGGCTCAGGACAAGGAAGTCGGCGTGGTAAGCTATGTCGGTGACGGAATTGCCAATATCAACGGAATTGACCATGCGGCCTACGGCGAGATAGTCATATTTGACTGCGGCGTTAAGGGTATGGTTCAGGATGTAAGAAAAGACGAGATAGGCTGTATCCTCTTCGGACGTGATACAGAGATTAAGGAAGGCTCAAGAGTAGCGCGTACGGGAAAGAGAGCAGGTATTCCGGTTGGCGAGGGCTTCCTCGGAAGAATTATCGATGCACTCGGAGCACCTATCGACGGAGCAGGTCCGGTAAAGGATAATGGCTATCGCCCTATCGAGCAGCCGGCACCATCAATTGTTGACCGTAAGTCGGTATCGGTTCCTATGGAGACAGGTATTCTCGCTATTGACTCCATGTTCCCTATCGGACGTGGACAGAGAGAGCTCATCATCGGCGACCGTCAGACAGGTAAGACATCTATCGCCATCGATACCATCTTAAACCAGAAGGGCAAGGATGTTGTGTGCGTATATGTCGCTATCGGACAGAAGGCATCGACAATCGCCAAGCTGGTAAATACCTTAAAGCAGCATGACGCCATGGATTATACAATTATCGTATCAGCCACAGCATCCGACCCGGCACCGCTTCAGTACATAGCACCTTATTCGGGAACTGCGATGGCAGAGTATTTCATGCATGAGGGCAAGGATGTTCTTATCGTATATGATGATCTCAGCAAGCATGCGGTAGCTTACAGAGCACTGTCGCTTTTGCTTGAGCGTTCACCGGGACGTGAGGCTTATCCGGGTGATGTATTCTACTTACACTCAAGACTTCTTGAGCGTTCGGCAAGACTCTCCGATGAGCAGGGCGGCGGTTCGATCACTGCACTTCCTATCATTGAGACTCAGGCGGGCGATGTATCTGCATACATTCCTACGAATGTTATTTCCATCACCGATGGACAGATATTCCTTGAGAGTGACCTCTTCTTCTCAGGTATGAGACCGGCGGTTAACGTAGGTCTTTCAGTATCCCGAGTTGGTGGTGCCGCCCAGACTAAGGCTATGAAGAAGGCAGCGGGAAGTATCCGTATCGACCTCGCACAGTTCAGGGAGATGGAGGTATTCACACAGTTCGCTTCTGACCTTGACAACGCAACTAAGGAGCAGTTACAGCATGGTCATGCGCTCATGGAGCTGTTAAAGCAGCCTCTTTGCAGACCGCTTAGCACAGCGGAGCAGGTAATCACACTCTGCGCTGCCAACGGCAAGGTTATGCTTCCTCTTCCGCTTAAAAATGTAAAGGATTTCCAGATGAAGCTTCTTGAGCATATAAGGACAGACCACCCGGAGATTATCACTCAGATAGAAAACGGCGGTAAGCTTGACGATGAGCTCAACAAGGCTATCGTTGAGGCTGCTAAGAGCTTCAGGGACGAATATATGGCTAAGGAGGGATAAGTCATGGCAAATGCTCGTGAAATTCAAAGCCGAATGAAAAGTATTCAGGACACCATGAAAATCACTAACGCTATGTACATGATATCCTCCACGAAGCTGCGCAAGGCAAAGAAGAGTCTTGAAGAGACAGAGCCTTACTTTAACGCTCTGCGCAACATGGTATCCCGTGTTGTAAGGCATCTTCCTGATGTCGAGAACCAGTATATGGATGTCAGACCGAATAAAGCACCGGAAGACCGTATAAAGGGCTTCATCGTTGTTACGGCTGATAAAGGTCTTGCGGGAGCATACAACCATAATGTCCTTAAAAAGGCGATGGAAGAGATTGAGCAGTGTAAGAACTACAAGCTCTTCGTGGTTGGCGAGTTAGGAAGACAGTATTTTAAGAAGAAAAATATTCCGGTTTCGGAGCAGTTCCATTATACCGCACAGAATCCTTCACTTCACAGAGCCAGAATTATCTGTGAGGAGGTTGTAGAGCAGTTCAAGGAAGGAGAGCTTGATGAGGTATATGTTATCTATACATACATGAAATCAAGCATAACGACTGAGGTTGATATGATTAATCTTCTGCCTATAACGAGAGATATGGCTATGCAGCATGAGATGGAGAGACAGGGAGTATTCAACGAGGAGATAGAGCTTCAGCCATCCCCGAATGCGCTTCTTAACAATATTGTACCGGATGTAATCATGGGCTATATATACGGAGCACTTATGGAATCCTTCTGCAGTGAGCAGAATGCCAGAATGAGTGCCATGCAGGTAGCTAATGACAGTGCAGCGGAGATGATTCGTAATCTGTCCATAGAGTATAACAGAGCCAGACAGTCGATGATTACCCAGGAGATAACAGAGGTAATCGCCGGTGCCAAGGCTCAGAAAAAGAAGAAAAAGGCCAGAAAGGAGGTCATGTAATAAATGAATACAAGTGTTGTTAATACAGGAAAGATTGTTCAGGTTATGGGACCTGTTGTCGACGTTGTATTTGAAAACGGCGACCTTCCATGCATAAAGGATGCCTTAGAGGTCACCTGTGAGGGAAAGAACCTCGTTATGGAGGTTGCACAGCACATAGGTGACAACACAGTCCGCTGTATCATGCTCGCAGCCAGCGAGGGTCTGTGCAGGGATATGGAAGTAAGGGCTACAGGAGCAGGTATCAAGGTTCCTGTCGGCAAGCAGACCTTGGGAAGATTGTTCAATGTATTAGGTGAAACTATAGATGGCGGTGAGTCACTTGATGACGGTGAGCACTGGGTAATTCACAGAGAGCCGCCTACGTTCGAGGAGCAGAGTCCTGTTGTCGAGATGCTCGAGACAGGTATCAAGGTAATCGACCTTTTGGCTCCTTATGCGAAGGGTGGTAAGATCGGTCTCTTCGGTGGAGCCGGAGTTGGTAAGACAGTCCTCATTCAGGAGCTTATCAGGAATATAGCCACAGAGCATGGCGGATATTCCATATTCACAGGAGTAGGAGAGCGTTCAAGAGAGGGTAATGACCTCTGGTCAGAAATGAAAGAATCAGGCGTACTCGAGAAGACTGCCTTGGTATTCGGTCAGATGAACGAACCACCTGGAGCGCGTATGAGAGTTGCTGAGACAGGACTTACAATGGCTGAGTATTTCCGTGATGAGGAACACCAGAACGTGCTTCTCTTCATTGATAATATTTTCCGTTTCGTACAGGCAGGTTCAGAGGTATCCGCACTTCTCGGACGTATGCCTTCAGCCGTAGGTTATCAGCCTACACTTGCAACAGAGGTAGGTGAGCTTCAGGAGAGAATCGCCTCCACAACGAAGGGCTCCGTTACATCGGTACAGGCTGTATACGTTCCTGCCGATGACCTTACAGACCCGGCACCTGCGACTACATTCGCACATCTTGATGCGACTACGGTTCTTTCCCGTAAGATTGTTGAGCAGGGTATCTACCCGGCTGTTGACCCGCTTGAGTCAACCTCAAGAATCCTTGAGGCAGACGTTGTAGGCGAGGAGCATTACGAGGTAGCCCGTAAGGTTCAGGCTATGCTTCAGAAGTATAAGGAGTTACAGGATATTATCGCTATTCTTGGTATGGAGGAGCTCTCCGACGAGGATAAGATTACCGTATACCGTGCAAGAAAGATTCAGCGTTTCTTATCACAGCCGTTCCATGTTGCTGAGAACTTCACCGGAGTTCCGGGTAAGTACGTTCCTGTAAAGGAGACAATCAGAGGCTTCAAGGCAATCATAGACGGTGATATGGACGAGTATCCGGAGGCTGCTTTCTTCAATGTCGGAACAATAGATGAGGCTGTTGAGAAGGCAAAGAAAATGATGGAGCAGCAGTAAAGGAGGCGGGGTAAGATGAGCTCATTTTATCTTAAAATATTAGCCTCCAACAAGGTGTTCTTTTCCGGTAAGGCAGATATCCTTGTAGTTCCGGGCTTAGACGGCGAGATAGCAATCATGGCACATCACCAGAACATGGCGATTGCCACAACAATCGGAGATGTCCGCTTCAAGCCGGAGGGCAGTGAGGAGTATGTTGATGCGGTTGTCGGTATCGGATTTGTCTATATTGCAAATAATCGTGTAACCATGATTGTCGATACTGCTGAGCGTCCGGAGGATATTGACGAGGTTCGTGCCAAGGCGGCAATGGAGCGTGCCAAGGAGCAGCTCCGCCAGAAGCAGAGCATTCAGGAGTACCATGTATCACAGGCTTCGCTTGCGAGAGCGGTGTACCGCTACCGCAAGGTGGGCAAGCATGACATAAATTAAACATATCTTTGGGACAGGGGTCAGACCCCATGTCCCAGCAAGCCGGGACATGGGGTCTGACCCCTGTCCCAGCTTTTTTTTGTGCACCTGACGGTGCACTTTTTTAATAGGTGAAAGTTTCATAAAGTATAGGGAAATTGGTTAATATTACATATATAGTACTTTTTTCCTAGAAAAACGCACAAATAGCTATGGCATATTTGCTAAAATTATGTTATGCTTTTGAACATAAACTGGCAAAATGCCTAAAAATAAGGAGATTTTATGAAACTATTAACATGCAAAAGAGGGAAAAAGAAAATGCGGATGATATCAAGGCGCTGCGGAGCGTTCATGCTGGCGCTTATTATGGTGTTATCAGGTACTTTTTTTATTCCGGAAAATGTAAGCGCTTCCATAGACGGGCTGACATGGGTGGACGGCTCCACGGTGGAAACGGCGGAGAAGGGGACGGCGTACTATTTTGATTTGGCATCAACACAGACGTATGCGACGGCGGGTACCTATGGTCTTATGACAGTGGCGACGGGAAGTAAGAACGCACTGCAGTATCACAGTGCAACATATGGTCTTGCCGCAAAGGAGGGAAATAATTTTACCGTGAAGGTTGCCGGCAACAGCTACATTGTTGTGTCGGGAGACAATAACAGCTCGGCAGGTGCGACAATCACGGCGGGCAGTGGATCGGGACAGTTTGAGAATGATACGCTTGCGACTAAGACAAGCGGTCATTGTGACCTTGAAGGCTGTAAGTCGCAGGGAGACAATTCCGTATCTTTTCTCTATGTCGGAAATGCGGGTGAGGTGACACTCACACTTAACGGAAGCACGGCATATATATGTGCGATATGTGTAATTCCGGCAGCGGATGACATTACTATATCAAAGTACGAGAAGAAGAGCTTTTCACTCAAGGTGGGAGCTGCCGCAGTCAGTGTGACGGCAGGTGCTTCCGCTTCGGATGCTGCAACAGTCACGGTTGAGAACGGAGAATGTGAGCTTGCAACCGCTGATACGGCTATTATCTGGGCGAACCTTAATGGTAACGGAAGCGGAACACTCAGCCAGGATATGCTTACAGACTTAAGCGGAAACATTTCAGCGTCTGTATCGGGAAACGTCATAACTGTAGCTTACAATGACACTGCCACTACACCGGCAGGCTACAAGCTTATTGTGAAGGATAACAGTGCATCGGGTGTGCCGGTGGCTGACGGAACACCGGTAAGCTATAATTTTAAAGATGGAAGCATTCTTTCTGAACTTTATGCAGGCAGCTATGTGCTTACGGGAGGAAACAGTGTAAGCTCGGCGGACAAGCTGGTTAAACTGACAGGTAATAATAAGCTCTATTACAACGGAGGCCATGGAATTGTTGTAAATAATCAGGATACGATAAGCGTGAAGGTGGCTGGCGATGCGACAGTTTCATTTGAGCTGTGTCAGTACAGCAAGGACGGAAGTCAGCTTGCAGTGTCGGGGGTGCCTGAGAACGGAACAGTAAGTGTAGGCGGAGAAGAGACATTAAGTGCTGCTGCGAAGGCTGCAGTGGACGGCGATACAGTTACCTTTGAGTATTCCGGTGCTGCCACAGAGCTTGTATTTACATACACGGCAGAGGGCACAGGCTATATCCACTCAATGTCGGTCACTAATAAGGCAAAGGCATCGGATGAAAACACACAGCCTAAGATGCCGGAGATTAAGACAGCCTACGGAACAGCAGGCAGCATGACAGCTACACCTGTCGGACAGAGACTCATTATTTCACAGGATGGCGGAGCTCTCAAAACAACGAATGGAGCGGTTGATTCGTCTGTAAGCTATTATGGCTTTGAGAGTACACCGGATTTTAATAAGCTTGAGGCAGATGTCGTTATAAATTCATGCGGCTCAACGAACTATAATGGATTATTTTTCGGTGCATTCGATGGAACTTATATTGCAACTCTTGCTGTCAGAAACAGCACGGGCTTAAGAGGAATCTACTCTAAGAGCACAACTGACATGGCAGGTGCGGGCGGTGTAAATAAATCCGTAGCTGCGGGACAGAGGATTCACTTTACTGCGGAGAAAAAGAAAGATGGTTTTGTGATTACGGCACTTCCTGAGGATGGGGAAGCTTCCGTGATGACGTATAACTACGGCGATTCAAAGATGCTTTTGTTTAAGGATAACGGAAAGGATTCATCCGTATCCCTTGGATTTATCGTTGCAAATGCTTCGGTCACGGTCACAAATATGAAGTATTATGGCAGCAGCGGAGAGCTTTTGTATGACCAGAATGACTGCTATGAGGCTGTTGGAACAACTCCGGTTGTTGCTGAGGTTAAGGCAGAGGCAGCCAAGTCAAGAGAGAATATTGTTGTTTCGTGGAACAGCAGTGTCGAGGCGGACGGTGACGGAAGATATGTAGTGCTTGTCTCGAGGGATGCAGGAAGCAGCTGGACAGAAGCAGCGCAGACTACGGATAAGACATACATATATCCGGTTTCCGACGCAGGAAGCTATTGGTTCAAGGTATGCGGAATGCTTGGTATTGATGGGGAGCGAAATGAAGGCGTGGTATCAAATGAGGTAAGTCTTATTGCAGCGCTTTCACAGCCGGAGGTTACGGCGGAGGCGGCTGAGAGCAGTGTAACCGTTAAGTGGAATGCGGTGGAGAATGCACAGCACTATGAGGTCTATAGATATTCTTATGATGAGGGAAATGTCAGGGCAGCGCTTCTTGCAGATGTTGCCGCTTTGGAGTACACGGATAGCAATGTAGAGCTCAATATGCCGTATTACTATTATGTTATTGCCTACTCAGATGATAATAACAGCAATCCGTCGGAGCATGTATGGGCGGTTCCTTCAGCAGGACGTTACGGCGAGTATGTATATGAGGATGAGGCTGCTGAAATAATAATTACAAAGAAGTCTTATGACACTGTATTTTCCGGTAAAGCAGTGCTTGAAGGGGTGGTTCTTTCAAACGGCGAAATTACAGTTTATGTAAATGGTAATAAGATTGCGGCAAGCCCTTTGTACGAGGGAGACAGCTTCAGCTTTACACTTCCTGTGGAAGAGGGAAGAAATGATGTGGAGCTTATATTTACCGATAAGGGTGGGAAAAAGACAAGAAAGGCATACAATATTGTCTATCTCACAGCTTATGATATGGTTGTAGATTCACAGTACACGGGAGCAGATGGTGCAGAGGTGGACGGAATACCTACATATTCCACAATAGCTGCAGCAGTGGCAGCTGTTCCTGCAGACAATACAGAGCGCAAGGTGATTCTTGTTCTGGCAGGAAGCTACGAGGAGAGACTTGTTGTTACGTCGCCATATATTTCACTTGTAGGTGAGGACAGGGAGGAAACGCTTGTTCATTGTTATCCGGGGTCCTTAGGTGCGAATTATGAAGCCGGCGGAGATATGGACAAGAGATGTGCGTCATATATCCAGAAGACGGCAAAGGGCTTCACGGCAGAGAATATCTCCTTTGCAAACGATTATGTATATTCAACAGCGGACGGAAAGAGCAACAAGTCGGCGGACGCTTTAAGATGTGATGCGGATGCCTCGGAGTTCGTCAATGTTAAATTCAGCTCCGTTCAGGATACACTCTACATGGGAGCAGGTCATCAGTATTACAGTAAGTGCCGGATTGAAGGACTTATAGACTTTATTTATTCAGGTGAAGGGGCAGGATGTCTTTTCGATGACTGCGAGATAGTGTTCGTATACGAGGGCACCAAGAACTCGGGATACGTGTGCGCACCTAAGACGGCACCGGAGGCGGCTTACGGACTCACATTTAACAACTGTGTGATTACAGCAGAGGAGGGCTGCTCCGGGACGGGTTACCGCCTTGCGAGACCTTGGGGTGCCAATGCTTATATCACATGGATTAACTGCTACATGGGAAAGATTATAAATTCAGTGCTTCCTTATGATTCCATGTCGGGAAATGCCTATGCGGCTGCAAGATTTTATGAGTACGGAACCTACGGACCGGGTTACGCAATTAACGGCGACAGAAGGCAGATATCTGCAAATGCCGCACAGAATATGCTCACCGATGCGTACTTAGGATGGTCACCAAGGACAGCCTTTTCACAGATAGGCGAAGCCTATAAGGGCAATGTGTTCATCGGTAGGGAAGAAAAGTATGCTGTAACAGAATATAATTCAGACAGATACCTTTCTACAGAGGGCGATGATACGGGACTTGGAAAATATGTGCTTGAGGGCTATGCACAGGCCTATGGTGTGACCGGAGGAGGCCTTTTAAAGCCTGAGAGCGGTAAATACTACAAGGCTTCAACTGCGAAGGAGTTTCTGGATGCACTGACGGCTGTTAAAGCATCGGGTGCAAAGACCGTGATTGAGATAACGGAGGATATAAATCTTGGCTGCAATGAGATTGATGATTTTGGCAGCTATAGCAAGATTATAAAGGCATACACGGCTCAGCCGCTCACGCACCCTACGCTTATTAAGACAGGTGTTTCGGTACTGATGCTTGACGGCTTTGCCAATGTGACAATCTTCTCATCAAACGGTTCGTCAATAAAGCATGCCAACATTACAATGAAGAACTCAAGCAATATTATCATAAGAAATATCAAGTTCGATGAGCTCTGGGAGTGGGATGAGGAGACAAGCGGTGATTATGACAGAAACGATTGGGATTATATGACAATCGACAGTGCGTGTAACGGAATCTGGATTGACCACTGTACATTCTATAAGGCTTATGATGGTGTTATTGATGTAAAGAATCCTTCACCGGAGAACAATGTTACAATATCATGGTGCGAGTTCCTTCCGGGCAGTGAAGACGATATATTCTTTGATGCTATGATGGATGAACTTGACCGGAACTCTGAGAAATATCCTTACTATCAGCATTTGCTTGATGCGGGAATGACAAAGAGCCAGATAAGGGGCTATGCATACGGACAGAAAAAGACACACCTTTTCGGGCAGTCCGATGAAGCAGCGAATGCTGCAGGAATAAAGGTAACTCTTGCCAACAATTACTACTACAATTCGATGGACAGAATGCCGAGACTCCGCTACGGATATACACATGTATATAACTGTATAATGGATGCGCAGGAGCTTCGTGATACAAGAAAGTCTATCACAAATGAGGATATTGCAAAGAAGATTGTAAGCAATGGAGCTTCATCAACATGTGGAGCACAGGTTCTGCTGGAGAATTGTTACATTAATGGTATTGAAAATGCACTTAATTCGGGTAATGGGTCAAGCCCTTCCGGATATATCAACGCAGTGAACAGCTTGTATTATTTAGATGGAGTTAAGACAGCACTTGAACCAAAGTGTAATTCGACAGGAGATACAAGAGTACTTATAACGGATGCGGACGAGTTTACAGCTAAGCTTCCGTACAGCGATTACAGCCTCTACCCGGCAGATAAGCTTGCAGCCTATGTACAGCCTTATGCCGGAGCGGGAAAGCTTGACCTTACAGTCCTTCAGTGGGAAAAGACAAGCTACAATGACAGTAAGAAGGATGATGTGCCGACGGAGAAGCCGACCGAAAAGCCAACCGAGAAGCCGACAGAGGGAGTAACCGAGAAGCCGACGGAGAAGCCGACAGAAGGAGTAACCGAGAAACCGACAGAGAAGCCGACGGAGGGAGTAACGGAGAAGCCAACCGAAAAGCCAACGGAAGGAGTAACCGAGAAGCCGACGGAGAAGCCAACGGAAGGAGCAACCGAGAAACCGACCGAGAAGCCAACGGAAGGAGTAACCGAGAAACCGACGGAGAAGCCAACGGAAGGAGTAACCGAGAAGCCGACGGAGAAGCCAACGGAAGGAATAACCGAGAAGCCGACTGAGAAGCCAACGGAGGAAGTAACCGAGAAGCCAACCGAGAAGCCGTCAGAAAGCTTCCGTGGTCAGGTGGGAAATATTAAGCTCACTGATAATTTAAAGAATATCACCGGAGCAGGCAGTGTTGAGGAGCTTAAGACCTTCATGGAAAACAAGCTGCTTAACAGTGATGAGGCGAAGAAGATATTAAGCGGTATTGACATGGCGGACATGCAGGTAGTGGATATTGTTGTTCAGGTCAAGAACGGAAATACATGGAACAGTATTGACGGAGATAAGCTTCCTGATGGTGGAGTGGACATTGTAATTCCATATCCGGAAGGCATTGACAAGGATAATTATGATTTTATTATAGGACATCTTATTACAAGCAATGTCAACGGAGTTGCTTCGGGCACAATGGAGTTCTTTGAACCTGAAAAGACCGCAGATGGGCTTAAGATACACATTATCAGTGCTTCGCCGTTTATAATCGGCTGGAAGCAGGCAGCAGACAGAGGTCTTACTGCACCGGCACAGAGTGCGAACACCGGATACATCACAGGTGGTATTGTGCCGATACTTATTGTGTTTACTGTTTTAAGTGTGGCTGTTGCGGCATTCGCAGTCTTTAACAGAAGGAAGCTGTCAAAGAGCGGTAAATAGTGATATTCCGGGATTGGATTCTGATTCATATCCCAGCTTGAAAAAGCACAGGTTTTCAGATAAAATAGCATCTGAATACCTGTGCTTTTTTTATAATAGCTTAGGCAGCCCGCCGCAGGCGGAAAATAACTGACAAGGAGTGAATGTCATGCAGACAAAATGTCATAAAAGCAATAAGCTGGGACAGGTGTCAGACCCCAATGTCCCAGTTTGCTGGGACATGGGGTCTGACACCTGTCCCAAGTACGAGCATATAGTGCATCCGTTCCCACCGTTGTATGATGAAAGCTCAACGATTCTGATACTTGGAAGCCTTCCCTCGGTGAAGTCCAGAGAGCAGCTGTTCTTCTATGGGCATCCGCAGAACCGTTTCTGGAAGGTAATGGCGGCGCTTACAGATGAAAATGTTCCTATGACGATTGATGAGAAGAAGCAGCTTTTACATAAGCACCATATTGCACTGTGGGATACGATATACAGCTGCGATATTGTGGGGTCGAGCGACAGCAGTATCAAGAATGTTGTACCGACAGACATTGAGCCGATAATAAATAACTCGAAAATCACTAAGATATTTTGTAACGGAAACACATCCGGTAAATATTATAAGAAATATCAACAGAATAATATAGGTATTGAGGCTGTTGTGCTTCCGTCAACAAGCCCTGCGAACGCGGCATTTTCTTTGGAGCGGTTGATTGACGCGTGGCAGAAGCTTATAGTGGAAGCCTGTGGGAGAGGTCTGATATGAATACAGGTAAAAATCCATTTTGTGTGGCGGCATACAGATATATATTCCAAAGCATGATTTTGGCTCGGATTTGAAGGAACATAAAATACATCTACAGCGTTTTGTCAAAAATCTAAAGGGATAAGCCGTGAGTGCACTGAGAGGATGGACTATGGTATTTTGTGCATTCTTGACAAAATATTATGTAAAGCGTATCATATCTATAGCATTTTACGTGGAAAAGAGGATTTTAATATATGCCTAATGAGGGTAAGCAGGAGAGACTTCCGATAGTAGCTATCTGTTACGACTTCGATAAGACACTTTCGCCTGATGATATGCAGGCGCAGGGCTTTATACAGTCTGTGGGCTATGATGTTGCGGAGTTCTGGAAGGAGACAGGGGAGCTTGCCAGAGAAAATAATATGGACAGTAACCTTTCATATATGTACAAGATGGTGCAGGAGGCGGAGGGAAATCTTGATTTCAGCCACGCTGCGCTTGAGGAGTATGGCTCGAAGGTGAAGCTGTTTGACGGTGTTGACGGCTGGTTTGAGAGATTGAGACAGTATGGCCTTGAGCATGGCGTCAAGGTGGAGCATTATATTATCTCCTCAGGACTTAAGGAGATGATAGAGGGCACGAAGATTGCCAAGGAGGGAGCGTTCGAGCGCATATATGCCAGCAGCTTCTATTTTGATGAGAACGGAATGGTGAAGTGGCCGGCGCAGGTGGTGAATTATACCAACAAGACGCAGTACCTTTTCAGAATATCCAAGGGTGTGCTTGATATAAATGATCCGGCAGTGAATGATTATTTCGCACCGGAGGACATAAGGATACCGTTTAAGAACATGGTCTACATCGGCGACAGCGACACGGATGTGCCATGCATGAAGCTTGTGAATGCCAATGGCGGGTATTCGATCGGTGTATACAATCCGGTGACAGGAGATAAAAATAAAGTATACAAGATGATACATGACAAGAGGATTGGCTATTATGCGGCGGCGGATTACACGGACGGTTCGGACATGGACAAGCTATTGAAATCAGTTATCGATGTGGTAGCAGCACAGGATAAGCTGGACAGGCTTCACGCTGAGGATGTAAAGCAGGCACTTGAACGCAGTTCGCAAAGTGACTGCGTTCATGAGCAAGTAGCGAAAGCGGATTG
>OGFI01000963.1_pt1 | contig 17217 bp, 16 predicted proteins | sample 1570901 | NCBI WGS metagenome assembly OGFI01 (sample SAMEA2582018, study PRJEB24529) | metagenome | biome: Human gut stool | place: China | collected 2011 | reverse complement strand
GGATTTTATGCAGGCAGAACGCATACGATCATTGACACGCCGCATTGCGATATCCAGGCGGAGGGCAATGATGCGATTATCCGGTGTGTGCGGGATTTTCTGCAGGAGTATAATATTTCAACTTATGACGAGGAGACACATACTGGTTTGATGCGCCATATCTTAACAAGGGTAGGATTTACAACCGGCGAGATCATGGTGTGCCTGATCATCAATGGCACGAAGCTCCCACATGCGGATGTGCTGGTAGAGCGGTTGCTCCAGATCGATGGAATGACGAGCATCAGCATCAATATCAATCAGGATAAGACAAACCGGATTCTGGGAGATACATGCAAGACCTTATGGGGACAGGATTATATTACGGATTATATCGGTGATGTGAAATATCAGATATCACCATTGTCGTTCTATCAGGTAAACCCGGTTCAGACAAAGAAACTGTATGACAAAGCCTTGGAATATGCCAATCTGCAGGGTGGGGAGACAGTCTGGGATCTGTACTGCGGTATCGGAACTATTTCGCTGTTCTTGAGCAAAAAGGCGGCGAAGGTGTATGGTGTGGAAATCGTCCCACAGGCAATCGCCGATGCGAAGGTAAATGCGCAGATCAACGGCATCAAAAATGTGCAGTTCTTCGTTGGTAAGGCAGAAGAAGTGCTTCCAGCTGAATACAAGGAACACGGCGTATATGCGGATGTGATCGTTGTTGATCCGCCACGCAAGGGCTGCGATGAGACATTATTGCAGACAATCGCAGATATGCAGCCAAAGCGGATGGTCTACGTGAGCTGTGATCCAGCCACGCTTGCCCGAGACGTGAAGCGTATGGGCGAGCTTGGGTATCAGGTCGAGAAGGTTGCGGTCGTGGATCAATTTTGCCAAGGGGGGCATGTGGAAACTGTTTGTTTGCTGGCAAGAAAAGATAAATAAAGGCTGAAAAGTGGCGTATTTCCGGGCTTTTTGCGAGGTTAGTATCATCAGAGAAGCCTTGTGGAAAGCTCGGTTTTCTTGCATGGAAACATATCTACTTTTTAGTCTGACTGGAGAAAATGTGAATGGTCGAAAAAATGCGGTAGGGTTTAGGCAGTGGATTAGATGTCATAGGTTGTGGCACTGAAATTGTTATCAGAGCCGACCGCAGTTTAAGCCACTCGATACTATGAGGCAGACTTGGCAGTGGAATAGATGACAGGAGGTGTCAAGACATGGATGACAGAAATCACGATGAAATTGTATCGGAACAAAATAAAAAATTAAGAAAACAGAGAAATTATTATAAAAGACTCCATGTCGATGACCTTTGCATTCTTAATGCAGAGGAGTACTACGAGAGTCTTAAAGATTGGAGTAAGTTTAAAGAACCAAGAGATACGAGCAAACGTGATGCTGAGAAGGATTCAAAGGTAACATTCTGGTTGAAATGTAAATCAATCTTCTCCGATAAGGCAAAAAGAGAATTAGAAGAGAAACGCAAAGAAGCGAAGGTGCTGCAGCAAGAATATGAGCAGTATCATCAAAAAAGAGTTAACAGAATGCGTGCTCAATTTGAGGAACAACAAAGGAAGAACCATGAGTCAGTGGATGAAATGAAATCCATGTATGCTAAAGGTGATAAAAAGCAAATTATCAACTTCTTTAATGCAGTTTTAGTTAACGATGATTTTACGCTTGATATTTTATATAGGAAGGAAAGATATGACTCAGCCAGTGTGATTTCTGAGTATGATGAAAAAACAAAAACTCTTTCATATAGATACAGAATACCAAATTTGGATGAGATTTGTGCGATAGATAGATTTGTATACGATGAAGAAAGTGGAGAGGTTATAGCAAAAGAATTAGATAAAACCCATGCAAAAAGAGTAGGGATGCATTTACTCCAAACTCTCTTATTGCGCTCAGCAGCAAGGATTATTTGTTCAGATGAGTCAAAAAACATTGAATTTATTAATATTACAGGCTTTATACGTTATTACGATAGGGCATACGGAAATAATCGAGATATAAATGTAGTGAAGTTAAATATTAGCCGAGAAATAATACTTCAGATAAATCCAGAGCAAGCTAATATATCAGAATTGTTCGAAAGAGTGTTGAAAGGAAAATTCAAGACATCTGCAGGACTGTATGATAAAGAGCCAGTTGGATTGACTGAAATTAAGTAAGATAGGTCGATATTTTTAATTAAGGAGAGTATTGAGATGCCTAGAACCAGTAAAAATAAATTTGAAATAATAAATGAGGAGATTCATATAAGCAAAGAGGGATGGCCTCTGATTGGTCTCACAACCTACAGAGAAGACTACTATGAGGAATTAACATCGAAGACTTGGACATTAACAAAAGCAAACAGCGAAACGGATGACAAAGGTTATTTATCAAATAAGACACTTGGATTATTGCATCGATATATAGCTGCAAAGTGGTATGGACAGGATGTCTTGGATACTATGACACAAAAAGGGTTTGTAGTAGACCATTTGAATAATAATCATACTGACTGCAGAATATCCAATTTGGAGTTTTTGAAAAAAGCATATAATACGGCTAAAGGACAAGCGTTTGATGTTGATTCAAAAATGATGGAACATCACATAGCAGTTAATATTTTTAAGGATTTTTCCACAGGTTGTTATCAAATTACGATTGGCTGCAATGATGATATTGTTGGTGAAACAAAGGATGGAAAAAAATATCACATTACAGTAATCATGCTTTTATACGATTGTGATTACTCTATTGTAGTAAATGATGCAGAGAATATCCTTCGTGTATATGAAACCGAAGGTCGAATTGATGTGACTAAGACATATGCCTGCGATGTTAAGGTTAGAAAAGCAATAGATATTCAATTGACTGAAGAAGAGAAGAATGGAGCCGTTGTAATTAGAGATGGAATTCCATACCTAATACTTGGAACGGATAATACATTTCTGGATTCAGTGCATTTTGAGAAAGGTTGGCAACCTCCTGAAAAGAAATAAATAAGGCTCCTCATCACCGAAGATTATCCAGTGGTGAGGAGCCTTCGTGCATCTATGAAGTTATACATCAACATCGATACTAACACCAGATTTCAGTTCAACGGTGATGTGGTCATCCCAGATGGTGATCTGTTTGATCCAGCGTCGCACCAGCGATTCATCAAATTCAGTGAGCTGAGTAGTCTGCTGTGCGATATAATCCTGCAGGTCGTTGATTCGCTTTATCTGTTCATCCCTTTCAAGATTACGATTCCATTCTTCAGGGTAGGTGCATCTGAATTCTGCATTTGATATTGATAGTAGAGGTGACCTTTATCGTCACGATCCACACTCATTCGATTAGCCATCAGCGGATAGAGAGCGATGACTTCACCTTTGCCATTTCGTATAATTTGCGTGTAGGTATTTCCATAAAGGAGAAGATGCGTCATCAAGGTCTCGCGGAAGACAAAAGATGTCATTTCCGGATTTGGCTCATCGTGAATCAGTCGATACAGAGGATGCTTGATTGCCTTTTCTTTACTACCGGAGTCAGTATACTTATAAACATGGACCGGCAGTCCTGCAATGGAATCCGAAAGAATTCTGACACAGGCGTAGACTGCAGTCATCTGCATGGCACTTCGCTCATTGACGGCTTTGCCAGAGTTGCTTCCGCCAAAGAGAAAACGATAGGCGCTGCCATTGGTACTGTTGGTGGGCTTGTCTTTGGAGTAAAACAATCCTGATAAGAATCCCATAAATATTCCTTTCTGCCTTAAGAGGCGTATAAAATTCAAAGTTTCGTCATAAAATAATCTATGCAGATGCTTGCAATTGCAAGCAAAAACAAATATAATAAGAAAAAAGGAGGCGATACTATGGCAAATACATCCGCTGTTTATGCAAGAATAGATACAAATCTCAAGGATAATGCTGAGAGCATTCTTTCTCAGCTTGGCATTTCTCCATCCAGTGCAATTCAGATGCTTTATAGCCAGATCATACTGAAAAAAGGTCTGCCGTTTGAATTGAAACTTCCTTCTTCTAAGCCATTAGCTGTTGGTGCAATGACTAGAGAAGAACTTGATGTAGAACTCCAGAAGGGTGTTGATTCCATCAAAGCAGGAAAGGTATATTCTGCAGATGAAGTTGATGCGGTACTTGCAAAGGAGTTTGGCATATGACGGATAGCTATAATGTCGGCTATTCTGTAGATGCACTTGGTGATTTACGTGAAATCTATTCGTACATTGCGAATGAACTCCTTGTTCCGGAGACAGCCGCAGCTCAGCTGGGGCGTATACGAAAGGAAGTTCGTTCATTGGATTTCATGCCAGCTCGTTATACGTTAGTTGAATGGGAGCCTTGGCATTCGATGAAAATGCATCAGCTTCCGGTAGACAACTTTATTGTGTATTATCTTGTTGATGATAAGGAGAGGACGGTTACAGTAGCACGAATATTCTATGGTGGTCGTGATATCGAAGAAATTGTAAATTCAAATAAATAAACAGAAGTGGATTTTTCTTTGTCAGCCTTTATATTGCCTGCCGGGTCAGTGCGGATATAGATGTTATTCATCATCCAACGGAGTACCGGATGACCGCCGTGGGCCAGCTTTTGCTCCAGCGTTACAAAAAAGGTGTATGCGATGACGTTAGCAATAAATTGATTTAAGATTTCTGCAAATTCATTCATAGATTATCTCCTTTTGTCGAAAGATGTGCTGACGGCAGTAAAACCACCGCCAGCAGGTTGATAGATTACTTAAAGTCCTTCATGCGTTTTTCATGGTATTCGAGATCACGCTTGTCCTTTTCCTGTTCACGCTTTTCGCGTTTGTGGTCATTGATGATACTCTGAATCATAGAGATTGCAGTAGTAAGTCCAACACACGCGAAGCAGCCGATACAGATGTTTACAAGGATTGTACTAATCATAATTGTCGCCATAGTTTGTCACCTCCATTAATCAAGGAAATCATCATTGTCATCAGTTGCAAAGTCAGATTCAGCAGAAGCCTTACCACCAAGAGGCTCACCATCACGAATCTTCTGCAGATTGTTAAGACCGCAGGCGATGCCCTTATTACCAGAGCTGTTGAAAGCGTAGAAGCTGATGCTGGCGCGACCGTAGACTCCAGAGTAAACCTCAGAACGAGTGAGGATAGGATTGCGGTCTGCATCTACGATGCCCGGAGCAGAGGTTGCATTGGCATTCACAAAGTAGCTGCCAGCATAAGCAGGGTCGTCCGGTCTTTCAAGGTCGCCATCACGAAGAGGAGTCTTAAGTACGGAAAGAGCTGGTACAGACTTGCCGTTGCCCTTGAGATTTGCTTCCCCTTCATGGTATGCAACTTCGATAGCAGCTTCAATCTTTGCGACAGTCTTTGTGTCGGACTTCGGGATGATCAGACTGACACTATACTTCGGAGTGCCACCGTTGATGGATTTCGGTTCCCAGACGTTGGCGTAGCTCCAGCGTGTGTTAGGACCGGTGATAACCTTCATGGGATTTGTCATTTTTACATTTTTACTCATTGTCATATTCCTCCATAAAATCATTTTTTGCTGTGTTCATTGCCGGACGCTTATCACTCTCCGGCACAAGAGTAGGTTTGCCTTGTGGCTTTTCGATATAGGCTACAATTAGCTCTTCGAAGCGAGACTTACCGAGCAGCTTTTGCATGGCTGTGATACCAAGTAGCTTCTTTTCGTAAGGGTCAAAACCAGCAGCTTCGACAGCTTTCGATACGGCGTCTTCGTTGGTATATCTGCGGTTGGAGCGACCCTCGACCAGCTTCCAGCCAGTCCATTTTTTACCGCTGATTGCCTGTTGGAGTGCATACTCCTTGATGTCATTTGCCCAAGAGACCAGTTCGTCGACACGGGAGAGGATGACTTCAATTTCCGAATCCTCAAACAGTGGCGGCAACTTGAAATTGTGCTGTGCGAGTAGGAGATTGGCTTCAGCTCTGGCTCGGCATTCATGTTTTGCCTTACAGAATCCGCACCATTCACCACACAGGAAATTTCCATCACCGGCAAAGGCAAGGCCTGCGGTAGGCTTCAGAACTTCATCGGCCCATTGATATAGGTCATCCTTGCTGACTTCGTAGGAAGAAATGTTCTGACGTCTGGGCTGGTAGATAGTCATGCTGACCGTATCGATGTCGTAAATATCATCGAAGAGTTCCAGTGCGCCAAGAGCGTAGCACTTCATCTGCGGATTGTCCTCAGCGGATACGAGAATTCCAAGACCGTGCTTGTAGTCAATTACGTGCATGGTACCGTCGCTGATGAGAATGGCATCAGATGTTCCGAAGCCTTGTTCTACCCAACGTGAGAAGTCCACTCGCTGTTCAATCAGAACAACAGGGTCGGAGCAGGTCTGCTTGACCTCTTCCAAAAGCTCCATGATAAAGCAGGCATACCCGGTAGCACAATCTTCCATTTCGGTGTTGTACCAGTCGAGACTTTTTGTTGGATCAGTAGCTTTCATGCCAAGTGCTTTGCGGAGCTTGTACTCACAAAGAGAGTGGGCATCGGTGCCTTCTGCAGCATAGTTGCTGCCTTTATCCTCATAGGTTTCGCAGAGGCTTGCTGATGGTGGGCAGTGGAGCCAGCGGTCAGAAGAGGATGCGGAGAGGATTGCATGTCCTTTAGGTGGCATATTAGAGCACCTCCGCTTCCCTGAGCAGGGCTTCATAATATTTCGGGTCTACGAGTGACAACTTGCTTGCACCGTACTTTTTAAGAAGTTCTCGAATTTCAGCTGTGTGTCCGGAACGAGATTTATCAGCCAGAACAGCTCGAACATCCTCAAGAATCAGCGCAGGTTTTGTTTTCTTTTCTGGTCTAGCAGCAATATTTTCAGCTTGCTGCTTATCATCAGATGAAAACTGCTGTGCGAGCCAGTTTGCTGCATCGTTAATAGCAGTGGCAGCATTTCTCAGATCTTCGATGATCATAGCCATATCGCTCATTTTTGACATTTAATGTTCCTCCTTTCTCGGATTGTCTGTGTGCGGTGATGATTCTGAGATTCTTCGCCATTCTTGCGGATACTTGACTGATTGCAGTAAGAGTAGCAATCACTTCTGCGTCAGTGCCGCTTCGGTTGTGAAAAGTCCGATTCACAATATTCACCTCGCTTTCTGTAGGTCGCTTTGTTTCGCCTTACACTACTCAATGGAGGTGAGCTTGCCGTTTGGCCGAAAAAAATAAGAAACTTTTTTGAAAAGAAAAATCGTCCCCTGAAGAATCAGAGGACGACCATTCATATTAGATGTAGTCCTTAAGCTCAGAGCGGAGCTTCTTGAACAGCTTGTCCCTGCGATACACGAATGTATTACGAGAGAGGCCCATTTTCTTGCCGCAGTCACGTTCGGATTTTCCCTGCATAATAAGCTGACAGATAAGTCGACCTTCCGGGTCCAGTTCATTCAGCTTTGCATAGAGAGCGTGAAGAAGTTCTGCATCCTCTAATACTTCAGCGATAGCTGCAGATTCATCTGGCATATCATCAAGCCAGCTCTTTTCGTTTCCGTCAGAGTCACTTACAGTATTGTCGAGAGAAAGCTGATCGCCAGCTTTGGCATAAGGACAGGTTAAACAATCCATGTCACATAAGTAGCGTTTGCTTGCAGGGCAGACACAGCGGCCATGTTCCTGCTGACGCTTGCGATAGGCGTTGATGTCACGGTAGTAGTTCGTGTAGAACTCCTTGTTAACATCCACCCAGCTTTTGGATTCCTTGATGTAGATACGATACTCTTTACTCTGATTGTCTTTGTTTGCCATTCGATTTTCTCCTTTCGGCATTTGAACCGAAGCGGAGATAACCGATATGGCTGCCAGTGTTTTTCATAAGATGGTCACCTCATGCGGATAACTCCGCTTCTTTCCGGTGACCAGCCGTTCGTAAGCTGGCAACTCTATTAATAATGTTCTGTTGTTCATCAACTACGAACACACCACGTGGCCACGAAGATGGTGAGTTGATGAACAAGTCAGACTGGTTAACGTCTTGTCCGAGACGAGTTTTTAATAACTATCTTAAATATGCCAGATTTCAAAATAAAAACCTCAGACATGCCTATGTCCGTTTTTAGGAATAATGAGATGATTGATGGAACGGATAATGATTGAAAATCCTGGATTTACAAAAGAAAAGACCGGACATATACATGTCCGGCTACCTAAAAACAAATATGAACGAATAGTAAATTTTCTAAGAAAAATAATAACAAATATAAGCAAATAACAAGAAACCGCTTGTTTTTGCTGGCGAAAATGACTATAATATTATTGGGTAATTATATCTATACGTAACTTCGAGAGGTGAAATATGGAAGATAAGTTGAATGATAAATGGATAAACATTGAAGAAGCTGCTGAATACCTAGGTGTCAAGCCAGTGACGCTCCGAGGATGGATACGTAATGATAAAGGAATACCAGCACACAAAATCGGGAAGCAATGGAAGTTTAAATGTTCTGAACTTGATGTGTGGGTTAAAAGTGGAAAAAGCGCTATCGAGTAATTGAGACAGTAAATAAAATACAAGGAGATTCTGGCAATGGCAGTAAAGAAAACAGAGCTATATAGCTCCCTTTGGGCGAGCTGCGATGCATTGCGCGGAGGCATGGATGCATCACAATATAAGGATTACATACTTACACTTTTATTTATGAAGTATGTAACTGATAAATACAAAGGACAGAAATACGGAGATTTGACGGTTTTTGATAAGGCAAATGATCCGAATCCTGACCCTGAGAAAAGAACAGGCTGTTCTTTTGATGATTTTATAGCACTTAAAAATAAGAAGAACATTGGTGAAGGTATAGATAAGATTATAGCTCGCCTAGCTGAAGTAAACGAAGGGTTGAAGGGCGTTATAGATATTGCTCATTTTAATGATGAAGCAAAAATAGGTAAAGACAAAGAGATGGTTGATAAGCTTACTAAGCTTATTGCAATTTTTCAGCGTCCTGAACTTGATTTTTCAAAGAACAAAGTAGAAGGCGACGATATTATTGGTGACGCTTACGAATATTTGATGCGTAACTTTGCGTCTGAAAGTGGAAAGAGTAAGGGACAATTCTACACTCCGGCAGAGGTATCTCGAATTCTTGCAAAAATTATCGGTATCGATAAGTGTACAGACCATGATGCAACCGTATGCGATCCGGCTTGTGGAAGTGGATCTTTGTTAATCAGAGCATTAGCAGAAGCTCCTTTTGAAATTTCAGGCTATGGTCAGGAAAAAGATGGTTCTACAGCTGGTTTGGCAAAGATGAATGCGGTTCTTCATAATAAAGCTACAATTAGAATTATGGCAGGAAACACATTCTCAGATCCGCAGTTTATGAAAACTGATAACCCATCAGAACTTGAGCGATTTGATTATATTGTGGCAAACCCTCCATTCTCTCTTAAAAACTGGTCCGATGGGTTAAAAGAGTTTGGGCGATTTTCTGGATATGGGGATAGACCACCTGAAAAGAATGGTGATTACGCTTGGTTAATGCACATTTTGAAAACCCTGAAGTCTACTGGTAAAGCAGCAGTAATTCTTCCTCATGGAGTATTGTTTAGAGGAAATGCTGAAGCAACTATCAGACAGACAATTGTTGATAAAGGCTGGATTAAAGGAATTATCAGCTTGCCTCCAAACTTATTTTACGGAACGGGTATTCCTGCTTGCATTCTCGTAATTGATAAAGAAGGTGCGGAAAACCGCGCTGGTATATTTATGATTGATGCAGGCAAGGGCTATGTAAAAGATGGAAGCAAGAACAGACTCCGTGAACAGGATATTTATCGTATTGTAACTACTTTTAATGAGCAGATTACAACAGATCCTAAATATGCTCGTTTTGTACCAAACAAAGAAATTAAGGAAAAGAATGGGTACAACTTAAATATTTCTCGTTACATTGATTCTTCTGCCCCGGAAGATATTCAGGATATCTATGCGCATATTCATGGTGGTATACCAGCAGCGGATATTGATGCACTAGAACGTTTCTGGACTGCATTCCCGACTCTGAAGAATGAACTTTTTGGTGTGTTTAGTGAAGGATACTATAAGCTGAATGTAGAAGAAGATGTGATTCGTCAGACAACATACTCTAACGCAGAATTTGCTGTTTATGGAGAAATGATTGATGAAGTATTCGCAAATTGGAAGTCTTACGCAGATTCTAAACTTAAGAATTTGAAGGCTGGCGTGTCTGCAAAAGAACTGATTATTGAATTGGCTCAAGCTATATTGAAAGAGTTTGAGAGCCTTTCACTTATTAATAAATATGATGTATATCAGGTACTTCTTGCTTACTGGAATGAAGTGCTTAGTGATGATGTTTCTATGATTATCTCCGACGAAGCTGGTTATGGCGTTGCAAGAGAAACAGAAAACATTATGAAAGAAACAAAGAAAAAAGATGATGATGGAAATCAGGAATTGAAAGTTGCAGGATGGGAAGGAAAACTTATTCCCAAAGCGCTTATTATTTCCGAACTTTTCCCGGAAGAGAAAAAAGCGATGGATGACCTTGTTGATTTTGTTGTAGAAACAGATTCTCGTCTTATGTCTTTAGTTGAAGAATCTGCAGAGGATTCCGTTTTGTCCGATGTGGCTGAAGGTGGAAAAGTTAAGAGCAAGGATATCCAAGAAAAGATGGATGAAATCATGAGCCATGTTCATACTCCACTGATTGATGGACTAGTCAAATTACAGGGCATGCTTCCTATGAAGAAAAAGGAGTATGTGGATTATATTAGTAACAATATTATTCTCGAAGTGGCTTATACAGAAAAAGGTACTGTGACAAAGACATCCGTTGCATATGCATTGGCAATGGCACGCGCAGAAGCACCAGCTCCGGAAGCATATGCAGATGATTATGCAGAGTTGAAAGCTGCGTTTGAATTAGCTAAGAAGTCCGAAGAATCAACAAAGCTTATCAAGGAGATGGATAAAGAACTTGACGAGAAGGCTCGTGAGAGATATGCAACTTTAACAGACGATGAAATCATAGATTTACTGGTAAATAAAAAATGGTATTACACCATCGGTACAGGTATTAATGATTTGTATGCAGCAATCTCCCATCAGCTTGCAGACCGCATTATTGAACTTTCTAAACGTTATGAAAATACTCTTCCTGATCTTATGAAGCAGACTGCTGACTATGAGGCAAAGGTCAAGAGTCATCTGGAGAGGATGGGCTTCAAATGGTAAAAGAATTAAAACATACGGAGATTGGTGATATTCCAGTAGACTGGGAACTCCAAACATTTGACGAAACGTTTAGGGTGATATCCAATAATACTCTGTCACGTGAAAATTTAAATAATCGTGGTGGAGCTGTAAGAAATATTCATTATGGTGATATTTTAACAAAGTTTCCGGAAGTATTGGATTGTAACGAAGGAGAAATTCCATACGTAAATGAGTTATCTCTGTTATCCTCATCGACTCAATTACTTCAGGACGGTGACATTGTTGTTGCAGATACGGCAGAGGACGAAACTGTTGGAAAAGTTATTGAGGTACAGAATCTCGGTGATAGTAAACTTGTTGCAGGACTTCATACCATTCCATGTAGAGTGAAAAAAGGTGATTTTGCTCCGGGGTGGTTAGGATATTACATGAATTCTGATTTATTTCACAATCAAATATTGCCATATATAACAGGTATAAAAGTGTCATCAATATCAAAAGGAGCTATTTCAGAGACATTGATATTGGTACCTCCATTTGATGAACAGGAGAAAATAGTACAATCATTAAATAAAATACAGTTATTAATGACATCAGAAACAAAAGTTGTAAATAAGATAAAGCTTGTTAAAAATGGATGTTTATCGAAAATGTTTCCACAAAAGGATGACACAGTTCCAGAAATGCGTTTGCCAGGATTTACTGAAGCTTGGGAACAGCGTAAGTTGGGAGAGGTTTGTGAGATTAAAGACAGTGCAAGAATTCCCAATTCTGAATGGTCGGAATCAGGAGTTCCATATATTAGAGCCAGTGATGTTACAAACGAGAACACAGATGGTGTGCTATTTATCTCCCAAGAACGGTATGAATTTTATAAAAATCGAACAGGTGCACCAACCAAGGATGATGTTCTTTTTAACGGCGGAGGTGAGATTGGAAAAAGTCTTTTAATTACTGATGAAAAGCCAATTTATGTACAAGGCGGAGCTGTTTTATATGCTCAAACATCTAAATCAAGGGAGTTAGTAGGACAATATTTGAAAACATATTTTGAAACAACTAATGCCAAGTCTTATATTGATGCTGCTTCAGCTGGCGGAACTATGAGACATTTTACCTTGAAGCCGTCACAGATAATGCGGATTTTAATGCCATCAGTGGAAGAACAAGAAAAAATAGGAGAGTATTTTGCCAACCTTGATCAACTCATCACTCTTCATCAGTGTAAGTGTGATAAATATTCGAATATTAAAAAAGGTATGATGAGCGACTTGCTTACAGGGAAAATACGATTAGTTTAGGAGGAATGTACGCATGAGTATTGGCGACACAGAAAGAGCTACCCAAGATCGTGTGGTTAGCTTCTTTAAGGATAGAGATATCCTTGATTATGAATACGTAGGCAATTTAAAAGATGCCGCAAACAAGAACATCCGTGAAGACCGTCTTCGTGCGTACTTGCGCCTTAGCGGTTACAGCCAGAAATTGATTGACGGAGCTGTTTCTGAACTGGTAAAAGCAGCAGATGATATGACACATGGTTTGTACGATGCAAATCATAAAGTCTATTCTCTTTTGAAGTATGGTGCCAAGGTAAAGGAAACAGGCGATGGAGCACCAAAGACGGTTTATTTCATGGATGTGGAAACACCTACAAATAACGACTTTGCGATTGCCGAGGAAGTTACAGTAGTTGGTCGTCAGGAAAAAAGACCAGACCTTGTAATTTATGTGAATGGTATTGCGATGGCGGTCATTGAATTGAAGAAAAGTAGTGTATCTGTTTCTAATGGTATTCGTCAGAATTTGACAAATCAGAAAGATGGATTTATCGCTCCATTCTTTACGACGATGCAGTTTTGTATGGCTGGTAATGAAATAGAAGGTTTGCGCTATGGAACAATTCAGACCAAAGAGAAATATTATATGGAATGGAAACCAGATGGATTCCATGAAAATGAGTATGAGCGTGACCCAGAGGATGCACGCATCATGGCTTATTGCGAAAAACTGGACAACCTTCTTTTACAGCAGATTTACCAGATGTTCGATAAAAAGCGTTTTATTGACCTTATTGAAAACTTTGTTGTGTATGACAAGGGAATCAAGAAGGTGTGCCGATACAATCAGTTCTATGGTATCAAGCGTACACAAAGGCGATTGGCAAAACAGCACGGTGGTATTATTTGGCATACTCAAGGTAGTGGAAAAACACTTACTATGGTTTGGCTTTCAAAATGGATTCTTGCAAATTGTGAAGAAGAGGATCCTCGTGTGCTTATCGTTACAGACCGAGACGAGCTGGATGAACAGATTGAAAAGACTTATATCGGTGTTGATGAAAAGATCACCAGAACCAAGGGTTGCGATGACTTGCTTCAGAAATTAAATTCTTATGATGATTCATTGTTGTGTTCATTGGTGCATAAGTTTGGCCGTCGTGGTGGTGAAGCCACAGAATCTGATTATGATAAGTATATTGATGAGTTGAAAAAAGCACTCCCTGCAGATTTTAAGGCAAAGGGAAAAATTTTTGTATTTGTAGATGAGTGTCACAGAACTCAGTCTGGTAAATTACATGCAGCAATGCAGGCAATTATGCCGGAAGCTATCTTTATTGGTTTCACTGGTACACCATTATTAAAGAAAGATAAGAAGACAAGTATTGAAGTTTTTGGAACATACATCCATAGCTATAAGTACAATGAAGCGGTTAAAGATGGTGTTGTACTGGATTTGAGATATGAATATAGAGATATTCCGCAGGATATTACATCCCATGATAGGATTGACCAGTGGTTTGATGTTAAGACTCGTACTCTTTCAAGCAGAGCAAAGGCAAAACTAAAAGAGAAATGGGCAAGCATGCAGAAGATTTATAGCTCACGTTCAAGACTTGAGCGTGTTGCTTGGGACATCATTCAGGATTTCGACTTGAAGCCTCGTCTGATGGATGGTAATGGAAATGCTATTCTTGTAGCTGATTCTATTTATACTGCATGTAAGTATTATGAAATCTTCCAGCAGCGTGGGTTTAAGAAATGTGCAATCATTTCATCCTACACACCACAAGCAGGAGACCTCAGAACAGATACTGTAAGTGCTGATGATGAAACAGAGACTTTTGAAAAATACGAGATTTATCTTCGCATGTTAGGCTTTGACCCTGACAACCTTCCGGAGAAAGTTTCAATTCAGAAGAAAGTGGAAGATTTTGAGAAAGAGGTAAAGGAAAAGTTTGTCAATGAACCTGCAAATATGAAGTTGCTTATTGTAGTTGATAAGCTTCTCACAGGATTTGATGCACCTCCTTGTACATATCTTTATATTGATAAGAGCATGCAAGACCACGGTTTATTCCAAGCGATCTGTCGTGTAAATAGACTGGATGGTGATACCAAGGAATTTGGTTATATTGTGGATTACAAGCAGCTTTTTGGAAATTTAAAAAATGCTATGGATAAGTACACATCTGGAGCATTTGAGAACTATGCCCCTGAAGATGTAGATGGACTTCTTAAAGACAGAGGTGATGAGGCTATTAAACATTTCAAAGATATTTACGAAGAGCTAGAAGAATTATGCGAGGGTGTCGAAGCTCCGAAAGAAGATTTGCAGTATCTTCACTATTTCTGCGGCGTTTCCGGCATGAGCGAAGACATGGATGAAATCTATGCTCGCCTTCGTGAAAAATTATATAAACTCGTAAGCAGTTTAGTTCGTGCTTATGCTGAAGCAAAGCAGTATATGGTTGATATTTGTTCTGCAACAGAACTTAATGCTTATGAGAATAAAGTACATTTCTATATTGAGTTAAAGCAAACTATCGGAAATAAGAGCGGCGACTTCTTAGATTTTAAGGCATATGAACCGGATATGCGAAAACTTATTGATAATTACATCATGGCTTCTGATAGTATCAAAATTGGTGAATTTGATGACCTAACGCTTCTCGATTTCGTAATGGATCAAGGTGAAACGATGACTGGAGAAGATACGCCTTCTGGTCAGAAAGAAGGCGCGGCGGAAGCAATTGAAAACAATATCCGTCGTAAAATGGTAGAAAAGGTAACTGTAAATCCAAAATACTATGAAAAGATGTCAGCGATTTTGGATAAACTGATTCAAGATAGACAGAAAGGCGTTTTGTCCTATAAGGAACTTCTTGATGAATATATTAAACTCGCAAAGAATGTTGACCATCCGGAAGAAAATGAAGACTATCCTGAAAGCGTGAGACATAGTAAGGCCATGCAAGCATTATATGATAATGTTAGCGGGGACGAAGTGTTGGCTATTGAACTTCATAAAGCTGTTATGGATAGTAAAATGAGTGGTTTTCGTGGGGATTCAATCAAGGAAAGAAGAATCAAGAGAGCGTTGTTTGCAATTCTCAATGATGATGCAGAGGTTGAACGTCTGTATAAGATTATTGAGAAGCAGGAGGAATATTAATAGATGAGAATTGTGATTTCGGGCATACCGATCGATATTCAAAAAAAGAATATTAAGAATATGCACCTTCAGATAAAACCGCCTGATGGACATGTTGTTATTTCGGCACCATTATCAATGGATGATAAGGCAATCGAGGTGTATGCTCGAACCAATCTCAGTTGGATAAAAAAACAAATTGAGAAGTTCCAGCAACAACCAAGAAGTGCTAAGCGACAGTATGTTAGCGGTGAAACTATGTACATCTGGGGTAAACAGTATTACTTATCCTTTGTACCAGATGCTCAAAAGAACAGCTTTGAAATTCAAGGAGATAAAGTAATTCTCTCAATGAGAGAAGATAGTACGGTTAAGCAACGAGAAAACTATGTGCGTGAACAGTATCGTAGCTTACTAAAAGTTGAGATAGAAAGACTTCTTCCTAAATGGGAACAAATTACTGAGCTTCACTGTGAGTCGTGGCAAACAAAATATATGGTTACGCGTTGGGGAACCTGTAACACTGAAAAAAAGAAGCTGTGGTTTAATCTGCAGTTGGCCCAGAAACCTATTGAATGTTTAGAATATGTTATTTTACATGAATTGATTCATCTGAGGGAACGTACACATAATTCGACATTTATTGCATATATGGACATGTATATGAAAAACTGGAGAGCAGTACGAAAAGAATTGAATGATTCAAGACTAGACTATTATGATGCTCAGGATGAGAGTCCTTTGCAAAAATTGATCGACCAAAGAAGATATGATGAGATAAAAGACGCTGTTCTTGATTATATGACGGAAAAAGTGAAAGAGAATAAAGCTACACTATCAGACATTGAAATCCAAAATGTAGTCCATATTGAACAGGTAGATGATGGTGCGATTAGCTTTTCTGTAATCGTTAGTTGTGATATCGAACATTCTATATTTTCAACGGGTAGGGTTTCGTTTACTGAAAAATGGCTTGATGTAAAGTGTAAAGTTCTTTTAGGCGTGGAACTAACAGATTTTGAAATTATAAATATTAATGAATGTGAGCAACAGGAAGATTCAGATAATGACAAGTATTCCGGTGAATTGGTACCGATTATTTCAAGAGATGCTTTTGAAAATGAAGCTACAAAATTCCTGGAGAAATATTATCCTTTGGCTTTACAGGAACCGGTAGCTGTTCCTATTAGAAAAATTGCAGAGGATATGGGTCTTTCGATTATAGAAGATTCGTTGCTTTCATCAGAACTTGATATTTTTGGTTTGGTTGTTTTTGAAGACGGAAATATTAAGGATAAAAACAAGAATATTGTTATCAGAAATGCCAAACGTGGAACAGTTTTGATAGATCCTCGTGTATATTATGAACGAACCTTAGGTACTGTGAACTTTACCATTGCGCATGAGTGCTTCCATTGGTATAGGCATCAACCGTATCATGCTTTGATGAAGATGCTTGGAGCAAATGATGAATTAGGGAAAATAATACAGTGTTCTATAGGTAGCAATGCAAAAGATTCAGAAAAGTGGAAGGCTGTGGATTGGATGGAGTGGCAAGCTAATGGAGTTGCTCCACATATCT
>OGFI01000950.1_pt1 | contig 17519 bp, 9 predicted proteins | sample 1570901 | NCBI WGS metagenome assembly OGFI01 (sample SAMEA2582018, study PRJEB24529) | metagenome | biome: Human gut stool | place: China | collected 2011 | reverse complement strand
GAACGGCAAAATTTTTTACACTTCTATTACTTCTTTATCGCACATCAGTAAAGTCGCAGGGCATGAAGCAGCTGATGTCCGGCGGCGGTGTCATTCTCATCGGCACCCAGCTGATCCCGCTGCTCTCTGGTCTGTTCGGCTGATCAACAAGCGATAGGAGGAAAACCCGCCATTGTTCGATAATATTTTCGCAGCAATCGAAAAATGGATGAGGGAACTTCTTTCCGGCATGGTGGAGTCCAACCTGAGTACGATGTTCACAGCGGTCAACCAACAGACCAGTGAAATCGCTGCTCAGGTCGGGCAGACACCGCAAGGGTGGAACAGCAGCATTTTCAGTATGATCCGTAACATTTCGGATTCGGTGGTGATCCCCATTGCGGGAATCATCATCACGCTGATCCTCTGCTACGAATTGATTTCGATGCTGACGGAACGGAACAATCTGCACGATGTAGACACTTGGATGTTCTTCAAGTATTTCGTGAAGATGTGGATCGCGGTCTATCTCGTCAGCCATACGTTCGATATTGCAATGGCGGTATTTGACATTGGACAGTCGGTGGTAAATTCTTCCTCCGGCATTATCCGTGGCAATACCGCCATTGATATTAGTTCTCTTTCCATGCAGATGCAGGCGGCAATGGCAACGATGGCGATTGGCGAACTGGTGACGCTGGCATTGGAAACCCTTGTCGTAAGCTGGTGTCTGAAAATTCTGTCGGTGGTTATCACGGTAATTATGTACGGCAGAATGATAGAAATATACCTCTACACTTCGCTTGCTCCGATTCCGTTTGCAACCATGAGTAACCGTGAATGGGGCCATGTGGGTACGAACTACTTCCGAGGGCTGTTCGCGCTGGCATTTCAGGCGTTCCTGATGATGGTCTGCGTGGCGATCTATGCAGCCCTTATCGGCAGCATCCGGGTATCTTCGGATATTCACTCGGCGTTGTTCGGCACGATGGCCTATACGGTGATTCTTTGCTTCTCGCTGCTCAAAACGGGAAGTCTGTCCAAACAGATCTTCGGCAGTCACTAAATCCGGGAAAATCCAATGAAAGGAAAAGACAGCAGACAACGCCGTTTCCCGGCGGCGGTCTGGCTGTTCTGGTGATAAATGGCCTATGTAACGATTCCCAAAGACCTTTCCAAAGTGAAGAATAAGGTCTTTCTGAACCTGACGAAACGCCAGCTTGTGTGTATGGGTTTTGCGGCGGGCATCGGTGTTCCGTTTTATTTCCTCATGCGCGATACGCTGGGAACCAGCAATGCAGCGGCAGGCATGGTACTTCTGATGCTGCCGGAGTTTTTCTTTGCGCTGTATGAGAAAAACGGGATGCACCTTGAAACCATCCTGACAAACTTCATCAGCGTCCGCTTCAAACGTCCTGCGGTACGCCGCTACGAGATTGAAAATCTGTATGACAGAGAACTGGAAACCGCAGCACCGATCCAGAAGAAAGGAGGCATCCTTGGTAAAAAGTGAACCGAAGAAGAAACCGCAGCCGGGCGGCTTCTTCCAGAAGTTCTTCCGCAAGCCCGAAAAGAGTGAAAAGGAGCAGCGGCTCACCGTGCAGCGTTCCATTCCATATCTGGAAATGGGGCGCGACGGTATCTGCCGGGTGGAGGAACATCTGTACTCCAAAACTGTCCGATTCTACGACATTAACTACCAGTTGGCGCAGAACGAGGATAAAAACACCATCTTTGAAAGCTGGTGCGACTTCCTCAACTACTTCGATGCCAGTATCCGCTTTCAGCTTTCGTTCATCAACCATAAGAGTGACATGAGCGAGTACAACAAGGTCATCCAGATCGAGCCGCAGCATGACGCGTTTGACGATGTGCGCATGGAATATGCACAGATGCTGAAACAGCAGCTTGCTAAGGGCAATAACGGTCTGGTTCGGACGAAGTACATCACGTTCAGCATCGAAGCAAAAAGTGTCCGGGAAGCAAAGCCCCGGCTGGAGCGTATCGAAACCGATATTCTCAACAATTTCAAGGTGCTGGGCGTGAAAGCCTACCCGCTGAACGGCATGGAACGGCTTCAGATCATGTACGAAACCTTTCATCAGGAGGAACAGCAGAAGTTCGACTTCAGCTATGACCGCATCCTGCAGAGCGGCATGACGACCAAGGACTTCATTGCCCCGACCAGTTTCCTCTTCAAGAGCGGCAAGGACTTTATGATGGGGGACACCTATGGTGCTGCATCCTATCTGAACATCCTTGCCCCGGAACTGACGGATAAGGTGCTGGCCGAGTTTCTGGATATGGACAAAAATCTGGTGGTCAGTATTCATGTGCAGTCGGTAGACCAGTTGAAAGCCATCAAACTTATCAAGGGCAAAATTACCGACCTGGATCGTATGAAAATTGAGGAACAGAAGAAAGCTGTGAGGTCTGGTTATGATATGGAAATTATTCCGAGCGATCTTGCAACTTATGGCGGCGAGGCCAAAAAGATTCTGGATGATCTGCAAAGCCGCAATGAGCGTATGTTCCTTGTTACGGTGCTGTTCCTCAATACAGCCAAGACCAAGCAGGAGTTGGATAGTGCTGTGTTTCAGACTGCTGGTATCGCTCAGAAGTTCAACTGCACACTGAACCGTCTGGATTATTTGCAGGAGCAGGGCCTTATGAGCAGCCTGCCGCTGGCAAATAATCTCGTTCCCATCAAGCGCGCACTGACTACCACTTCCACCGCCATCTTTGTGCCGTTCACCACACAGGAACTTTTTATGGAGGGCGATTCCCTCTATTATGGTCTGAACGCAGTGTCCAACAACATGATTATGGCAGACCGCAAACAGCTCAAAAACCCGAATGGCCTGATCCTCGGCACACCGGGAAGCGGTAAGTCGTTCAGTGCAAAGCGTGAAATTACAAACGTGTTTTTCACCACAACGGACGATATTATCGTGGCAGACCCGGAAGGCGAGTATTATCCGCTGGTGGAAGCGTTGGGCGGTCAGGTTATCCATATCTCGTCCACCAGTAAGGACTACATCAACCCGATGGACATTAACCTTAACTACGCGGACGATGATAACCCGCTGGGCATGAAATCGGACTTTATTCTTTCCCTGTGCGAACTGATTATGGGCGCACGGGATGGCATGGAGCCGGAGGAAAAGTCGGTCATTGACCGCTGCCTGCCACTGGTCTACCAGAAATATTTGAACGACCCGAAGCCGGAGAATATGCCGACGCTCGGTGATCTGTACGACTGCCTGCGGGAGCAGACGGAACGGCAGGCGCAGCGTATCGCCACAGCGTTGGAAATCTACGTCAATGGTTCGCTGCGAGTGTTCAACCATCAGACGAATGTGGAACTGGATAACCGCATTATCTGTTTCGATATTAAAGAGTTGGGCAAGCAGCTTAAAAAGCTGGGTATGCTTATCGTCCAGGATCAGGTCTGGAACCGTGTCACCATCAATCGCAGCGGCAAAAAGAACACCCGGTACTATATAGACGAGTTCCACCTCCTGCTGAAAGAGGAACAGACCGCAGCATACAGCGTCGAAATCTGGAAACGGTTCCGAAAATGGGGCGGTATACCGACAGGAATTACGCAGAACATCAAGGATTTGCTGGCCAGCCGGGAAATCGAGAATATCTTCGAGAACAGCGATTTTATTTATATGCTCAATCAGGCGTCCGGCGACCGGCAAATCCTTGCAAAGCAGCTGAATATCTCGCCGTTCCAGCTGTCGTATGTGACGAACAGCAACGAGGGTGAAGGGCTGCTGTTCTACGGCAACACGATAATCCCATTCAAGGATAAGTTCGACACTTCGCTGAAACTGTACAGCCTGATGACCACCAAGCCCAATGAAATGGGAAAATATAAGGAGAAAAAGGAAGCATGAACACACCGAACATTTTTGACCGACTGAGCCGTAAGATTCATCATCACTCTGACATGGAGCCGCACGAAAGTGATTCCGGCCCGCCCTTTGGTGAGGTGGAGCCGCTCAACTTCCACGATGAAGAATCGGTGGTGCATACGGTGCTGGAAGATTTCTATGCCGTTGGCACACTGGCCGATGAACTGACTGACGGCTTTCACATGGAAGCCCGCGGTTATCTTGACCGTGAGGAAGTGAACGCCCGTCTGATCGCCTTTGCCCGGAAGCTGGAGCAGGTGCTTGATAAGTGGGAAACCCACGCAGCCCTGCTCGCATGACGGCTCCAGCCGGAAGGAGGTGATTTCCATGGCAGACAAAAAGTTTCGGGGCAGAGATAAAATCGTCCAGAAAATGACCAAGGATGGTCTGGTGGATGAAAACCTCCGCACCGGGGAGCAGAAGTCCGCAACCGCAGAAGAAAGGCCGGAGCAGGAAGATTCGGCAAAGGAAACTGCGGAAAAGGAAGCCGACGAAGAACCTATCGTGGAAGAAGAACGGTGCATGGATGCCGGGGACGGGGAGGAGGATGTACCCCGGCATCACAGCACCGCCAAGCAGAGCGCAGACTATTACAAAGCCCATCAGGAGGATGGCAAGCCGAAGGATGCGCCTGCGGAAGCGGATGTAGAGCCGCCCACAAAGAAAGGCCGACTTTCTTTTGAAGATGAAAAAGGCGGCATTGTCCGTGGCGTAGGAATGGGCGTTAAGAAGGTGGCCAAGAAAGGAGTGGACACCGCCACCGGGTTTGCTCATCAGAAAGTACATCAGGTAGAAAAGGACAATTCCGGCGTGGAAGCTGCACACAAGTCAGAAGAAGCAGCTGAACGCCTGCACCACTTTGTCAAAGGCAGAAAAAAGCCCAAAGATAAATCTGCCAGAGCGGAGAAAAGAGGTGGCGAGGATCAGAAATCCAGCCGCCTGAAATTCTCCGAGAGCGAGGGCGGTACTGCAGAAAATGCAGCAGAACCGCCGCTGAAAAAGAAACAGCCCCAGCCACCGCCGACTGCCGCAGGAGGTGAATCAAAAACAGTCGGTGCGAAGTTTTACCAGAAAAAGCAGTATAAGGATGCTTATGCAGCCGCCAAGCGCGGCCAGAAAGCCGGAACTGCCGCCAGCAAGCAGGCAGCAGCGGCAACCAACACCATTACGGAAAAAGCGAAGGCGGCGGTGCAGGAGATCGTCCTGCAGAATAAAACCCTGTGGGTCAGTATTGGAGTGGGTATCCTGCTGGTGATGGTCATGCTGGGGGCCTTTTCAAGCTGTGGTGCAGCGATTCAGGGAACGGGTAGTACCTTTGTGGGAACAACCTACCCCAGCAAGGATGCCGACATGAAAGGTGCGGAAGAGGATTATCTGGAGCTGGAAAAAGAACTGGATAAGCAGATTCGGCAGATGGAATCCACCCATCCGGGCTACGATGAATACCGCTATCAGCTGGATGAGATCGGGCATGACCCGTATCAGCTTATTTCCCATCTGACTGCGGTTTATGAGCAGTTCACCAGAGGACAGGTTAAGCCTGTTATCAAGGAACTGTTCAAGCAGCAGTATCTCCTGAAAGTGTGGGAAACCATTGAGATTCGCACTCGCATGGAAACCAGAGTAGGGATTCGGCCAACGATTGACGCTTTTGGAAACATCAGCATGGAAACCTATACCTATCAGGAAGAAGTGGAGTACGAGTATAAAATCCTCAATGTCCTGCTGAAAAATAAGGGCTTCGATACCATCGCGCGGAAGAACATGAACCGGAAGCAGACCGGACGGTACGATGCCTATAACCTGACCTACGGCAACCGCCCGGAACTGTTCGGTGCAGGCTCCCCGACTTACAGCGGCGGCACAACGGGCAGTATCGGCACGGGCGGCGGTACTGGTGGTTCCGGCGGTGGTTTCAAGTATGATATTCCTTCGGAAGCCCTTTCGGATGAAAAGTTCGCAAGGATGATTGAGGAAGCCGAAAAGTATCTTGGTATGCCGTATGTGTGGGGCGGAAGTTCCCCAAGCACCAGTTTTGACTGCTCCGGCTTCGTCTGCTGGGTTATCAATAACTGCGGCAATGGGTGGAGCGTTGGGCGTACAACAACCAACGGCCTGCGCGGAAAGTGCAGTTATGTTTCCCCTGCGGATGCAAAGCCAGGCGACCTGATTTTCTTTGAAAAAACCTATAACACCGTTGGCGCGTCGCACGTTGGCATCTATGTCGGCAATGGTATGATGATCCACTGCGGCGATCCTATTTCCTACACCAGCATCAATTCGACCTACTGGCAAAGCCACTTTTTAGGCTTTGGCCGCATCAACTGAAAGGAGGACCGATGGGCAAAAAATTACAGAAATATCTGGATGAAGCCGAAAAAACGGAACAGCAGATCGCGGAACTGGAAGAACGGCTGAGAACCATCCGGGCAGCACAGAAAAAGGAAGAGGACAGCGAGATCATTCGTGCCATCCGCAGCACCAAGATGGGCGGGCGCGAACTGCTGGCTCTGCTGGACAACATTCAGGCGGGCAACGTGACGTTCCTGACCACTGTAAACAACGCTTCGGAGGAAGCAGAAACGGAGGAAGCGATTGAAAAAGATGCTTAAACGGCTGGGAGTTGTTATCCCCAGCACAATTCTGACCCTGCTGATGGCAGTGGGCTTTTCGACCCCGGCCTTTGCCTTTGTGGACACCACTGAAGTGATGGAGGAACCGACACAGGTGATCGAGGAAGAGGAACCGACCGAGGAAGAAAAAATCCCGTTCACCATCGCAGGCAACGGCGAGGTGGAGGATAACATCGTGGATGACCCCAGCAAGGAGTTCTTCACAGTAAAGACCAAGGGCGGCAACACATTCTTTCTGGTGATCGACCGGGCGCGAAACAGCGAAAACGTCTATATGCTCTCGATGATCGACGAGTACGATTTGCAGGAGTTTCTGGATGATGAAGAGCGGAACGGCAAGCAGGAAGAAGAAACGCCTGCGGTAGTTCTGCCCGAAACCAAACCCGAACCTACCCCGGATGTGGAAATCGAAGAACCGAAAGAGGAATCGAGTGGTGGCATGAATAAGATTCTGCTGCTGGTATTCGTGGCGGCACTGGGCGGTGCAGGTGCTTTCTTCTACTTCTACATTTATAAGCCGAAGCCGAAAGAAGAAACGCCGCAGAGTGAAAATCTGGAAACCGACCAGAGCCTTGCGACTGTGAACGAAGATAATCAGTCCGGCAACGAAAATGACACATAAGAAAAACGTAACATAAGGATGCAGGGGTAGTCGAAAGGCTATCCCTGCTTTTTTCAAAAAGGAGAAAGCGTTGAAATATCTGGTGATTGCAGAAAAACCGAGTGTATCGAAATCCATTGCAAAAGTGATCGGTGCATACCGACAGGAGGACGGGTATCTGGAGGGTGGGGATTGCGTGGTAAGCTGGTGTCTGGGGCATCTGGCAGAGTATGCAGCCCCGGAACATTACGATGAACGCTATGAAAACTGGCGTTTTGAGGATTTGCCGATTCTCCCTGTTGAGTGGAAACTGCTGGTACACAATACAAAGAAGCCGCAGTTCAATGTCCTGCGCAAACTGCTCCGCAGCAAGAAATTTGATTATGTGGTGAACGCCTGCGACGCAGGACGCGAGGGTGAAGCAATTTTCCGCCGTGTGTATGCTCTTGCTGGAAGCAAACTCCCCATCAAGCGGTTGTGGATCAGCAGCATGGAGGATGCCGCCATCCAGCAGGGCTTTGAGAACCTGAGAGATGGCGCGGCCTATGATAACCTGTTTGCAGCGTCCGAGTGCAGGGCAAAAGCGGACTGGCTGATCGGCATGAACGGAACCCGTGCTTTTACGAAAAAGTACGGCAGAAAACAGACCATTGGCCGGGTGCAGACCCCGACGCTGGCGATGCTGGCCGAACGGCAGACCAAAATCCAGAACTTTGTAAAGGAACCCTATTACAAAGTGGAACTGTCCGGTGCGGGTGTCGTGGCGGCATCGGAACAGATGGCGCAGGAGCAGGATGCCGATACCATGCAGGCGGCTTGCGATGGGCAGTGCGCGGTGGTTGGCAGCATCGAACGCAAGAGGGTAGAAAAGAAGCCCTCGAAGCTGTATGACCTGACGACCTTACAGCGAGAAGCAAACCGTTATTACGGTATGACTGCCAGCCAGACCTTGCAGGCATTGCAGGAATTGTACGAAGAAAAGCTGGTGACATACCCCAGAACGGACAGCCAGTTTGTGACCGAGGATATGAGAACGACAGTGGAATCTCTGGTGCTGGCTCTGGATGGCCAGACTGTGGATGTGAGCTGCGTTATCAACAACAGCAAGGTCACAGACCATCATGCGATTCTGCCGACGATGCAGGGCGCAAAGTGTAATAAGGAAAAGTTGTCCGAAACCAAACAGAAGATTCTTTCGCTTATCATCTGGAAACTGGTGCAGGCTGTGCAGCCGCCGTTCATCTATGAGGATGTGCTGGTAACAGTGTGCTGCCAGGGCAGGAACTTCACGGCAAAATATAAGGATGTTCTGCAGCCCGGTTATACTGCAAAACCTGTTCCGCTTGTGGAGCCGGAGAAGAACAAGGATGCGTCACTTCCGAACGATCTGGAACAGGGGATGGTTATTCCGGTGGTACGGGCAGAGAAAAAGCAGGGCTTTACTTCACCGCCGAAAGTTTACACCGAAGATACCCTGCTGTCTGCAATGGAAACGGCAGGAAACAAAGAATTTGAAAAGGATACTGAGAAGAAAGGTCTGGGAACCCCTGCAACGCGCGCTGCGATTTTGGAAAAGCTGGTATCCTCCGGCTATGTGCAGCGCAAGGGTAAGCAGATGATTCCCACAGAGGACGGCGTGGCCGCGATCCGCAATATCCCGGACTACCTGAAATCCGCCAGCATGACAGCTGAGTGGGAAAATGACCTGCTGCGGATGGAGCGCGGCGAGATCAAGCCCCACGATTTTATGCAGGGCATCCACGGACTGCTCGATAAGATGTTGGCTGACCTGCGGCAGATTCCTACCGTCGCGGCAGCTCCCTATCATAATAAGGTAAGCGTAGGAAACTGCCCGGTTTGTGGCAACTCTGTACATGAAAGTAAACTCAGCTTTTGTTGTGCAGACCGCAGCTGCAAATTTGCCCTCTGGAAAGAAAGCAGATACTTGTCCAACATGAGAAAAACGCTGGACAAGAAGATGGCGGTAGACCTTTTGAAGAAAGGCCGCACCCATGTAAAAGACTTTTATTCCGCGAAAAAAGATAAGACATTCGCCGCTGATCTTGTGATGCGCGTCGAAGAGGGCCGTGCACAGTACAGTCTGGAATTTCCCAAAACACCGATGAAAACGAAAACGTAAAGGAGGTTTGACCCTTGCCACAGATTAACGATATTCGAGAATTGGCGCAGCAGAACGCCCGGTATGTCAGTAACTCGCCACAGGACTGGATGAGTTATCTGGATGTGGCGGCACGGCTGTACCGCTATTCGTTCACCGATGCACTCCTGATCCACGCGCAGCGACCCGATGCAACCGCCTGCGCAGAACTGGAACTCTGGAATCAGAAAATGAGCCGATGGGTCAATCGTGGCGCAAAAGGCATCGCGCTTCTGGATGATACCGGACCGCGTACCAAGCTGCGGTATGTGTTCGATATTGCTGACACCCATCTGGTGCGAGGCGGCAGAACACCGCTCTTATGGAATCTGGACAGCCACGAGCATGAGCAGATTATCCTAGACCATTTGGCGGATACCTATGGTTTATCCCAGACAGACAGCATGAACACCGCCCTGATGGAAGTGGCGCAGCAGCTGACCGCTGACAATCTGGATGAAGCGATGGACGGTCTGGCCTATGAGGTGGCAGGCACTTTTCTGGAAGAACTGGACGAAGATAACATTCGCGTCCGCTTCCGGGAACTGATGACCAACAGTATTTTCTATACGCTTTCCCGCCGCTGCGGGCAGGAGCCTATGGATGTGCTGGATGATGATGACTTTATTCGCATCGTGGATTTCAACAAGCTGCCGGTACTGTCGTTCCTTGGCAACGCGGTTTCCGAACAGTGCGAAGCGGTTCTTTTTGACATTGGCCGAAAGATGCGGAAAATTTACAAAAAAGAAATCACGCAGCAGCTTGAAAAATCCGTTGACAGCTTGTATAATACCAATACAGACTTTAGCACATTAAAGCGCGAAACCAAAGAAAACACGACCAAAGGAGGACAAGAAAATGGAGTTGACGTATTACCGCAAGGGAGATTATCTGTTCCCGAATCTGGCCGTGAAGGACGAGCCGCAGATTATCGGGAAGTACGGGATGCTGCGCAGGACGTACCTGAAAGAGAACCGCAAGAACTGGTATCAGAGTATGCTGATGAGCGGCAGGCTGAACCAGCATCTGGCACAGATCGAGGAAGCAGCGGAGAACCGGGTGGAAACCCTGCTGGACAGCCTGAACGAGAAGTTCCCGGCACCGAGCAAGGAGCAAGACCCGCTGGCATGGGCGGCGCACCAGAACAACCTGACGGCGATGGCAGAGGAGATCGTCTTGAAGGAATTGGTGTACAATTAACCGAACCGGCAACAGAACAGGATTTGAGCGAAGCAGAGGAAGAAATTGCCTCTGCTTTTTCTTTTCCTAATCTGCCGACTGTGGAACAGCAGATCCGCGCCATTGAAGCACCGATCCAGGCGCGATATGCGGATGAAATTGCACTTGATCCCGAAGTGGTCGATGAAATTCTGCGCACGGGCAGCAACCGCAGCAAGGGTCAGCTGCGCCTGATTTATAATTTCATGGTCGAGAAAACCCCGGAAGAATACACGGAGTTCGTGAAAAACGAATATGGTACGGGCGGCAAAGGCTTTGAAATTGGCGGTGCAAAGTATGCGGTCTGGTTCGATGATTTAGGGCTGCGTATTGCAGCAGGCAGCACGGCAAGGGGCGGTACGATTGCCCATGCGTTTTTATCCTGGGAGGATGTGAGCAATCGTATCCATGAACTGCTCCGGCAGGGCGAGTATGCGCCGCAGGCGGTTCTGGATGCTGCACGGCAGAACGCTTTACAGGAACACGCGCAGACGTTGGCTTATATGGAACGTGATTTGGCCGATGGTGTTGCCGAAGCAGTGTTTCAGGATACAGAAATCTTCAGGGGTGGTTTCCCGGAACTGACAGACAGGCTGGCAGGCTTGCTTGATGATACGAATTTTCTGACTGACCTAAACGACAGATTATCTGCGCTGGGGGAAGCCTACGCCGAAGATAAAGACCTGATGCGGATGCACTTTTATAAGCCGGATAAGGTGGCGGCGCTGTTCCACCAGTTTGCAAAACCTTATCAGAACTACTCGGCGCGGGATGGCTTTCACTGGAATGAGTATAAGAAGTTCATCACGGAAGATGAAATCAATGCTTACTTCACACGGGGCAGCAATTATTCGGACAGTCGGCTGGCAATCTATTCGTTCTTCCTGAATCATGAGGACAAAAAAGAGCGGGCTGACTTCCTGAAAGAGCATTACGGGATCGGCGGCAGCAGCCATGCACTCTGCGGGGCAGACGATTCTCACGAAGATCACGATGGCAGGGGTATTGCTTTGGAGCGTGGCTCATACGGAAACCCGTATGCCAGCGTTCATCTGAACTGGAATCAGGCCGCAGGCCGAATCGACCAGCTTATCCGTGACAGTGAGTATTTGAAGCCGGCAGACTACTCCCGGATGCGCGCTTATGAGCGCGAGCGAATGGCAATGCGGGTGATGGGCTTCTATCATCACCTGCCGAACGAAGTGGAACGGCCTTATCCGCAAGACCTTTACCATGAAGAAGGACGAAAGGCTCTTGTTGAAAAGCTGGCAGACACCGAACTTTCGGCAGAACTGTTGGAGCAGATGGACAATGCACTGCTGTCCATGCCGCTGGATTCGGAAGAATATGAGCAAAAGGCAGAATCCCTCTCTATCCTTCACCAGTATGTCGAGGGAACGTACACGATTTTTCCGGAAAAAAAGAGGGCTGTTGAGATTGCGGTTCCTGAACAGGGGCAAATTTCCATGTTTGACTTCATGGAGCAGGAGCCGCAATCGAAAGAGCAGTCAACCGCCGCAGCGGTTGAGAAACCCCGAAAAGATGTGTCCATTGCAGATGAAAAGCCTTCGGAGCAGACGCTGCAGCCCCTGCCGCTGGATGCCGCCAACGAGTATAACGCGCTGAAAGAGCGTTACCCGGATGCGCTGGTCGGCTACGAGCAGCACGGTAACTTTGAGTTCTACGGCGAGGATGCAAAGCGCGTTTCAGAACTTCTTGGCAGCAAGCTGTTGGAAAAGGAAACCGCACTCGGCAAGGTTGAGGTATCTGGTTTTCCTCGTGAACAGTGGGCTTCACAGGCAATGAAGCTTTGGAAGCAGGGGGAGAGCGTCTATCTGTCCGGCCAGCAGGAAGATGGAACCCATGCGCAGACAAAGTATTTCCGCAGAGAGGAATATCTGCCAGTCAATACCATTATTGAACTGGACGACAGGGAGTTCCGTGTGGATTCGGTCAACTTTGAACAGGGAACGGTCAGTTTGCAGGACATGACCCTTGCAAAAGAAGCCCGGTATCCGATCTTCCGAACGGAACCACTGGAGTACATTCGGCATGTGTATGAACAGGCAGATGTACCGATGGAAGAAGCGGTGGAAATCACAGTCTTTACGGCTCTGCATAATGCTGGTGTGGCTTACGAGGATTTTTCCCCGGAGCAGATGGATGTAATCTATTCGGTGGCAGAATCGGGCGGCGAGTTGGAAGAACTGCTGAATCCCGACTTCCCGCCGGAACAGATGCAGCTGATTGCGGATGTGCAGAACCGAACGGATGCCATCAGCCGTGCGGCGGCAGAGGAAGCCATGGAACCGCTGATCCAGCAGCCTATGACCCCGGCAGAGGTCAACCATGCAAGGCGGCAGCACAATCTTCCGCTGGACAGTGAAGCAGAAACAGAACAGCCTGTACAGCCCAAACAGGAACCTATGAACTTCCGTATTACGGACGATGATCTCGGCGCAGGAGGGCCGAAAACAAAGTATAAAGCCAATGTGGAAGCCATTCGGGTGCTGCAAACGCTGGATGCAGAGCAACGGCAGGCTACCGCAAAGGAGCAGGAGATTCTTTCCCGGTATGTGGGATGGGGCGGCATTCCGCAGGCGTTCGATGAAAGCAATGCGGAGTGGTCGAAAGAGTATGGCGAACTACAGTCCCTGCTCACGGCAGATGAGTATAAGGAAGCCCGCGCCAGTACCCTGAATGCGTTTTACACTTCTCCTACGGTCATCAAGGCAATGTATGAAGCCTTGGGCAATATGGGATTGTCCAAAGGCAATGTGCTGGAACCGTCCTGTGGTGTCGGCAATTTCATGGGTCTGGTGCCGGACAGCATGGAGAAGATTCGGATGTACGGCGTGGAGCTGGATAGCATTTCGGGCCGCATTGCACAGCAGTTGTACCAGAAAAACAAGATTGCGGTGCAAGGCTTTGAAACAATGCAGTTCCCGGACAGCTTCTTTGACTGTGTTGTGGGTAACGTACCCTTCGGCAATTACAAAGTGCCGGATAAGCGGTATGACCGCCACAATTTCCTCATTCACGATTATTTTATCGCCAAGAGCCTTGACCTTGTGCGTCCGGGCGGTGTGGTAGCAGTGGTAACGTCCAGCGGTACGATGGATAAAAAGGATTCCTCTGTCCGTGAGTACCTTTCTAACCGTGCCGATCTGGTAGGCGCGATTCGACTGCCGAACAATGCGTTCCAGCGCAATGCCAACACGGGCGTGGTTGCTGACATTCTGTTCCTGCAGAAGCGTGACCGTGCAGCGGTGGAGCGGGCAGAGTGGGTAGACCTTGCCGAAACGCCGGAAGGATACTCCATCAACCAGTATTTTGCGAAGCATCCTGAGATGGTGCTGGGGGAGATCACCACCGAAAGCACGCAGTATGGCAAGCAGGAAACTACGGTCAAGCCCATCGAGGGCGCAGACCTTGCCAAGCAGTTAAAAGAGGCGGTCGGCAACATCCATGCCACCATCACGGAGCCGGAAATCTCCGACGATGAACTGGATGCGCAGGAAGAACCTATCCCGGCAGACCCCAGCGTGAAGAATTTCAGCTTTACGAACGTAGATGGGCAGATTTACTACCGTGAAAATTCTTTCATGAATAAGGTGGAACTGCCTGCCGTAACTGCAGAGCGGGTGCTGGGCATGATCGCTCTGCGGGAAACCACCCGGAAGCTGTTGGATTGTCAGCTGCATGATGGTTCGGATGCGGAAGTACAGCTTTTGCAGAATGAACTGAAACAGCAGTATGCCGCATTTAAGGCGCAGTATGGTCTGATCAACAGCACGGCCAACAAGCGGGCTTTCCGACAGGACAGCAGTTATTGTCTGCTGGCATCACTGGAAATTCTGGATGAGGAGAAGAATCTCAAACGGCTTGCCGATATTTTCACCAAGCGCACCATTCGTAAGCCGGAACCCGTCACCTCGGTGGACACGCCCAGTGAAGCCCTGGCACTTTCCATTGGAGAAAAAGCAAAGGTAGATGTGCCGTTCATGGCGCAGCTCTGCGGTAAACCGGAACAGGAGATCACGGATGAACTGGCAGGTGCGATTTTCCGAAATCCTGTGACACAGCAGTGGGAAACCTCGGATGAATACCTGTCCGGCAACGTTCGTGAAAAACTGGCCACAGCAGAAACCTTTGCAGCGAACCATGCAGAGTATCAGATCAATGTGGATTATCTGAAACGGGTACAGCCCAAAGACCTGGATGCTTCGGAAATCGAAGTGCGGCTGGGTGCAAACTGGGTGAAGCCGGAGTACATCACGCAGTTTATGAAAGAAGTGTTCAAGACCCCGAACTACTATGCCGGGATTGACATTAAGGCAACTTATTCCGAAATTTCAGGTGCATGGAACATTTCGGGTAAGTCGCTGGATCGCGGCAATCCACTTGTTACCAATACTTTCGGAACGATGCGTGTCAATGGTTATAAGCTGCTGGAAGATGCGCTGAACCTCCGTGATACCAAAATCTACGATACGATTCACGATGCGGATGGCGACCATCGTGTGCTAAACAAACAGGAAACCATGCTTGCGCAGCAGGCACAGGAATCCATTCGGGAAGCGTTTAAGCAGTGGATTTTCAAGGATTTAGACCGCCGCGAGGATTTGTGTGCGACCTATAACCGGATTTTCAATGCGATTCGTCCTCGTGAGTACGATGGCAGTCACATCCGCTTTGAGGGCATGACCCCGGAAATCTCTCTGATGCCGCACCAGAAAAATGCAGTAGCGCACATTCTGTACGGCAACAATACGCTGCTGGCGCATTGCGTGGGCGCAGGCAAGACCTTCCAGATGATTGCTGCCGGCATGGAGAGCCGCAGGCTGGGCCTGTCGCAGAAAAATCTCTATGTGGTGCCGAACCACCTCACAGAACAGTGGGGCGCAGATTTCCTGCGGCTCTATCCCAATGCCAATGTGCTGGTGGCAACGAAAAAGGATTTTGAACCCAGCAATCGAAAGCAGTTCTGCTCCCGCATTGCAACCGGCGATTACGATGCCATCGTGATCGGTCATTCGCAGTTTGAGCGTGTGCCGCTTTCCCCGGAACGGCAGAAAGCCATTGTGGAGCGTCAGATTGACGATATTACGCTGGCTCTGGCCGATGCCCGGAGTGAGGATAGTCGCAGTTTTACGGTCAAGCAGATGGAAAAAACAAAGAAAATGCTGGAAGCAAAGCTGCAAAAGCTGAACGACCAGACGAGAAAGGATGATGTAGTTACATTTGAGGAACTGGGTGTTGACCGTCTGTTTGTGGACGAGTCACATTTCTATAAAAATATGTTCCTCTACACAAAAATGCGGAATATCGCAGGTATCGCCCAGACCGATGCCCAGAAGTCCAGTGATATGTTTGCAAAGTGTCAGTATCTGGACGAACTGACAGGCGGCAAGGGTGTGACCTTTGCAACCGGAACCCCGGTCAGCAACTCGATGGTGGAGCTGTACACCATTATGCGGTATCTCCAGTATGACACCCTGCAGAAGATGGGACTGAGCCACTTTGATGATTGGGCGGCGTCCTTTGGTGAAACCGTTACGGCAATTGAGCTTTCCCCGGAGGGCTATACTTTAGTAGGACGATAAATAATGCGTTCCTAAATTGAAAATAGGTTATCAAAGTCGGTTGCAGAATTTCAAAAAATATTTTTTTGATTCTTTGAAAAACAGTTCCGCTTTGTATCCCTATTTTCTCCTATTGGTAGAGGGAGTAATACTTTTAATACCAAAACAGATTACATAAAGAAAGGAGGATAAGAGAATGTCAAGGACTTCAAAGATTACAGCACTCTATGAGCGTTTATCAAGAGATGATGACCTCAATGGTGAGTCAAATTCAATCACCAACCAAAAGAAATACTTGGAAGATTATGCTCGCAGAAATGGGTTCACGAATATTCGCCATTTTACTGACGATGGTTTTTCGGGTGTGAATTTCAATCGTCCGAGTTTTCAAGAACTGATTAAGGAAGTAGAAGCAGGAAATGTCGCAACGATTATTGTTAAGGATATGAGCCGATTAGGACGAAACTATCTGCAAGTCGGCTTTTATACGGAAGTTCTGTTCCCACAGAAAGATGTCCGTTTTCTTGCAATAAACAACAGTATTGACAGCAACAATGCTTCGGATAATGACTTTGCCCCGTTTTTGAATATAATGAACGAGTGGTATGCCAAAGACACAAGCAATAAAATCAAGGCTGTGTTTGATGCCCGTATGAAAGACGGAAAGCGATGTAGCGGTTCTATTCCCTATGGATATAACCGATTAGCAACCGACAAACAAACGCTTGTCGTTGACCCTGTGGCTTCTGAGGTGGTAAAGCGTATCTTTCTGCTTGCCAACGAGGGCAAAAGTCCGAGAGCAATCGCTGAATTGCTTACCGAAGAAAAGGTTTTAATTCCGGCAGCACACGCAAAGGAATATCACCCCGAACAGTATAATGGAACGAAGTTTTCAGACCCATATACTTGGGGAATGTCAACCATAAGAGCGATTTTGAGCAGACAGGAATATCTTGGTCATACTGTTTTGCGTAAGTCGGTCAGCACCAATTTCAAACTGCACAAAAGGAAAAATACCGATGAAGATGAACAGTATGTATTTTATAATACGCACGAGCCTATCATCTCGCAGGAACTTTGGGACAGCGTTCAGAAGCGAAAGAAACGAGCCAACAGAACAGCGGCAAGAGGAACGCACAGCAATCGTTTAAGCGGTTATCTGTTCTGTGCTGACTGTGGCAGAAGAATGACCTTGCAAACGCATTACAGTAAAAAAGACCGTTCGTTACAGTATTCTTACCGTTGCGGTGGGTATGCCAGCAGAGTAAACTCCTGCACTGCCCATTCGATTAGTGCTGATAATGTTGAAGCCTTGATATTATCGACTGTAAAACGATTATCAAGATTTGTTCTGAATGACGAAGAAGCCTTTGCAAAGGAACTTCAAGTATTGTGGAACGAAAAGCAGACAGAAAAGCCAAA
>OGFI01000943.1_pt1 | contig 17559 bp, 17 predicted proteins | sample 1570901 | NCBI WGS metagenome assembly OGFI01 (sample SAMEA2582018, study PRJEB24529) | metagenome | biome: Human gut stool | place: China | collected 2011 | reverse complement strand
CCTCCGCTACACAGATAAACCTTTGACCGCCATCAGTCTGGATCTCGGCTTTTCTTCCCCGGGGCATTTTTCCCGTGTTTTCCGAAAATACGTCTCCATGTCGCCGAGTGACTATCGCAAAAAATATTTAAACTGACAAACTACCTGCAACCGACAGAGTATTCACCCCGCATGGAAACAGATTCTACCTTTTTATCAAGAATAAGTCTTGGACTCCCCTTAAACTTATGTCCAAACTGACATGTAAACCCTAATGGTGTGTTCCAGTCTCCTTTGTCCATAGCTTCAGAATCGCAGGTTCCCCCCCTGAACTCGGCAGCCTTCTTCATATCCTGAAAATTAAGCTCGCCAGAGCAACAACAGCAGCGTTCCGGCAACAATCAACACTAGACCGATACCCGCCTTTGCCGTTAATTTCTCATGAAATACGACATAGGAAAATGCAATCGTAACTAAGATACTAAGCTTATCGATTGGTACAACCACGCTTGCCGGTCCGGTCTGTAATGCCCGGTAATAACAAAGCCACGAAGCACCGGTTTCAATTCCGGATAACACTAAGAATATCCAGCTTGATTTGTCGATCTGCTTTACGGTATGCTGCTTTCCGGTCACAAACACAACCACCCATGCCATGATGAGTACCACAATCGTCCGGATCGCCGTTCCAAGATTCGAGTTGACATCCTGGATTCCAACCTTTCCAAGGATCGAAGTCAGACTGGCGAATACCGCGGAACCAATCGCATAGATCAGCCATTTGCCATCCTGTTTTTTTTCTTCGGTTTCCTTCTTCTGAATCATAAGATATGTTCCCACACCAATCGCAATCATCGCAGCCACCTTGAGTGGAGACAATGCTTCCCGTAACAGGATAAATGCCAGAAGCATCGTAAGAATCGTGCTCGATTTATCAATCGGTGTTACCTTATTCACATCACCAAGCTGCAGTGCCTTAAAATAGCAAAGCCACGAAGCGCCCGTCGACAGACCGGAGAAGATCAGGAAAAGTAACGTCTTTCCGGATATATCTGCAAGCCCTTTTTGTGCTCCTACAACGAATACCATAATCCATGAAAAGATCAGGACTATAATTGTCCGGATCGCCGTTGCGACATTGGAATCTGTATTCTTAATTCCACATTTTGCTAAGATTGCGGTCAGTCCTGCGAACAGCGCAGAGCCGAATGCAAATGCAATCCACATCGTTATTCCTTCTTTCGTTTTATACCTTTTGTTCTATCCAGACGGTACCGAACCAATGAGTAAGCAGTGCGACGCCAGTACCAATCAGGACTCCGCCCAGTACATCCGATGGATAATGCACACCGACATACAACCGGGATAATCCCATCAGACACGCAAAAACTAAAATCGGAATTCCAAGCTTCTTCGGCAGTTCCCGGAACATCACAACCGCCGCTGCAAAGGCACTTCCGGTATGTCCGGATGGGAATGAATAATCCTTCTGCGAACCGACCAGACTGGTGAGTCCTTCGATCACGTCGTATGGTCTTGTCCGCGCAACGACGTTCTTCAAGATCACATTATCAATCAAAGCCGAGAAGGAAAGAGAAACTAACGCCAGCACGCCGACGCGCCTTGTCTTCTTCGGGATCAGCAATCCCACAGAGAGGACAATCCAGATCATTCCCGCATTTCCAAGTGTCGTAACAAACTTGAAAATCGGGGTCAACACATCATTCCGTATATTATTTTGAATCCATAATAAAATATCTGCTTCCATCGCGATCAAAAATATCTCCAATTATGATAGCTGTCATTGGTATTTGGACATAACTATACTATGTAATTACGTTTACATCAAGTTAAGAGAGTAACTTTTTATTTTTCCAGAATTTTACCCTTTTTTCTCGTCCGTTATCTCTCCAACCCTGTATTTCTTAATTCTCTTCAAAAGCACATAGCCGACCAGACACGAAAGAAACTCTGTAATCGGAAATGCCCACCAGATGAGTGACACGCCCATCTGCCCGTTACGAACGAAGATGGAGAATACACCCGCGAGTGGAAGGATGATTACAAGCTGCCGAAGCAGCGAAATCACGAGCGACTCGATACCACCGTTTAACGCCTGATAGATTCCCTGATACGCGACGTTGACGCCTGCGAAAAGGAAGCTGATCGAGATAATACGCATCGCATCTATAAAATATTCTCTCGACTGCCCTGCATTGAATAATCCGGCAAATGATTCCGGGAAAAGCTCCGTAATCAAAATTCCGACAGCCATCAAAACAATTGTATACGTCAGGCCATATCTGATTCCATCGTTGATCCGCTTCTTGCTCCCCCTTCCATAGGCAAACGCAATGATCGGTGTAATTGCATCACGCAGTCCGAACGCCAAGAAAAGCACAAACTGCTGTACTTTATAGAAAAGTCCGTATGCCGTCTGGGCGGCTGCGTTGAATTTCAGGATCAGGTTCATCACATACACCATGATTGACATAAGTGCCTGTGCAATGATTGCCGGAAGTCCGATGGAATATATCCCGCATATAATCGTGCCATCCGGTTTCATATAGGTAATTCCTTGTTCAAATTCCTTGTTGAATTTCTTATGGAAGATGAATAATAGCACTGCCGATGCAATCTGTCCGATCACCGTTGCATAAGCTGCACCCTCGACTCCCATTTCCGGAACCGGTCCGATTCCATAGATCATGATTGGATCAAGAATGATATTTACCACAGCACCTACGACCTGACCAATCGTAGAGTAAAGGGAACGTCCCGTTGCCTGCAGCAGCTTCTCAAATAACGAAAAGAAAATAATTCCAAACGAAAGCACACAGCAGATACGCAGATAGCTAATTCCCATAGAGATGACCTGCGGATCACCGGTCTGTGAGGAAATATATGCTTTCACACCGAACACGCCGAACAACAGACAGACTGCATAGATAATCACTCCAAGGAATAAGCTGTTTCCCGCTACCTTCGCCGCTTTCTGTGGATTCTCCTGTCCAAGCGTCCTCGCCAGAAGTGCATTCGTGCCAACACCGGTGCCGATTGCGACTGCTACCATGAGCATCTGAACCGGGAACACCAGCGTTAACGCGTTCAGCGCAGCTTCGCTTCCCACCTTCATATTTCCGACAAACGCGCTGTCTACAATATTATAGACCGCCTGCAATGCCATGGATAAGATCATCGGAATACCCATCCGGATCATGAGCTTATTCACCGGCATATCCTTCATCTTGTTACTTTCTGCCATTTTTCTAAATCCTCCTTTTTACACAAAAAAAGAGTAGCAAAACTGGATTTACGCAGATTTGCTACTCGGTCATTTGGTTATTATATTTGTTGATTTTGAAAATGTCAAACGAAAATTTATCAATCCGCCACATCATTTATCTCCGGAAAAGCCCATGCTTATCCTCTTATCACTTGCAATACAGAGTAATTTGATAAAAATCAACTACGCTCTCCCATATCGCCGGAAACTCCGGTAAATAAGCGGCAATAGCACGATGGAAAGAACGGTATACATCACCATTACAAGTGGAACCTGCCGGATCACATGCGTTCCAATCTGATACAACAACGGCACCCTGACGCTTGCTTCCACATTTGTAAGGATCGTCGGAATCAGGTTGAACACCTTTGTATAGCTGGACAATACCCGCCCAATAAACGGTAGTAAAAATGGAATGCAGACAGCAACACTGATCGTATGCATCTTCGCCGCTACCAGCATGGCTAAAGACGCTGCAAGCAGACTTGCAATGTAACCGCATGCTACTGTCAGTGCGTAATATTGTCCATATGTCATGATGTAGATGCTATATGCTTCCGACATCTGGTACGGTGTATGCATGCCACTGGTTCCCATAATGCCAAAGCTGATTGCACTTAACAGGACAATTCCTGTCCAGTAGATCATCGTTGTCGCAACGACGCCTGCCAGTATCTTGTTTTTAATTGCTTTGGATCTTCCATACTTCGAAGCAAAAAATACCGCATCCGCCTTTGTCTGAAAATCATCTGCAAATATTCCTGCACAGATAAATCCAACCAGAATTGCCAGCACGATCGAATATGTCTCCGCATACATAATCATCGTATCCCATGCACCATAGGATTCGTATTGGAGCGGCAATATAATCTCACTGTATTTCTTCTCCAGATAATCTTTCTGTTCAGGAGTCTTTCCATACTGATCTGCCATCCATTTCATATTTCCCCGATACCACGTATAGAAATCCTGTACGGAATCCTCCGTCACCGAATCCAAAACTGTCTCATCGTATCCCGCATCCGGTGTCAGCACAGATATCATGAAATTTAGGATATCATCGATTGGCTGATATAGTGTCCCATAATTTTCATCCTGCTCCTCTTGGGATTGTGCCATCACCGCTTTATACTGTACAACAATCTTCGTAAGTTCTGCTTCCGTCAGAGCCCCTGCATACCCATTCTTATTTTCTACAAGCTTTCTCGTTGCCAGCATTCCTGTGCTGACCGTTCCATGCGCATCCACATACCGGTTGCTAGTCGCAGCAAATCCACTAAACACCGCTGCCAATATCACCATCAGACCAACGGCAAGCACATTTAATTTCTTCGAAAAAATCCGTTTCAACTCTAATTTAAGCATCCTGTCGTTCCTCCGATTTTTCCCCGAAATAAAGCAAAAATGCATCTTCCAGGTTCTTCTCTGCCTGCACAGCTTCCGCCATCGGCTTTTCCTTCGATATGATCCGAAGCTCTGCGCCATTTTCGGTTGTTTTAATATTTCCAACCAGATATTTCCGCATATAAATCTCAACCATATTTCTTGGCACCTGACACAGCCATACGCGCTCCTGCATGGACGAAAGCAGTTCTTCCGAAGTTCCTGTATAGCACAGCATTCCATCCTTCATCAGCAGGATTTCATTTGCAATATATTCAATGTCCGACACGATATGGGTAGATAACAATACAAGACGGTTCTCGGACAGCTCACTGATCAGGTTGCGGAACCGTATCCGCTCGTTCGGATCAAGTCCTGCTGTCGGCTCATCTAACACTAAAATCTTTGGATCGTTCAACATTGCCTGCGCAATCCCCACGCGCCGGACCATACCGCCAGACAGATGCTTCATCTTCCGTTTTCTGAACTTCCACATATCTACCTGCTCCAAAAGCTGTTTTATTCTCCTGTTGGCAAATGCTTGCTTTAGTCCCTTTATCGAAGAAATGTACATCATATAATCATACACATTCAGATCGGGATAATACCCAAACTCCTGTGGCAGATATCCAAGCACCTCCCGATAAGCACTACCAAGCTTCCAGATTTCCTTGCCATTCCATAGAATCTCTCCTTCCGATGGCTGGATGATCGTACACAGCATCCGCATCAATGTTGTTTTCCCTGCGCCATTGACTCCGAGCAATCCGTAGATGCCCTGTTCCATAACATAGTTTACTTCCCGGACGGCGGCTACCTCGCTATATCGTTTTGTTACATGCTTAAACTCTAATTTCATTGGTGTAATCCTCCAACATTTTCTCATCGAAAGTCAATGACTTCCGAACACAATACACAACATATACAAATGTCAGCAACAGCATCGCTTTCCAGACCGGAGATGCAATCCTCTGATAGACCGCATCATTTACAACAATCATCGTCCAGACTGCCACCCATAGCAGACATAGCATCACGGCAACATATTCTGACCGTTCCCATCTGCTATACAACACGCGGAAGCAGATGCAACAGGACACATTGACCGGAAGTAAGAAGTTCACAACCAGATTGTTTAGGGTAAGTGCCGTTGTCCGATATGCTACCGCCAAAAATATCATGACAATCAAGAAGTCCACTGCTGCAAACAACAGGACTCTCGCCGCACAGATCCGGCGAAGCGTATAATACGATGCCTGTTCCACCTCGACGGCACCGTTTCTTCGGTTTTTCCAGACTTCCGGAACGATCAAAATCACAAACATCGTTGCGAAAATTCCCATAAGTCGCATTGTCTCTTTCATGTCGTTGGCATTGTTGCTCAGCCACAGCCATAGATACAGAAGCACTCCGCCCTGCAACACCCACCATCTTTTTTTGATGAACCGTGACTGCTCATATAAGAATTCAAAATACGATGTCTTCTTTGATTCCATCTGGAGTGCCTGTTCTGTCAGAATATCCTGACACACCTTTATCGTGCATGCCCCCGCTTCTTCCCGTATACATGTCTGCTGTACGAAATCTCTATATTCCTGTATCCGTTGTCTGTAAGCTTTCATTCTTCCACCTCCAATTCTTTGATCAAAAGCTCCTTCGCCCGTCCAATCCGGTATTTCACCAATGAGAGCTTAATCTGGAGCAATCCTGCGATTTCTCTTTGCTTCAGCTCCTGAAAGAACGACAAAATCGCAACTTCCCGTAGCTCCTCCGGCAGCTTCCGCACCGCCTGTTCGATATCCAGCCGGATACCAACCGTGTCCACACGATTTTCGGATTCCGCCTCTGGCAGTTCTTCTAGCGGAATATCCTTTTTCTTCTTATAATAATTTTTCACTACATTTCCGGCGATTGTGTACAGATAATTTTTTACTTTGCCATATTCCCTGTATCGATCTAAGCTTGCAAAGGCTCTGGCAAACACTTCCTGTGTCAGATCCTCCGCTTCATACGTGTCATATATATGCAACAAACAGTACTGATAAATGCTTGGATAATATTTCCTGACCAGTCTCTCACATGCTTCCTCATCCCCGGCTCTCGCCCGGTGCACCAGCAGAAAATCGCTTGTAGACTCCATTCTCGCTCTCACCTCTTTTCTATCCCCACTTACTATAACAACATACGCGTCAGAAAAGTCAGTTTTATTTATATTTTATCAGATATTCTTCCAGACACAGATTTTCCTGCTTCATCGTTCTTGCTGCATCCTTTCCCACATACCGGTAATGCCACGGTTCGTTGTTGATGGATGTAATGTCTGTCTTATCTTCTGGATAGCGTTTCACAAATCCGTACTTATATGCATTTTCATCCAGCCACTGATAGACAGCATCCGATGAACATTTGGATGTATCCGCGTTGATATCCACACTGAGTCCTAACTGATGCTCGCTCGTCCCCGGAATCGCAACATACTCCTCCGCTTTCTTCTTCGCCTCTTTCTTCGAGCAGCCCTGATTTTCATATTCTTTGATTCGATCGTCCATGATCTGTTGCTGCTCCTTTGTTGTCCGATACCCTTCCCGCACAAACAGCGCAAGTCCCGCCGCTCTTGCATCATCAAACATCTGCTGTAGCTCCGGATAGATCCTTGAATCCACCTTTTCCCCATTGGATAATTCGGTCAGTTCCACCTGATAATTGGCAGGAATGTAATGATCCCGATCAACAAGAATTAGATTCCATGCGCCTGAAGTATCTGCCACCTGCTTTTCCGAATGAAATACCATGAGCAATGTGCGATCTCCACCACGGATTGAATAGTACGCGATCAGACCAGTGATCAATATTAGCAAAGTCACGAGTACACGCGCTACCGCTTTGTAGCTCTGTTTCTTTTTGTGTCTTGCCTGTTTCTTCATACTGCACCTTTCCTTTCATTCCTTTGTCATTCATATATAACAACCGGGAAACTGGAAAAGTCAGTCTTATTTTCAGGGCATAAAAAAAGGAGCTGATCGCTCCTTTTTCATAACTTTATTCCGTTCTTCCGAATATCTCATACAAGATCAGATCCCGCATGCGATCCATCGTCACTTCGTACACCGTCTGGTGCAGCATCTCTTTTCCTTCTGCGGCAAGCACATAGACCTTAATCAGGTTCGCCACAAGCGGAATATTCACATCCGGGCGGATGCCTTCCATATGCCGGAAGAATTGCATACTTGTCTCGGTCTCTTTCTGCAGATCCGGTCTTGCCTGTTCCGGAAGCATCTCCAACAGACGCTTCTCATCCTCCGGTGTCAGACTTGGAAATACACTGTACCTCTCATCGATCATCATCTTCAGATATGTGCGCGTCTCTGCCGGACCAGCCTTTTCCTTGCCATTTAATGCAATCCGGATCAGCTCCGGAATCTTTCTTCTCCGGTATTGCAGAACCTCATACACATATTCTTCCTTCGACGAGAAGAAATTATAGAACGTACTTACACCGATGCCGGCTGCCTCGGTGATCTTGGCAACCGACATATGTGTCATTCCATACTGCTTCAACAAATCAAACCCTGCATCCAGCATTTTCTCTCTATACTCTGCCCGTTCTTCCTCCGTAAATACCCGTTTTGCCATCTGTATCCTCCCAAAAAGCTTCTGAAGAAATCTACTCGTTTCTGTTATTTTCCTTCAAAGCTTCCACCATGTCAATCCTTGATATTTTTTTCTTCTGGAGAAGAAGGGAAATCTCATAGACTACCCATGTAAGTACGAAACCGATCACCAACGTTCTGGCTGTGAGAACCGGTGACAACAGCATACCATAATTCTCGATCGTATCCGAATAACCGACCTTGACAAACATATATGCAGCCGGGATTCCGATCAGATATCCGATGCATACCAGAATATGATTGACATTCAATACCCGGTTTGAAATCTCTTTCTGGCTGAAACCAAGCACCTTCATAACCGAGATATTGGTTGCTGTTTCTGCCACGATCATGTTGATAATCAGATACAGCACAAATACACCAAGCACAACACCTACGATCTCAAATATAACCATGATTGCATGCATCGGTCCCATCATATTTTCCATCGTGTCTGCCGTGACAGTCATGGTTGTCTCACTTGCCACACGGTCTTTGTCAAGTGACAATGCATCCTTGCTTATAATGCAGTTATAGGCGTCACTGTCTACACCTGCCAGCGCCGTTGCATTTTCTCTTCCTGTGTACAGATAGCAATGCGTGTTGTCCGTCACGATACCACTGATTGTTACCTTATGTTCTTTCAGATCTGCAATATTGCTGAAGGTAAGCGTATCACCTGTCTTTATACCATAGGTCTGTGCAGCCGCACTTGTCAGATAATATTTGTCCAGATCAAGCGCGTCACCACCGTCCGTCTTGTCCGGGAAATATTTCGAATCCTTGCTGATTCCCTGTGCCAAAAGCTGTACTGTTTTTCCCTCTACCTCATAGTAATTCTGGAACAACGCCTCGCCCTGCTCCGGCGTGCCTTCCTCTAACGAATTCAGCCGGTACAGATATTTGTACTTGATAGAGCTTGTAAGTCCTCCATGCATCAGCGTATCCAGACTGTCTTTCATAATAAATCCTGTCAGAATACAGAATGCAGCGACAGCCACACCAAATGCCGTTACAATGCTTCTTCCCGGATGTCCGATCACGCTCCGCACCCGCATCTTTGTCTGTGTCTTTGCATGACTCTTCTTCATCACGCCAACTGTCTTCGTATCTTTTCCTGTATTTCTTAAGAGATCGACCGGTGACTTCTTCAAGAGCTTTGCCGCCTGGATTGCGATAGCCGCACAGTAAAGGACGGTTGGTACAACCAGTGCTATAACGATCGATGGTACATTGTAGGCCGGTGTATACGTAAGCTTTTCAAAATTATATTCGATATAGAATTTGCACAGTACCCCGGTCAACGGAATGGACACAATCAAGCCAAGTACACTTCCAACAACTCCCGGCAGTACCCCATACCGCATATAATGTCTTATGATCTGCTTCTTGGAAAATCCGAGTGCCAGAAATGTTCCAAGCAGATACTGTTCCTGTCTGATATTTCTTCCAAGCACCATAACAACAAGCGTGATAATAATGATGAACATAACCGGTGCATACATGGTTGCCATGTTCGTAACGGCATCTCCCTCATTGACCGGCATGGAGATTCGTGTGTTCGTGGTTGCCGCCATATAGCTTGCAATCACATAACCTTCATTTAACTTCTCACGGACTTCCTTGGAATTATCCTTGTTGTATTTGATAGAATAATAGCTTGTCTCATCTGCATCAATCTTGTCATATTCCTTGCGATCGACTACGACAAGTGCAAATTTCTCACTATCAATATAGCCGGACAGTTTATCAAGCATATAGATATAATCTGCTTTCGTCGTGTAGGCAGATACTTTATAATCATACGCCCCAAGAGAAATCGTATCTCCAACCCGGATGTCATGCATATCCGCAAAATCCTGTGTCAGAAGTGCTTCCCCGTCACCCGGTTCGTGTCCGTCCCGCACCTCACAGAGGTTCAGCTTCTCCGGCATCGGGAATACACGGATCGTAGCTCCTTTTAAATCCCCACTTTCCACATTTACATCCTTATACCGGCTGTGTTCCAGTATCACATCATATTCCTGTTCGAGCTTCTCCATATCTGCATCGGACAACGGCTGATAAGTGACAAACTCCGCATCCTCCGCCTTATAGTCCTTCACAAAATCATCCACAACCTTTGTCAGTGTGTGTCCGGTTGACACCGCGGCGACAATCACCATAGATGTCAGCATCGTAAGAATGATACTGATAATATAAAACGCGATGTTTTTCTTTATGCTGCGCCCAGCTCTCTTATTGATCGTCATATTACAACTCCATCCCCTCTACTCGTTTCTTATCTGCATTCTTCTGATTGGATACAACCTTGCCATCCGAGATCTTGATGATCCGGTCTGCCATTCCGGCGATGTTCAGGTTGTGTGTAATAATCACGACCGTTGTCTTATAAGTATCATTCATTTTCTGTACACGCTGCAATACATCCTTTGAGGATTTCGTATCAAGCGCACCGGTTAACTCGTCGCAGAGAAGGATATCCGGCTTCTTCACCATTGCCCGTGCGATGGCGACACGCTGCTGCTGACCACCGGAAAGTTCCTTTGGAAAATGTGTCTCATACTTCTTCAGTCCCAGTTCTTCGATCAGTGTGTCGGTACTGAGCGGCTCCTGCACAAGCTCTGCTGTCATCTCAATATTCTCACGCACGGTCAGATCCGGTGTCAGATTGTAGGACTGGAATACGAATCCAAGCTTCTCCCTCCGATACAGTTCCAGCTCTTTGGCAGACATCTTCTCCAAGTCCGTTCCATCTACCAGCATGCTTCCCTCGGTCACCTTATCCAGACCACCAAGTATATTCAGCAATGTACTTTTACCACTTCCACTCGGACCTAAGATCACAACGATCTCGCCCTTCTCGATTCCAAACTCGGTATGATCGAGCGCGAACACCGTGGCTTCTCCCTTTCCGTATTTCTTCACCAGATTTTTTCCTTCGATAAACATTCTGCGTCCTCCCTGCTATATGCGAACATTTTTGTTGTTTTATTCGTATATATGTTAGTTCTGACTAACTTATTTGTCAAGAGGTTTTGCGAATGTTTTTTGTTTTTTATTCGCATAGTGTACGTTTTTGTATGAATTGGTTGATATAGATGACTGTTGCAGTGTGGTTTTTGTATGAATTTGGGGATATTGTTGACTGCTGTTGGGTGACTTTTGCTGATTGCCACTTTTTTACCCAACTATTTTTCTTGTTTATGGGCGGTATTGGGGAATTTTTTGAAATTAGAATTTTTTACCCAGTGAAATTGTCAGAATTGCAATATTCATTGGGGGAATTTTTCTAATTCTGAAAAATTCCCCCAACCAGCTTGCTACATACATATTTTGGGAAGAAAAAGTCAAACTAGAGGAATTTCCCAATAAACATCCTTTACATCATACACAGATACACGAAATACGCCACATAACAAAGCAGCATGAAGATGCCGCATGGACGCCGCAGCTCCTTATGCTTATATGTTCCGATCCACAAGATTGCACCAACCACAACCGCAATGATCGTATCTATGATGAATTTGCTCTCAAATGGCACTGTACAGATGAGTGCAGTTGTACCGATTACGAACAAGATATTGAAAATATTGCTACCCACGATATTTCCGATTGCGATTCCCGCATTTCCTTTCCGCGCTGCTGTGACAGATGTCACAAGCTCCGGAAGTGAGGTGCCAAGTGCTACAATCGTAAGTCCGATAAACCGCTCGCTCATACCGAAATACCGTGCGATTGCAGATGCTCCGCTGACCGCGAAATCGCTTCCCTTTACAACGAGCACACCACCGATCACCATGAAAAGAATACATTTCCATACCGGGTAATCCTTTGTTTCGCCTTCTTCCTCATTGGTTCCTTTCTTCGCCATCACAAACAGATAACCAAGATATAACAGGAACAAAACCCAGAAAATAATACCTTCTACGAATGTCACTTCCCCACCGGTTATTCCAAATACCAGTAGTATAATCGTTACTACCATCATAAATGGTATCTCATAACGAAACGTTGACGTCTGGATCGCTACATTCGTGATCACCGCTGTCACACCAAGAATGATCAGAACATTCAAGATATTACTTCCCACGATATTTCCAATCGTGAATCCCGCATTCTTCTGCAGCGCCGCCGTGATACTAACCGCCGCCTCCGGCATACTTGTTCCCATCGCTACAATCGTCAGACCGATGATGAGCTGCGGAATCCCGAGCTTCTTCGCGATACTCGCCGCCCCCTCCACAAACCAGTCTGCCCCCTTCACAAGAAACAAAAAACCTACCAACAAAATAACAACCTTCAAGAACATCCTTTCTACCTCTCTTTCTTTGTTTTATTTTGCAGTAGGTATAAAAAAAGAGACTCCTACTGCGTAAACAGTAAAAGTCTCGCTATTTCATCACTTTCCGAGTTATATGTTTCAATAACTGTCTTGACGAAGAAGTGAACCGCGACCGGCAAGCTACTCCCTTTTTATATGTGTATTCTAACAGATTGATTTTTATGAATCAAGTACCAAAATAAATTTTGATTGCTTATCGCGATATTTTATCACTTTTTACAATCAGTATGGATACAATCATAACGACTATCTCGGTAATTGGAAACGCAATCCAGATTCCCCATATATGGAACAACAAATTGCAGACCCACATAACCGGAAGAAGCAGAACTGCCTGCCGCAGCAATTGAATCACAATACTCTGTATCAGTTTGTTCGTCGCCTGCGCATAGGTAGCAGCCATCGTTGAAATCCCACTGAATATAAATCCGATTGCCATAATCCGCATAGCCGGAATGCCGAACTCCCGCATAGCTTTTGATGCAGAAAACAGTGCTAATATCTGATTGGGGAAAACCAACACCAACAATGTTCCAACTGCCATCATGCATGTCGCAATCTTTCTTCCACTGCGATACGACTGCTGTAACCGATCTTTCTTTCCCGCGCCATAATTGAAGCTCATAATCGGCAGGCATCCCTGAATCAGACCATTTACTGTCATAACAATCAGCTGCTGCACCTTGAAATACGCGCCGAAGAACGCCACTGCAGTGTCTGAATATGCTACCAGAAATATATTTACAAAGGTCACCATAAATGATCCAAGCGCATTCATGATAAAGGACGGCAGTCCGCTGGCAAACACATCACCTAACATCTTCCCCTCAATGCGGAATCCCTGGAACTGCAGACGCACCTTCTGCTTCGTAAACAGAATCATAACCAATGCGATCAACATGGATAAAGTATATCCAAGCACCGTGGCAAGTGCCGCTCCTGCGATTCCCATTTTCGGGAATGGTCCAATCCCGAAGATCAACAACGGATCAAATATAAAATTAAATACAACTCCCGCAATCTGAAACCACATTGGAGCAAGCATATTTCCGGTCGCCTGCAACTCTTTCTGAATTAAAATATGCACCATATTCGGGATCTGCATAAATGCACATATCTGCATATAGGTCATGCCATAGGAGAATATCTGCGCATCATTTGTAAAGGCACGATAGTACGGCTTCATGATTGCAAGCACGAACAGGTTCACGCATATTCCAAGAATCACAGAGACAATCAATCCAAGTGTTGCTACGCGGTCTGCCTTCTCCTGCCTTTTCTGTCCGAGATAACTGGCTATGCGTACATTCACACCGACGCCAAGCCAGATAGACAACGCATTCATCAAAGTTGTAATCGGGAAAGACAACGAAACTGCAGCCAACGCCTGCTCGTTGATTTTTGCAACAAACATACTATCCACCAGATTGTATGAATACTGCAAAAACATAGAGAATAACGGCGGCATGGACATCTGCAAAATCAGCTTATTTATCGGTTCCTGTCCCATTTTGTTATCCGTTTCCATAGTACCAGCTCCTTTCCAAAATAAAAAGTCACACCCAAACAAATGGGTGTGACGAAAATATTCATTAGAAAAATTCACACAAATTTTCTGCGCACAGTATAGCACAGGTGTATTCAAAATGTAAATATACATGTTCACTCATGCCACAGCCGGAATCCGCGACAGATACCCGTTTCAGAATTGTCAATTTGCATGACATTCCTGCGATTCCGAATATTGCCAGATCATCTCCAACTATTGTATAGTGGACATAGAATTAAGAACGGAGGGCTGCTTATGAATTACGCATTTACAAATGGAAACAAAGAAGGAAAAAGTTGACTTAGTGAAGCTCATGATTACCGGCGGTGTGTTAGACGCCAAAGAAAAGGGTGTCCCGGGCGAGCTGAAGATGTCGCCGGATATGGTGCGTGCCGTCTGCGACAAAGCACATGCCGACGGCTATATCGTTTCCGCCCATGTGGAATCTCCGGAGGGTGTCCGCGTGGCTCTGGAAAATGGTGTCGACTCGATCGAGCACGGTGCGAAGATGGATGATGCGATGATCGAATTATTCAAGGAACGCGGTGCATTCCTCTGCACAACGATCTCACCGGCTCTGCCATATGCGCTCTTCGACCGCTCTATCACAAATGCGACCGAAGTCGAGCAATATAACGGCAATGTCGTATTCGAAGGAATCGTGGATTGCTCCAAGAAGGCACTGGCAAACGATATTCCGGTTGTACTTGGCAATGATGTCGGCTGCCCATGGATCACGTAGTACGATTTCTGGCGTGAGCTTTATTACTTTCACAAATACGCAGGTGCCTCGAATGCATTTGCACTTTATACGGCAACCGCGCGAAGCGCCGAGCTTGCCGGAATCGGCGATATCACGGGATCGATTGAAAAGGGGAAAGCAGCCGATCTGATTGTCACTGCGAAGAATCCTTTAGATGATCTGCGTGCACTCCGCAACGTAGATATGGTGGTTGCCAGAGGCACGATCATCGACCATCCGAAGATTAAAAAGAAAAAACAGGTGGAAGCAGAACTGGATAAATTCCTGTAAAATACTTCTACAACAGTCCTGCAAATAACCGCATGAATAATTGTCCCAGACGCAGATACGCACTGCGTCCGGAACAATATTTTTCTGTCACTTCCCTGCTCTCCTGCATCGTTTTCTCCAGATCATGCCGGATAGATAATACAGCAGGATTGTCAACTATGAAACAGCCGTTCTCAAAATGATGATACAGGCTCCTGTAATCCAGATTGATTGTTCCACAGGTTGCCATACAATCATCTGCCACGCACATTTTCGCATGGCAAAATCCCGGTGTCCACTCATAGATCCGCACTCCATGCTTAACCAATCCGTGATAAAACGAACGCGTAACGTTGTAAATCAGCTTCTTATCCGGAATTCCCGGCGTGACAATCCGTACATCCACGCCCCTCTTTGCTGCCAGACATAATGCATGTGTCATCTCATCCGTGATAATGAGATAAGGTGTGATAAACCAGCAGTATTTCTCTGCTTTATTTATGATACTGATATAAACTTCCTCTCCAACCTGTTCATCATCGGTTGGAATATCTGCATACGGCTGCACGAAACCAGCCTGTCTTGCCCGGTAGCCGGACGGAGTAAGATATTTCTCAACATCCACATCATCCACATCTTTGTCACTCACGGCGTTCCACATTTCCAGAAACGTCACGGTCAGGGATTTTACCGCATCTCCTTCCAGACGAATGCCTGTATCCTTCCACCTGCCATATGGCTGGGTCATATTAAAATACTCATTTGCAAGGTTATACCCTCCGGTAAATCCTACCTTACCGTCAATCACCGTAATCTTACGATGATCCCGGTTATTTAAAAACATATTTAATCCCGGGGTAAATGGATTAAACACTCTGCACCGGATACCGACTTTTTCCATCTTTTTAATAAAATCTGTATTGATAAATCCAATTGACCCCATATCATCATAGAATACGCGGACTTCCACTCCCGCCTTTACGCGGTCTTCCAATACTTCCTGTACCATATGCCACGCTTCCGCATCCTCGATTGCATGATATTCCATAAAGATAAAATGTTCTGCCTTCGCCAGATCTGCAAGCTGTGCTCGAAGCCCCTTGATTGCTTCATCATAATATGTGATATCTGTATTCCGGTACACCGGATAGCTTGAATTTCTCTGTATATACGTGGAGATACTTCCGGCTTTGGGGAGTTGCAAACGTAATCTTTCCAGATTATCTCTGTTAGCCGGAATCAATGGGAAAAGGCGGCTGTCGATTTTCTCATACCGTTTGCGCATCTTCCGTGTGCCACCATTTAAACCAATCAGCAGATATAACGCAACACCCATGATTGGGAATATCAGTATCAGAATAATCCACGGCATCTTCATGGATGAGGTCTGATCTGACGCATATAATGCCAATACAAGGATTGTTCCAAGCAAACGTGTCAGAAGATTTACAATCTCTGCATATTCGTTCAGTCTTGTTATCATGGAGACTATAAATATAACTTCAAGCAAAATACACACGGCACAAAAACATAACCGTTTAATCCCGTTTTTTGTTTTGGCTTTCCCTTCTAACGTATTTTTCTGCATAATAATTTCCTCTCATAAATTTCCGGCAAATGCATTAATATCCAAGTGTATCGTTCACTAGAATCACATGGATTCTTCCCTCATGACGCGAGAACCTTGTAATCAGGAACTGGCAACAGAGTGTATCCAGAGATTTACAATCGGAACATTTGCCTGTGACCTTGCACGGTGTCTTCACATCAAACCGCTGGGCGTTCGCCGGAGCTGCCACATTTCTGGCACGCTTCATCGCCGCATCAAGATCGGAACAGACCTTATTCATTCCCACGATGAATAACACCCGCTTCGGGCCTTGTGCGATACAGGATACGCGGTTGGAATTTCCATCGATATTTACGATGATGCCATCGTTCGTCATCGCATTGGCGCTCGACAAGAATACATCTGCATCATATGCTGCCAGAAGTCCCTCACGCGGCGTCATCTGCGAACGATCTATGTAATTATAATTTCCTGCCTGCAAGGCATCCACCAGACCAATCTCGTGTGCGCTCTGACAACCACCCATCGCAACGGAGCTGCCCTCGCCGATTATCTCCAGTGCCAGCTTCAAAGCTTCTCCCTTATCTGCTGCATAGTAACCGGTCATGTTCCGGGATTCCAATCCTTTGATAACGGTCTGTGCCAGAACCTCATTTCTTTTTTTCATATTCTCGTTCATGCTATTTCCTCCATTCTCTATACGTGTCTTCTATTTTAGCACAATTTTACACATATAGAATCATGCATACCACCAAATTTCCACGAAAATGCATATAAGACACATA
>OGFI01000935.1_pt1 | contig 17663 bp, 10 predicted proteins | sample 1570901 | NCBI WGS metagenome assembly OGFI01 (sample SAMEA2582018, study PRJEB24529) | metagenome | biome: Human gut stool | place: China | collected 2011 | reverse complement strand
CGTGAAAAAGGCCCGGGGCAAGCACCGCACCGCGCTGGAAAAGGCCACCGAAGCGGACCTCGCCCAGCTGGATTCCGGCCTGATGCCGGAGGCCATGGATAAATATTACGGCATCCGCTACCCCGCCCCCGCCACGCTGCTGGACCATCTGGACGCGCCGCTGTTCATTCTGGATGAAGTTGGCGGCATCCGGGATGCCCAAAAGGCCACTGAGTTCCGCCGCAGCGAGGAGCTGACCGGACTGCTGGAGGAGGGCGTGCTCTGCCCCGGGCTGGATGTGCTGTACCAGACCATGGACGATCTTGTCATTGCCGCCCAGAGCAACAGTACCCTGCTGTGCGAGAACTTTCTGCGCGGGATGAATGAGTTCAAGCTGAAAGACCTCATCAACGCCGAGGCCTTTGCCGCCCCCAACTGGAACGGCGACCTTGCCTCCCTGCGGGAGGACTTAGACTCGCTCATCGCCCAAGGCTATGCCGTCACCCTGTTTGCCGGTACGCCCAAGGGCGCAGCCGCCCTGACCCGCGACCTTGCCGACAAGGGCTATGCCGTGAGCATGAGCCGGGATGTGCGCCCTGCCAAGGGCATTTTGCAGGTACTGCCCGGGCATCTGACCGCCGGGTGCACCTTTCCCTTTGCCCACGCGGCAGTGCTTTCCAGCCGCCGTCACGGGCTGGACGAGGAAGCCGCCGCCGAGGCCAAAAAGCGCAAAAAGAACAAAAACGCCCTGTCCAGCCTTTCAGACATCAAGCCCGGGGACTATGTGGTGCACCAGAGCCACGGCATCGGGATGTACGCCGGTATCCAGCGGCTGGAGGTGCAGGGCGCTACCAAGGACTACCTCAAGGTGCAGTATTCCGGCTCGGACGTGCTGTATGTGCCGGTGACCCAGCTGGATCTGCTCAGCCGCTACACCGCCCCCGGCGATGAGGAAAAGGTAAAGCTGGCAAAGCTGGGCGGCACCGAGTGGCAGCGCACCCGCGCCAAGGTGAAAAAAGCCACCGAGGAGATGGCGCAGGAGCTGATCGAGCTTTACGCCCGCCGCCGTCAGGCCACGGGCTATGCCTTCCCGCCGGACGGCGACTGGCAGCGGGACTTTGAGACCCGCTTTGACTACGACGAGACCGACGACCAGCTGCACGCCACCGCCGAGATCAAGCAGGACATGGAAAAGGGTTACCCCATGGATCGTCTGCTCTGCGGCGATGTGGGCGTGGGCAAGACCGAGGTGGCGCTGCGCGCCGCCTTCAAGTGCATCATGGGCGGCAAGCAATGCGCCCTGCTGGCACCCACCACCCTGCTGGCGTGGCAGCACTACAACACCCTGCTCTCCCGCATGGAGGCTTTTCCGGTGAAGATCGGAATGTTGTCCCGCTTCCGCACCGCCAAGCAGCAGAAGGAGACGTTACGCGGCTTACAGGCCGGCAGCGTGGATATCGTGGTGGGCACCCACCGGCTGCTCTCTAAAGACGTAAAGTTCCACGACCTCGGCCTTGTCATCATCGACGAGGAACAGCGTTTCGGCGTGAAGCACAAGGAAAAGCTGAAGGAAAACTTCATCGGGGTGGATATGCTCACCCTGTCGGCCACCCCCATTCCCCGCACATTGAACATGGCAATGAGCGGCATCCGGGATCTTTCCACCATCGAGCAGCCGCCCATCGAGCGGCAGCCGGTGGAAACCTTTGTGCTGGAATACAATGATGTTATTCTGGCCGAAGCCATGAAGAAGGAGCTTGCCCGGGGCGGGCAGGTGTACTACCTGCACAACCGGGTGGACAACATCGAAGCCTGCGCTGCCCATGTCAGCCAGATGGTGCCGGGTGCGCGGGTAGGCATCGCCCACGGCAAGATGACCGAAGAAGAGCTGAACCCCGTATGGCAGCACCTGCTGAACGGCGAGATCGACATTCTGGTCTGCACCACCCTCATTGAGACCGGCATTGATGTGCGCAACTGCAACACCCTCATCATTGAGGACGCCGACCGCATGGGTCTGGCGCAGCTGTACCAGATCCGTGGGCGGGTGGGGCGCTCCGGCCGCAAGGCCTACGCCTACTTCACCTTCCGCCGGGACAAGACCCTGACCGATATCGCCCAGAAGCGGCTTTCTGCCATCCGGGAGTTCACCGCTTTCGGCTCGGGCTTCCGCATCGCCATGCGGGATCTGCAAATTCGCGGCGCGGGCAGTCTGCTGGGGCACAGCCAGCACGGCCACATGGAAGCCGTGGGCTACGACCTCTACGTTAAAATGCTGGGACAGGCCATTGCCCGGGCGCGGGGCGAGCCCGTCCAGCGGGACAAGAGCGATTGTCTTGTGGACCTGCGGGTGGACGCCTTTATCCCGGAAAAGTATATCCCGGACGGCGCGGGCCGCATCGAAGCCTACAAGCGCATTGCCGCCATCCAGACCCCGGAGGACGCCGCCGATGTGCTGGACGAGCTCATCGACCGCTACGGCGACCCGCCGCCCTCGGTGAGCGATCTGGTCAACGTTTCCCTTGTCCGCGTGCAGGCCGCTGCCGTGGGCGTGTACGAGGTGACCCAGAAGAAGGATACGCTCGTGCTGAATCTGGAAACGCTGGACCTTGCCATGATCCGCGGCCTGCTGCAAGCTTTCAATGGCCGTGTCACCGCCGGGGCGGGCACAAAGCCCTATCTCTCGGTGGTATTACAGCCGGACGAAAAGCCGCTGGAACTGCTGCAAAACATCCTGAAAGCTATGGCAGATATCCTGACCGGCACCGAACGCGAAAAAGCTCCCCAAACAGGGGGAGTTGGCACGCGCAAGCGTGACTGAGCAGGTTTTATAAAAACAAACAAGGAGCAAAACGCATGAAAAAGAAACTGCTTGCGCTGGTATGCGCACTTGCACTGACCGTCAGCCTTGTGGGCTGCGCACTCTCCACCCCGGACACCGTGGGCAAGATCGGCGATTTTGAGGTGACCAGCGGCCTGTACCTGCTGGCGCAGTACGATGCCTATCAGCAGGCTGCGCAGCTGGCGGATTCTGAGCAGGACACCAGCAAGGTGAATTCCTTCCTCAAGGCCACCATCACCACCGATTCCGACACCGGCGAGACCGCCGTGGTAAAGGACTATGTGGCACAAAAGACCCTTGAGACTTTGCAGACCCTTGCCGCCGTGGACGCCCGCTTTACCGAACTGGGCGGCGAGCTGACCGAGGAACAGAAGTCTGCCGCCGACAGCTACGCCCAGCAGTTGATGGATAACTACGGCGACACCTACACCGCCAACGGCATCGGGCTGGAGACCTTGAAGCTGTTCCAGCAGCTGCAATACAAGCACACCCTGCTGCTGGATCTTGTCTACGGCAAGGACGGCGAGACCCCTGTGGAGGATGGCGAGCTGACCGAGCATCTGGACAGCACCATGTACGAGATCGGCTTTATCACCGTGCCCCTGTACAACACCAGCACCTTCGCTTTTGCCACCGATGACCAGAAGGCCGAGATGCTCTCCCTTGCCCAGAAGGCTGCGGACAGCTACAACGCCAACGCTCCGGAGGACACCTCCAGCCAGCTGACCGCCTTTAACAGCATCGCAAGCAGCGCACTGACCGATATCTGCGCTGTGCTGGACGCCGAGGTTCCTTCCACCAGCACCCTGCAGACCGACCTGCTGGGCGAGAGCGACCTGACCGACGCCTTTACGCAGGAGGGTGCCGCCGATACCCTGCGCGGCCTTGCCTACGGACAGGCAGCCGCCATCCAGTACTCCGGCTACGCCATGATGCTGGCCGTCCGTCTGGACCCGCTGGGCGTCTCCACGCTGGATGCTCTGCGCAGCCAGATCCTGAGTGACATGAAGGGCGAGGAGCTGGACGATGCCCTTTCCGCCTACGGTGCCCAGCTGGACAATACCCTGAGCAGCTCTGCCATGAGCAAGCTGCCCGCCGCAAAGATCGTGAACGATACCAGCGCCAATAGCTGATAACAGTATAAAAATCGCAAAATGGGGTCGGGAAAAATCCCGACCCCATTTTTTATTATAGAACTACAAAGCAGACCCGGCAGGCTCTTTCGGAGCCGGTGCCGGGTCTGCTTTATATGTTAGAAAGTCCGGGAATGCCGCCAAGGAAACAGAGTCTTAGCGTACATCACTTCTCGTTCTCGTAGCTGAGGACAGCGTAGGGGTAGAAGATGTTGGCATCCAAGTAGCCTGCCCAGCGGCCGGGCTTGCGGGTGTAGTAGCCGATGAGAATATCGCCCCGGATGACGCCCTTGACCAGAATGAGCATATGGCGGAGGTACTCCACGCTGAAGGGGTTCAGGTTCTCCCAGTGGCCCGTCAGCAGCTCGTAGTCCACATCCTCGTTCCGCAGCAGCACCTCTGCCATGAAGTGCTCCAGACTCGGCAGATAGGTGTCGGTGGCAGCTTCCATCATGAACAGGTCGCCAGAACCAACGGCGTCACCGGTAAAGATGTAGTCCTTGTAGAAGAACACCACAGAGCCCTTGGTGTGGCCCGGCACGTCCACCACTTCCAGCTCTTCAGAGCCGATGCGGACCGTGTCACCATCTACGATGTTCACCAGCTTCAGGTCCTCGGCGGTGAGACCGAAGAATTTCTGCATGCTGGAGATCAGGCCCTCCCGGTCATCGGGGTGGATATAGGTGCGGCGGACCTTGCCGGACTTCAGCAGGGAGGGAATGCCCAGAATGTGGTCGCCGTGCTTGTGGGTCAGCAGGATATCCAGCTCTGCGTCAGGGTTGGTCAGCACGTTTTCCCGCAGGTAGGCATAAAGGTCTGCTGCGCCGGAGCCGCCCATGGCGGTGTCAATGACCAGGGCTTCCTTGCCCAGATCCAGCACCCACAGGGTGTCCATGCCAAAGTCCATAACACGGGTGATGTTGTACTTTACCGGGTAGTGACTGAACATCATGTTGGGGTTTAGCTTGCCGTGCTGGGTCCGGGTGAGGGACTGGGTGAACATCCAGTTATAGGGGGTGCCGATGCTGTACACCCGCTCCCAGACCTTGTGGGGCTCCGGCATGGAACCGGCGGTAAAGCCCTCGTACTTCACGCAGGAGCAGCCGGCATCCTTCAGGGCCTGCACAGCCTTGGCGGTCTCAGCCTCGGGCATCTCGGGGTCATCCTTGCAGTGGTAGGCCCAGACAGGGGTGTTCTTGATGGCCTCAAAGGCGCCGGGGACGTTGTACCACTGGGCAGGCACCATGCCGCACATGGGGATGGCAGCGGCAAAGTAGTAGGGGTAGGCCAGGATCATGTTCCAGACACCGGTACCGCCCATGGACATACCCTCGATGTAGATACGGTCCGGGTCGATGCGGTGGGCAGCCACATAGCTGTCGATAGCAGACTTCAAGGCCGTAACGGTGTCCGGGTCGGTCCAGTTCTTGCCGGGGCACTGGGGTGCAAACAGGTAGGTGGGGTTCTTCTGGATCATTTCGTCAGAAATGTAGAAGGTGGCACCGTCGTTGGCGGTAAGCTGGGTGCCGTTGGGGCCCACACCGTCCTCACCGTGGAGGAAAACGATCAGGGGCAGCTTCCCCTTCAGGGCAGGGGCGTAACGGCGAGGGTTGTAGGCATAGTACTCCACTCCGGCAGCACTGCCGGCCTTGAAACGCTTGGCCAGCGCATTGCGGTCGGGGCTGTCCACCTTGACCAGACAGTTCTGGTCGGCGTCCTGGGCAAAGGCGATGCCACTGGTGCCCAGCACACTGGCAACAGCTGTAAAGGCGGCGGTGCTACGCATAAAGTCACGTCTGCTCAGTTCCATGGTCTTTTCTCCTTTTCTTAGTCGAAAAAATGAATACAGTTTGTGAATGCCGTACGGAAATTCCTCACCATATCAGATGAGAGTTGTCGTTAATATATTAATATATCAGAAAAGTACTGTCAAGAATGCGCCGAAAACTTTGGAGAAGGCTCTAAGCCGGGCTGTCGGGGTTTGTCAAAAATGACGAAGTCCATCCTGCCAAAAAGGGGCCGTTGCAAAATAGCTCTCTGAAAAAATATGCACAAAACCCGGAACCTTTTCAGGGCCAAAATGGCTCAAAAAGGGTTCCGGGTCTCTGTTTTTGCACTATTTCTTTGTGCTAGTTGCTATCGCATTTTTATTTTGCAACAGCCCCAAACATAAGAATATATTTTCCGCTGAAGATTGCCAGAGTGCAACGACAACGACCGCCGCCAGTGGCGGAAACAGGGAGGAGTTGTTGGGGCAGCGGCCAGCAAGACGCAAGTGCCGCCCAAGGCACGAAGCGGATGCTGGGTGCCGCAACCCGATAGCTGAGGCCATTTCCAATCGTCCTGCGCCAAAGGCGTTCTATTTTACTACCCTTGCAAACTCTGCGGCAAGGGCAGCGTTCACCGAACGGACGGCGTTGGCGTCCGGCTTGATGGCGGTGCGGTCGTAGGTGAACAGACCGTTCACCTCGTCCTCCACGTCGGTCAGCTGGGTGTATACCAGCGCCGAAAGCCCCTTTTGCAGCTGCGGCAGCACTGCGCCCAGCTGCATTTTTTTGTACCGGGCGGTCAGTTCCTCCCGGCTTTTGGCTGTGCCGTAGCCGTAGGTCTTGCGGGGCGGCTCGTGCCCCGGCATGGGCCACGCGATGCCGCCGTACTCGCTCAGGGCTACGGTGCGGGTCTGCGGGCGCACCCGCAGGGGGTAGAAGTAGTTGTGCAGGGAGTATACATCCCCGCCGCCCTGATCGTACCAGCCGCTGGCTTCGTCCACAAGGCGGGTGTCGTCCAGCGCGCGGATGGCTTGCACTGCCCCGGCGGCATCGTACTGTCCCCAGCCCTCGTTAAAGGGCACCCAGCAGCCCACGCAGGGGTGGCAGCGCAGCGCCTGTACCGTATCTTCCAGCTCCCGGCGGTATTCTTCCCGGCTGCTTTCGCTGCCCCGGCTCAGCAGCCCCCACAGCGCCGCCTTGTCCGGCAGGCGGCGCATAAGCGGCTGCAAAACATTGGTCAGGTAGGTGACGAACCACAGGTTATACTTGCTGCCGCCGTTGACCATATCCTGCCAGACTACAAGACCCAGCCTGTCGCAGTGGTAGTACCAGCGCTGCGGCTCTATCTTTGCGTGCTTGCGCAGCAGGTTGTAGCCCAGCGCCTTTACCTCGCTCAGCTCCCGTTCCACCGCCGCATCCGAGGGCGGGGTGTACAGTCCCTCCGGCCAGTAGCCCTGATCCAGCAGGCCGTTGAGCAGGATAGGCTTGTTGTTCAGGCAAAAGCGCAGCACGCCCCTTGCGTCCGGTGCACAGCTCCACTTGCGCAGGGCAAAGTAGCTGTGCACGGTGTCGAACTGTTCTTCCTCTCCCTGCGTGGTGCCCACGGTCAGGTCGTACAAAAAGGGCGTGTCCGGGCTCCATGGGAAGAAATACTCGTCCGCAATATGCAGCGTCACTTCACCGTTCTGGCCGGCCTCATCGCTGCCCCAGTCCTCGGCAATGGTCACACCCCCGGCGCGCACCACCGCCCACAGGTTCGCCGCACCGCCGGGCGCAGAGGTATGTACTTTCACAGTCACGGTGCGGGCATCGTAGTCCGGCGTAACGGTGAGAGACTGGATGTAATTTTCCGGCACGCGCTCCAGCCAGACGGTCTGCCAGATGCCGCTCTGGGCGGGATAGAACATCCCGCCGGGCTGCAAAGTCTGCTTGCCCCGCGCCTGTGTGCCGTGGCCGGTGGGGTCCTGCACCGCCACCCACAGGCTGTTGCGGCCGGTGCCGTTGAGCTGCGCGGTAATATCCAGCGTAAAGGGCCAGTAGCCGCCCCGGTGGCCGCCCACCAGATGGCCGTTCACCTGCACGGCGCAGGCGTAGTCCACTGCGCCGAAATGCAGCAGCACCCTGCCGCCCATCCCGGCGGGCGGCGCAAAGTACCGATGATAGTGCAGCCACTGCCCGGGCTGCAATGTGCGCCCCACCCCGGAGGCGCGGCACTCCGGCGCGTAGGGCACTAAGATCTCGCCGTCCCAGCCCGCCGGGCGCTGCGCCGAGGCAGTGATGGCGTACTGCCACAGGCCGTTCAGGTTCTCGTAGCTGTCCCGGCGCATGGCCGGGCGGGGATATTCCGTCAGAGGGTGCATACACTCACCAGCCTTTTTCTCGTTTGCTCCATTCTAGCACAGCCCGGGGCATTTGTATACCGTGGAGCGGACGATTTTGAATGGCCGCCGCGTGCGCTTTGGCCATCTTCAGCGGAAAATTATTTTTATATTTGCAATTCTGGAAAATCTGCGGATTTTCCAGAATTGCTTCTTCATGGGAGTAAAAAAGAGCCGCCGCACGGCGGCATGGCTGTGCGGCGGCTTTGTGAGAAGGTGGGAAATTGTTTAGTTCTCGGCCAGATTACCGGTATAAAGCTGGTAATACTTGCCCTTTTTGGCGATCAGCTCGTCGTGGCTGCCGCGCTCAATGATGCGGCCCTGCTCCAGCACCACGATGCAGTCTGCATTGCGGACGGTGGACAGGCGGTGCGCGATGACAAAGCTGGTGCGGCCGTACATCAGGCCGTCCATGCCGCGCTGCACCAGCGCCTCGGTGCGGGTATCAATGGAGGAGGTCGCCTCGTCCAGGATCAGCACCGGCGGGTCTGCCACGGCTGCGCGGGCAATGGCCAGCAGCTGGCGCTGTCCCTGCGAGAGGTTGGCACCATCGCCGGTCAGCATGGTGTTGTAGCCCTCCGGCAGGCGCTTTATAAAGCCATCTGCGTTGGCCAGACGGGCGGCGGCGATGCACTCTTCATCGGTGGCCTCCAGCCGTCCGTAGCGGATGTTCTCCATCACCGTGCCGGTGAACAGGTGGGTGTCCTGCAGCACGATGCCCAGCGAGCGGCGCAGATCGGCCTTTTTGATCTTATGGATGTTGATGCCGTCATAGCGGATCTTGCCGTCCTGAATATCGTAGAAGCGGTTGATCAGGTTGGTAATGGTAGTCTTGCCCGCACCGGTGGAGCCGACAAAGGCGATCTTCTGTCCCGGACGGCCATACAGATTGATGTCGTGCAGCACCGTTTTTTCCGGCACATAGCCAAAGTCCACGTCCGTAAAGGTGATGTCGCCTGCCAGCTTGTGGTAGGTGGTAGTGCCGTCGTGGTGGGGGTGCTTCCACGCCCACAGGCCGGTGCGCTCGGCAGTTTCCACCAGCTGGTCGTTGCGGTCGTACTTGGCGTTTACCAGCGTCACATAGCCCTCGTCGGTCTCGCTGGGCTCGTCCATCATCTTGAAGATGCGCTCGGCACCGGCCAGTGCCATGATGACGCTGTTGGCCTGCATGGACACCTGACTGATGGGCATGTTGAAGCCCTTGTTCAGGCTGAGGAAGGCCACCACGGTACCAAGGGTCATGCCGCCAACGCCGCCCACAGCCATGGCTGCACCAGTCAGTGCGCAGATGGCATAGCTGATGTTGCCCAGCTGGGCGTTGACCGGCATCATAATGTTGGAAAAGGCGTTGGCCTGCTTGGCGCTTTCCTTCAGCTGGTCGTTCAGCTCACGGAAGCCGGCAAGGGTCTGCTGCTCGTGGGTGAACACCTTGACCACCTTCTGGCCCTCCATCATCTCCTCGATGTAGCCGTTCACCTTGCCCAGATCCCGCTGCTGCTGGATGAAGTACTTGGAGGAGCTTTTTGCGATCTGCTTGGAGCAGAACAGCATCAGCGCCACCATGAGCATGGTAACGATGGTCAGCTGCCAGCTGAGCATGCACATACTGAAGAACACCGACACAATCGTGATGACGCTGGACACCAGCTGCGGGATGCTCTGGCTGAGCATCTGGCGCAGGGTATCCACATCGTTGGTGTACACGGACATGATATCGCCGTGGGGATGGGTGTCAAAATACCGGATGGGCAGGCTTTCCATGTGGGTGAACAGCTTGGTGCGCAGATTGCGCAGCGTGCCCTGCGTTACGTTGACCATGATGCGGGCGTTGGCCCATGCGGCCAGAATGCCCACAAGGTAGATGCAGCACATCCGCACCAATGCACCGGCCAGTGGTGCAAAGCTGGGGTTCTGCTGGCGGGTCATGGGCACGATGTAATCGTCCATCAAAGTCTGCAAGAACAAGCTGGCCTGCACATTGGCCAGCGCGCTGACCACGATGCAGATAAGCACAAGGATGCAGTGGGGCAGATAGTTGCGGAACACTTCATCCATAATGCGCTTCAGCAGCTTGCCCGGGTTTTCCACCTTGGGGCGCGGCCCCCGTGCGCCCCGCGGGCCGGGGCCATGTACTTCTTTTACTGCCATTACTGCGCACCTCCCTGCTTGTCAAAATCGCCGCCGCCCTGCGTCTGGCTGTTGTAGACCTCCTGATAGATGGCATTGGTCGCCAGCAGCTCTGCGTGGGTGCCCAGACCGTTGATCTGGCCGTTCTCCAGCACCAGAATGCGGTCTGCATCCTGCACCGAGGAAATGCGCTGTGCAATGATGATCTTGGTCGTGCCGGGGATCTCCTCCCGGAAGGCCTTGCGGATCTTGGCATCGGTCGCGGTATCCACGGCGCTGGTGGAGTCGTCCAAAATCAGCACCTTGGGCTTGCGCAGCAGGGCGCGGGCGATGGTCAGGCGCTGCTTCTGGCCGCCGGACACGTTGGAGCCGCCCTGCTCGATCCATGTATTGTACTTATCCGGGAAGCGCTGGATGAACTCATCCGCGCAGGCCAGCTTTGCCATGCGGATGCACTCTTCCTCGGTGGCGTTGGCATCGCCCCAGCGCAGGTTATCCAGAATGGTGCCGCTGAACAGCACGTTCTTCTGCAGCACCATGGAGACCTCGCGGCGCAGAACATCAAGGTTATAATCCCGCACGTCCACGCCGCCTACCCGCACGGTGCCGCTCTCGGCATCGTACAGGCGGGGGATCAGCTGCACCAGACTGGACTTTGCACTGCCGGTGCCGCCGATGATGCCCAGCGTCTCGCCGGGCCGGATGGTAAAGCTGATATCGTTCAGCACCGGCTGGCCGCTGCCGTGCTTATACTTGAAGGTAACGTGGTCAAACTGGATGCTGCCGTCTGCCACCTGCTGCACCGGCTGCTTTGCCGGGGGCAGGTCGGTGTGCTCGTCCAGCACCTCCACGATACGCTTGGCAGAGGCGGCGGACATGGCGATCATGACAAAGGCCATGCTCAGCATCATCAGTGCCATAAGGATGTTCATGATATAGCCGAACAGGGCGTTCAGCTGGCCGGTGGTAATGGCACCGTGCAGCACATATTTTGCGCCGAACCAGCTCAGCGCGATGTTGCAGCCGTACACCGCCACCAGCATGGCAGGGTTATTGAAGCTCAGGCGGCTTTCCGCGTTGACGAACTGCTTGTACAGGCTCTCGCAGGCGGCGGTGTATTTTTCGTTCTCGAAGCCCTCGCGCACAAAGCTCTTGACCACGCGGATGGCAGAGACATTCTCCTGCACCGAGGCGTTGAGGTTATCGTAGTTCTTGAACACACGGTCAAAGATGTGGAAGGTGGGGATCATGATGGCAGCCAGCACCACCACCAGAAAGACCACCGCCACCACGAATACCAGCGACAGCGGGCCGCCGATGACCACAGCCATGAACATGGCAAACACCAGATGCACCGGGGCGCGCACGCACATGCGCAAAATCATCTGGAAGGCGTTCTGCACGTTGGTCACGTCGGTGGTCATGCGGGTGACAAGACCCGCCGTAGAGAATTTGTCGATGTTGGAAAAAGAATAATGCTGGATATTTTCATACATGGCATCGCGTAGATTTCCGGCAAAGCCGGCGGATGCCTCGGCGGCGTACTTGCCCGCCAGCACGCCCAGCACCAGCGCAATGGCTGCCACCAGAAAGGTAAGCAGGCCGTAGCGGATGATGGCGTTCATATCGCCCTTTTCAATGCCCTGGTCGATGATAAAGGCCATGATGGTGGGCAGCAGAACATCCATAATGGCTTCCAGAGCCGCAAAGAGCGGTGTCTTGATCGAGGCGGCTTTATACTCGCCCAGATGCGACACAAGCTTTTTGATCATCTGAGTTCCCTCCTGTTGAATTTATTTGTTTGGTACAAAACAATTTTATACATAACAATTTAAATGTCAAGACGTTTCGTAAAATGTTCATAATTACTAATTTAGCAAGTCCTTTTTCAACGCTTTGACGAAAAAGGTGGTTATTTCAACGCCTCCCGCAGCTTGTTCAGCAGCCGCAGCAGTTCTGCGTTTTCCTCCTCGGTCAGCAGTCCGGCCACATAATCGTCGGTCTGGTGGAAGGACAGCAGGGTCTTTTCGTGCCGTTGGATGCCCTCCTCGGTCAGCACCAGCTGCTTGAGCCGGGCGTCCTGCGGTACGCTCAGCCGCTGGATGTAGCCCTTGCGCTCCATCAGCTGCAAAATGTTCGTCACCGTGGAGCGGGTGATGGAAAACTCCCGCTCGATGTCCCGCTGGAACACCGGCTCGTCCCGGTGGCGGTAGAGATACTCGATGATCCACCCGTGCATGGGGGTGGTCTGCTCTACCCCGTTGGCGCGGGAAAACTGGTTCAGCCTGCGGAAGATCAGGTTGTCCACCCGGCGCAGCTGAGCGGGGATGACCTGCGGCCCTTCCCACGGCGGGTCCAGCTTGCAGTGCTCTTCAATAGGGTGCTGTGTACACATAATGGTTTCCTCTATTCAAGTTGTTCGATGTGAAACTGTTTGATACGATACATATATTACTCATATCCCCGCTCAATGTCAAGAGGGCGGGGCGCAAAAAAGGCCGCTGCGGAAAATTTTCCGCAGCAGCCTTGATTTTTATGGATACGGGATACGCTTACAGCTTTTTGCCGGTCAGCAGCTCATAGGCCTCCAGATACTTGGCAATGGTCTTGTCAATGACATCCTGCGGCAGGTCGTAGTTGCTGTCGGGGTTGGCCTTCAGCCAGTCGCGGACGAACTGCTTGTCGAAGGAGGGCTGGCTGTGACCCGGCTCGTAGCCCTCCAGCGGCCAGAAGCGGGAGGAGTCCGGGGTCAGCATCTCGTCACCCAGCACCACGTTTCCGTCCTCGTCCAGACCAAACTCGAACTTGGTATCGGCAATGATGATGCCGCGGGACAGTGCATACTCGGCGCACTTCTTGTACAGGGCAATGGTGTAGTCGCGCAGCTTAGTGGCGTACTCCAGACCGTGGCCGGGGAACTGCTTCTCCAGCACGTCGATGCTCTGCTCGTAGGAGATGTTCTCGTCGTGGTCGCCGATCTCTGCCTTGGTGGAGGGGGTGTAGATGGGCTCGGGCAGCTTATCGGACTCCTGCAGGCCCTCGGGCAGCTGGATGCCGCACACCTTGCCGGTCTTTTGGTAGCTTGCCCAGCCGCTACCGGTAATGTAGCCGCGCACAATGCACTCGATGGGCAGCATGGTCAACTTGCGGCACATCATGCTGTTGCCGGTGAACTGAGGCTGGCGGAAGAACTCCGGCATATCCTGCACATCCACGCTCAACATGTGGTTGGGCAGCAGATCGCGGGTGTAATCGAACCAGAACTTGCTCATCTGGGTGAGCACGGTGCCCTTTTTGGTGACCTTGTTTTTCAGGATGACGTCAAACGCAGAAATGCGGTCGGTGGCAACCATGATCAGGCTGTCGCCATTGTCGTAGATCTCGCGGACTTTGCCTTCTTTGATGGGTTTGAACTCAGTCATAATCAAACACTCCATTTTTTCCATGTTCTCAGCAGCGCAGCAGCGCAGTTCTTACCCTATTATTCTACCATACTGCCGCGCGGTTTAAAAGGAACAGAATAAAAGAAAAACAGGCAAGTTTTGTGTTTTTATCGTGAAAAGTGCGCAAAAAGCAGCAGGAAATTTCGGCGTTTTGACGATAAAAGTCGTACTTTATCCCCAAATGCACGCACCTTTGCAAAATGCAGTCATGGACAAGCGCCGCCAGTTGCGGTATCATAGTAGTATGCGTATATCTGCGCTCCGCAGGGGCGCAAAAGTAAACAAGGAGGTAAAGAGTATGGGCAAATTTCCCAAGGGCTTTTTGTGGGGCGGCGCTACCGCTGCCAACCAGTGCGAGGGTGCATGGCAGGCAGACGGCAAGGGTCTGGCTACGGTGGATGTAACCCCCTTCGGCCCGGACCGTTTTCCGGTGGCAACGGGCTATATGGAAATGCTGGGCTGCGATGACGCACATTTCTACCCCAGCCACGAGGCCATTGACCTGTATCACCATTATAAAGAGGATATCGCCCTGTTTGCAGAGATGGGCTTCAAGTGCTTCCGGCTGTCCATTGCATGGACCCGCATCCTGCCCAACGGCGACGATGCTCAGCCCAACGAGGCAGGACTGGCCTTCTACGACAGCATTTTTGACGAGTGCCATAAGTACGGCATTGAGCCGCTGGTCACCATCTGCCACTTTGACACTCCCATTGCCCTCATCAAAAAATACGGCGGCTGGAAAGACCGCCGCATGGTGGACGCCTATGTCCACTACTGCGAGGTGCTGTTCGACCGCTTCAAGGGCAAGGTGAAGTACTGGCTCACCTTTAATGAAATCAACATGCTGCTGCACCTGTCCTTTACCGGCGCCGGGCTGGTATTCCACCCCGGCGAGAATGTGGAGCAGGTCAAGTATCAGGCCGCCCATCACGAGCTGGTGGCCAGCGCAAAGGCGGTAAAGCTGGCGCACGAAAAAATGCCGGACGCCATGGTGGGCTGTATGCTGGCGGCGGGTCAGTTCTACCCCCGCACCTGCGCCCCGGAGGATGTGCGGGCGGCGCAGGAGGCAGACCGGGACAACTACTTCTTTACCGATGTACAGGTGCGCGGCGCTTACCCCGTGTGGGCCAAAAAGCGGATGGAGCGCGCCGGGGTGCAGCTGCACACACAGCCGGAGGACGACCGCACGCTGCGGGAGGGCACGGTGGATTTTGTGTCCTTCAGCTACTATTCCAGCCGCTGCATCACGGTGGATAAGGAGCTGATGGCGGCAGAGAATGCGGAAGGCAACGCCGTGTCTGCATCGGTGAAGAACCCCTACCTGAAAGTCAGCGAGTGGGGCTGGGCCATCGACCCGGTGGGTCTACGGGTGACCCTGAACACCATCTACGACCGGTACGAAAAGCCCATGTTCATCGTGGAGAACGGTCTGGGTGCGGTGGATACCGTAGAGCCGGACGGCTCCATCCACGACAGCTACCGCATCGACTACCTGCGGGCGCACATCGAAGAGATGGAAAAGGCCATCAACGAGGACGGTCTGCCCCTGATGGGCTACACCACATGGGGGCCCATCGACCTTGTGAGCGCCTCCACCGGCGAGATGAAAAAGCGGTACGGCTTTATCTATGTGGACAAGGACAACGACGGCAACGGCACCCTTGCCCGCAGCCGGAAGGACAGTTTTTACTGGTATAAAAAGGTCATCGCCTCGGACGGCGAGGACCTGACCTGAGCAAGCGCCCCGGCACTGTTTGCGGTATGGCAGCGCCGGGGCGTAAAAGTGTGAGGAAGAACCGATAACGGAGAAAATTTATGACACCACAAATCATTGCACACCGCGGTGCTTCCTATCTTGCACCGGAAAACACCCTGACTGCCTTTAAAAAAGCCATGGAGATTGGCGCGGACGGCGTAGAGATGGACGTACAGCAGACCATTGACGCCGGGCTTGTGATCCACCACGACTATATGATCGATCTGCACACGGATATTTCCGGCAAGATCTATGATATGACCATGGGCGATTTAAAGGAACTGGATTTTGGCAGCTGGAAGGACGCCATCTTTCAGGACGAGAAGATCGCCACCCTGCAGGAGGCCATGGAACTGTGCAGGCAGATGCCGGGATGCACCGTGCATCTGGAACTGAAATCCACCATGGACAACGACCCGGACTTTGTGCCCCGGGTGCTGGAAGTGCTGCAGCAGACCGAGATGGTAGAACAGGTGATCCTTGTTTCCTTCAACCACGCGCTGCTGCGACAGGCAAAGCAGTTGATGCCCGAATTGCGGGTGGGTGCACTGGTATACGGCGAGCTGGAAAGCATGCTGCTGCCGCCGCCCATCATCTGGAAGGATCTGGGACTGACCAACGGCATAGAGGACATAGAAGCCATGGATGCCGCCCTGCCGGAGAGCGCAGCAGACGAGGAAAATTGCAGCTGGATGACCCGATGGATGAGCGATAAGGTAAGTATGCTGCGGGCAAGCTTTCCCGGCGAGAGCCTGAACGAGATCTACAAAAACCTGTTGTCGCAGCGGGATCTGCCCGCCTACATCCGCAGTCTGGACTTTGCGCCGGAGTGGGTCAGCTGTGAGTACCACACCGCCTACAAAAACGCCGGTTTCATTGACAAACTGCACGAGATGGGCATCAAGGTGTCTTTGTGGACAGTGGACACGGAAGATTCCGTCCGCAGCCTGCTGCGCACCAGCGCCGATGCCTACATCACCAACCGCCCCGACCGCGTGCGGGAGTGGATGGAAAAGGAACAGGCGGCGACCGCCCCGACAGAGTCTGCCCCCACTGCTGAAGCAGACACCGGGACAGCTGCCGCAGAGTAAACCGACCGGAACAGACACAAAAAAAAGAGATAGGCTTTCCCGAAAGGGATCGCCTATCTCTTTTTCATTCATTTTATTCTGCTGCGTCGGTCAGCACAAAGGTCAGCTCTGCGGTGACGGCGCACTTGCCGTCCACCCATGCCGAGGCCTTGCCTACGCCCACAGCGCCGTGCTGCTGTACCAGCTCGCAGTGGAGGGTGAGCACGTCCCCGGGGGTGACCTGCTTGCGGAAGCGGGCACTCTTGATGCCGCCGAACAGCGCAAGCTTGCCCTTGTTTTCCGGCAGGCTCAGCGCTGCCACAGCGCCGGTCTGTGCCAGTGCTTCCAGCAGCAGTACGCCGGGCATGACCGGCTGCGCCGGGAAGTGGCCGTTGAAGAATTCCTCGTTGCGGGTGACGCACTTGCGGCCGATGGCCCACTGCCCCGGCTCGTAGTCCAGAACACGGTCCACGAGGGCAAAGGGGTAGCGGTGGGGCAGGATCTCCGCGATCTGTACACTGCTCAGGGTGTTGGCGTTTTCACGCACGGTACGGGGCTCTGCCATGGGTCAGCCCTCCCATCTGCGCAGGGCGATGCAGGCGTTGTGGCCGCCAAAGCCCAAGCTGTTGCTCAGCGCGTACTGCATCTCCTGCTGCCGCCCGGTGTTGGGCACATAGTCCAGATCGCACTCCGGGTCGGGCTGGGCGTAGTGGATGGTGGGCGGGGCGAACTGATCCCGCAGTGCCAGCGCGGTGAACACAGCTTCAATGCCGCCCGCGCCGCCCAGCAGATGGCCGGTCATGCTCTTGGTGCTGACCACGGTCATCTCCTTGGCGTGTGCGCCGAACACGGCGTGGATGGCGGCGGTCTCGCAGGCATCGTTCATGTGGGTGCCGGTGCCGTGGGCGTTGATGTGGTCCACCTGCTCCGGTGCGATGTCGGCATCCACCAAGGTCAGCTTCATGCAGTCGATGGCACCTGCGCCGCCGGGAGCCGGAGCGGTAAAGTGATAGGCATCGCAGTTGGCACCGTAGCCCACCACCTCGGCATAGATGTGTGCGCCGCGCGCTCTTGCGTGCTCCAGTTCTTCCAGCACCAGCACACCGCTGCCCTCACCCATGACAAAGCCGCCGCGGCGGGCGTCAAAGGGCAGGCTGGCAGCG
>OGFI01000931.1_pt1 | contig 17687 bp, 16 predicted proteins | sample 1570901 | NCBI WGS metagenome assembly OGFI01 (sample SAMEA2582018, study PRJEB24529) | metagenome | biome: Human gut stool | place: China | collected 2011 | reverse complement strand
GATTTTGGATTTTTTATATAATCTTTTATTTCAATAACTTTAATATCATCCTGTTGGGTAATCAAATCTGATATCATATAAATATCGTCAATAAACGCACAAACTATTCGAACGCCTGCTACATCATTGAGATATGTCTGTATATTTTCTGTTGTAAATTCATATCCCATCTTCTGCAGTTTATCGTAAATACTATTGGGCTGCTTAATTCTTGTTTTTATAAAAGAAATAGGATTTCGATTGTTCTCAACTGAAAATTCATCATCCAAAACCTCAAGTTTAGTTTGTATCTCCCGAATAGCACAACGATACATCATCATTAAATTATAAAATTTTGTAGCATTATTTAAAAACTGTAGTGATTCCGGACTGTTCATCCTGAGTTTTTTTACTTCATCTTTTGTCATGGAACTTTCCTTTCTACCTCATCCCTGATTTCAAAACATTATTTATTTTGATAGTTGATTCGTTCTCCTTGAATTACTGGATAACAAATCATTTTATCACTATCCAGATTTTCTATATGCATATCTACTGCACTGATCTGATATTTTTCATAAGTATTGTAATAATACCATCCTTATGGCAGACAGTGGTTACGAAAGTTTTAATACCTTTGCACACCTGATCCGGAAGGGAATGTATTTCGTTATCCGCATGAAGGATATCAACAGTAATGGTATCCTTTCCTCTTATGATTTGCCTGACAGCGAATTTGATACTCATATAAGGACAACACTTACCAGACGCCATACGAAAGAAACACTGGGGAATCCTAACACCTATACCATACTTCAGCCTTCTACCGATTTTGATTTTCTTGATGAAAACTGCATGTATTACGATATTGAATTCCGTATTGTACGTATTCGCCTTGATAATGGAACCTATATCTGTATTGCCACCAATCTTTCAGAAGAAGAATTTCCTCTGGAAGAAATCAATAAACTTTACCGGATGCGCTGGAGCGAGGAAACAAGCTTCCGTGAACTCAAATACACCATCGCAGTAAACATATGCAGGGCATATCTCAAACACGGTGGTAACGAAACAGAGACCATGCTTCTCATACAAAAGTATCTGACACCTGTCAGGTACAATCGAAAATATCCTATCCACCTCCGTCCAAAGAGAAATAGGGATTTCATGTATCGGGTTGCATAAATCGCGTTACCATTATACTCCATTATGAGGCAGATATGCAATCTGTCTTTTTGTCATACACAAAAAAATGATTTGAACTCATCATACACCTGCTTTCTACGCATTAGTGCACCTAAAAAATACAGCATTTCTTAACTGAACAGTATTTTCAATGCATGAACGCATATGATATACTGTTTTCATCATAAAAAACCTTATCTAAATGACATTGATTCATCAATATTAACTCCAAAATATTTCGATAACTTGATTAACTTATCAATTGACGGTTCTGATTCTCCATTTTCCCATTTTGACACCGCTTTATCTGAAACGTCGACAAGTACACCCAACTGATATTGAGACAGGCCTTTTCTCTCTCTTAGTGTACTGATAAAATTTCCAAAACTATAGTCTCTCATACTTATCCTCCGCTACTTGCTAATTACATTTTACACCAAAATAGTTCATTTGCAATTTGTTCATATCGAATTAAAGTAGATTTTTGTTGTTCGAAGCAATTGCGATTCCGATTATCACGAAACTGCGTGACTATTCACTTTTATTTGATAACAAAAAAGAGAGCCACAGAGTGACTCCCCCAGTGCAGTCCGGAAACATACACCTCATTCAATACAGATAATATACAAGATTATTATAAAAATGCAAGCACAATCAAATAATAGCCTCTACTTTCGCATCTGCGGCACCTGTGCCAAGATCACTGCGGTGAACACAAGCACGCAGCCGACGATTTCCCGCGGTGCTAACACCTCATGCAATACGACGAATCCACCGAGCACTGCAAACACCGATTCCAGACTCATCACGATGGATGCAACTGCCGGATCTGCATATTTCTGTCCTGCGATCTGAAGCGTATACGCGATACCGCTCGAGAAGATACCCGCATATAGGATTGGGAACCACGCGGCGGCAAGATTACTCCATGCCGGCTGTTCAAAGATTGCCATACAGATCAGGGATAACACACCATTCGTAATAAACTGGATACACGAAATCTTCACGCTGTCACAGTCGTTGAAATGATCGACCGTCAGGATATGTCCGGTGAAGCAGACTGCGCACAGAAGCCCAAGCAGATCTCCAAAATACAGATTGTCGATACCGCCTGACATGCACAGCATGTACATACCACCAAGGCAGACAAAAACTGCCACATAAACAATCTTATGTAATTTCTTCCCGAGTAATCCGGATACGATTGCAACCATAACCACATACGTTGCGGTGAGAAACCCCGATCTGCCGGAGCTGGCCACGCCTTCCGGATATGCCGCGATACCACTCTGTTGCAGATTCGTTGCGAAAAACAACACACAGCCACAGAGGATACCACCGATCACGGTCCGTTTTATACTTTCTTTTTCGACCGGTTCTCCACTTACCTTTGCTTTCTGCTTCTTCATTCCCGTGCGAGCAAGAATCAATAGCGCAAGAAATGCCGCTCCAACTATGGAGCGGCTTCCGTTAAATGTAAATGTTCCAATCTGATCAGATGCTGTTGTCTGTGCTACGAACGTCGTTCCCCAGAAAAACGCGGCAAACAGCAACATAATACTTCCTTTTGTCTTTTTCATTTCAAGCCTCTTATTCTGCATCAATTGGATCTTTCTTTTTCTCAACTGTCTTGATCACCTGCAACACAACATACAGTAAAATCAGGCCGATTACCAGCGGAATCACAGGACTCTTCATTACTCCCGGAAGTCCCTTGCTATTACCAAAGAATCCGGCAATAATGTAAGTGACGAACGATACAAGTGCGACTGTAATCGCATATGGAAGCTGTGTGCTTACATGATTGATGTGATTACACTGTGCACCTGCGGATGCCATAATTGTCGTATCCGAAATCGGGGAACAATGGTCTCCACATACGGCACCTGCCATACATGCAGAGATGGAAATGATCATCATCGTTGCGTTTGTTCCCTCGAATGCATTTACAACGATCGGAATCAGCATACCGAAGGTTCCCCATGAGGTTCCGGTTGCAAACGCAAGGAAGCATGCAATGATAAATACAAGTGCCGGCAGGAAACTAAGCAACGCATCCGGCGTACTCTTCACGAGCTCTGCCACAAATTCTTTTGCGCCAAGGCTGTCTGTCATCGCCTTCAATGTCCAGGCAAATGTCAGAATTAAAATTGCAGGAACCATCGCTTTAAATCCTTCCGGAATACAAGACATGGATTCGCTGAATTTCAATACGCGGCGGAACATATAATAGATAATCGTAATCACAAGTGCAAAGAAGCTGCCATACATCAATCCAACCGATGCATCACTGCCCGAAAATGCTTCTACAAATCCAACGCCTGAGAAAAATCCACCACTGTAAATCATGCCGATGACACAGGCTGTAATCAGAACGATCATTGGGAATACAAGGTCAATCACTTTCCCCTTTGTCTCAACGACTTCATTTTCCGCGTTTGCATATGGACGGTCCGGTGTCGTGTAGATATCGCCCTTCAAAGCGTTCTTCTCATGCGTCCGCATCGGACCATAATCAATCTTTTTAACGATCAAAACAATCATAAATATAATCGTGAAAAGCGCATAATAGTTATACGGAATTGCACGGATAAAGATGGAGAATCCGTCCTCTCCCTCTACGAATCCGGCTACTGCTGCTGCCCATGATGAAATCGGAGCAATGATACAGACCGGAGCTGCTGTCGCATCAATGATATACGAAAGCTTCGCACGCGATACCTGATGCTTGTCTGTCACAGGACGCATCACGCTTCCAACTGTCAGACAGTTAAAATAATCATCAATAAAGATCAAAACACCGAGCGCAACTGACGCTAACTGTGACAGACAAGCATCAGGTATCGCGTGCGAAGCTTTCGTCTTGATATGGGCGCTTGCCCATCGTCCGAACGCTGCCGAACCACCGGCTTTGTTCATCATACAGACCATAACACCGAGTATTACAAGAAATACCAGAATACCCATGTTATATGAATTGGTCAGCACGCGGACGATTCCGTCTTTGAATACATGGTTTACGGTTGCTTCAAATCTGAAGTTGGACCAGAACAGTCCACCGATCACAATTCCTAAAAAGAGTGAACTGTAAACCTCCTTTGTAATGAGTGCCAGCACGATTGCCACGACCGGCGGGATTAATGCCCAGAATGTTGCGTACATCTGTGGCACGTAATTTGCGATTTCTTCCATCTTCTCTCTTCTCTCCTCGTTTTCTTTCTTATTGTCTGCCGCCCATATTCAGTCGGCGACATGGTATCTGGTGCATCTTACAGCATGGATGCACGAAGCTCTTCCCCTGTTTTATTCACAAGGTAAGCCGGTGCAATATCAAATACGGTCTTGCAACCGCTTGCTCCCTCATTTGCAAGTCTGTGAGCCGCTCTTGCATAAGCAATCAGTACGCTGGATGTAAACTCAGGGTTTGAATCAAGCTTCAGGCTGTACTCGATGATATGCTTGTTCTCCTTGTTCCAGCCGGTCACACCGCTGCGGAGTACAAATCCACCATGTGGAATTCCGCTGTGGTTTGCCTTCAGCTCTTCTTCCGAAATGAAGTGAACCGTTGTATCGTAATCTGCGAAATAGTTCGGCATTGTCTTGATTTCTTCCTCAACTTTTGCCGCATCTGCGCCCTCTTCAAGCACTACGAAGCACTCTCTTGTATGCTTCTGTCTTGTTGTAAGCGCCGGATTCTCGCCGTTACGAACTGCCTCAAGTGCGGATTCTACGGGAATCGTATACTGCTTGGCATCCTTGACACCTGCGATACGACGGATGGCATCGGAATGTCCCTGACTGACACCCTTGCCCCAGAATGTATAATCATTTCCCTCCGGAAGCAATGCATTTCCGTACAGACGGTTGAGTGAGAACATGCCCGGATCCCAGCCAACGGAGATAATTCCGATATGTCCGCTTGCTTTTGCACTTGCGTCCACATTCGCAAAATGCTCCGGGATTCTTGCATGTGTATCAAAGCTGTCGATCACGTTGAAATATTTTGCACATTCCGGTGTCTGCTCCGGAAGATCGGTTGCGCTTCCGCCGCACAGAATCATAACATCGATTTTATCCTTCCAGTCTGCCATGTCCTTTACGTTGCACACCTTGGCTGTCTGGTTCTTAATAACCAATTCATCAGGATTTCTTCTTGTAAATACGGCAACTAATTCCATATCATCGTTCTGGTTGATGGCTGCTTCTACGCCGCGGCCGAGATTTCCGTATCCGTAAATTCCGATTCTCGTCATTTTGTTTTCCTCCTTATTCTATCTCCCTGCATGAGAACTTCTACTCTTTCTCCGAGTTATTCTGGATTTTCATTCTACGCAGACGCGCTCTCGCTCACTTCCGCACATAGCAGACACTAAACTCACTGCGTTCGTTAAGTGCTGATGTGCTCCAATGGTCTGCTTTAGAATTGAAAATCCAGAACAACTCGAATCTACATATAGCCTCTCATGCCCGAAGGTTGAATCAAATTAAAAATTTACAATCGAATCCACTTTAGCATACTTCGTTGCTTTTCACAACAAAATTCCGCTAAATCGTATCTTTTTGTACCTTTTCGTATGATTTTCGGGGTTATTCTTTGTTTTGTTGTTCGGTTGATGTGGTGGTGCTTGTTGTGGTGTTTGTTGATTTCCTGCCGTACACATAGCCGTAAAAATCGGTGTTGATGACCTCATCGGACATGTAAAGTTTCGTTTCGACTTCCTTGATCTTATCGTCGATGTAGGATTGTGAAACTGTTTTTTCGTCCACATAGTAGGTCACTTCTCCGGTCTTCGTGTTATAGCCAATCTTGTCTGTCTTGAAGCTATGGTCGGCAAAGATGACGAGTTCTTCCGAATCGGACAGGATATCATGTCCTGCGAGTATGCGTGAATCGTATGTCACGCCAAGTAAATTCAAGACAGTCGGAAGGACATCTACGCTTGCGCAGAGCTTCTTGACATGAACCGGTTCTTCCATAGATGCAGACCAGATGCCAAGGCAGGAATGATGTTTTTCAAATGCATCATCGGATACATTCTTGCCTGCAAGCGCATCGTAGCCGCTGTCTGTCAGTCCATATGGATAATGGTCCGGTGTCACAATGAACACGGTCTTCTCCAGCTTTCCGGCTTCATCCAGCTTGTCGATCAGATCCTCTAATGCTTTATCGAGCTCCATCTGTGCAGCAATATACGCCACCGCGTCTTCCGGCAAGTCCATTCCTTCTGTGCATTTTTCTGCTTCCTCACGGTTCTTCAGGCACATGGCATTGTAATCGTAATTATATGGAAGATGCCCACTGAATGTCATAAAATACATCAGAAACGGTTCTTCGTTAATAAACTCCTTGTATACTGCCTCGATCGTATCATAATCGGAATATGTCACATAGCTTGGGATATCCAGACCATAATCGATTGCCTTGAAATCATATCCCATATTCGCATGTGTCTCACTCCGGTTATAATAATAGAAGTCAAAGTCGTGGTATGCTTTGCTTGTGTAGCCTTTCTCATTCAATGCATTGCCAAGTGCATACGGCTGATATGTATCTGCTGACTTATAAAAGCTCCACTCTGAGGAACACGGATACTGTCCCAGACAGTCTACAAATTCTCCGTCAATCGTACTGTGATACCAGATCGGATTATAGTAATTTTCAAATACAAAGCCGTCATTCATGATCTTATAAAGCGTCGGTGTGCAGTTCTCGTAGATACCGTATTTGCACAGGCTCTCCGCGGTAATGCAGACAACATTATACCCTTCGAACATACCCGTATATTCGTTCTGCATGGTCGGTGTCTGCTGCGCGCAATAAGCGGACAGATTCTTCAACTGCTCATCCTCGGCTGCCTGATACAGCTTCTTAAAATCAACTGCCGGATCAACCTGTTCCACATACGCAGGTGCTGCATCCGTATCGGTTGCCGTAGCTTCCATTGCATCACTTTCGGTTGCCGTCACATCATCTGGCTGCATATCTGTATCATCCAAAGTGAATGTCACATTTTTCTTTCCCCCGGTGAGCATCGTCTGCGCATCCCGCACGGTCGTCACACATACGCCGAGCTTGTTCATCGAAAGCTCCAGCACATACTGGTTGTGGAACAACTGATACGGCGAATACATCGCGCGTCCCTGCACATTCAGCAGAAGGATGGAAATGGCGCACAGACAAACCGCACTTGCCACACTTATAAGCCTTATTTTCATCTTCGGTCTGTCAAACTTTATCAGAAATACACGCAGCAAAACAAGTGCGATCACCGGCAACATAAACAGCAACATCCATCCAACATTCTGGCGAATCTTCTCGAACATCACGACCTTGAAATCCATCGCGTTCCCGGCCCCGCCGACAGACACCAGACTTAAGAATGTCCCAAATATCCGGAAATAGATGAGCTGCACGATATCATACACGCAGAATGCCGTAAGACCGACATACGCGATGATCTCATTTCCGATGCGCGGCAGCCATACAGTGAGTGCCGCTAAGAAAAGCCCCAACGTGGCACCGAACAAAATCGGATAGATGCTCGTGCTTTCGAGTTTATGGTAAATCGCCAGATGAAACAACACTTCCAGATAGATGCCCGCGCCCGCAAAAAACGGGATGCGCCAATATGAAAATGCACGCTTCTCCTTCTTTAATTTTATTGTCTGTATCTGATCTTTCATTGTAATCCTCCAAATCTCGCATACGCGCTATCAATCGCGCATTTTATTATATATGATTTTTCCTTGTTTTTCACTATCTTTTATTTTATAATTTAATGTCAGTGTTTACGAAAAATAAGGAGGTACCCTATGGCTGAAGCATATTCAAATTTTGCTGCTGTCTACGATGCGCTCATGGACAACATTCCCTATGACGCATGGGCAGACTATCTGCACGGCCTGCTTGTGGAATATGATATTGCAAGCGGCATTCTGGCAGAGCTTGGCTGTGGAACCGGAAATATAACCGAGCGTATGGCAGATTTCGGATACGACATGATCGGTATCGACAACTCCCCTGCCATGCTGGATATTGCAAACGAAAAGCGGGAACAAAATCATTCTTCATCGCTCTACCTGTGTCAGGACATGCGCGAGTTTGAGTTATACGGAACCGTTGCAGCCATCGTAAGTCTCTGCGACAGCGTCAATTATATTACCGAACCGGAAGAGCTTACGCATGTATTCTCGCTCGTCAATAACTACCTTGATCCGGACGGACTTTTCATCTTCGACTTCCATACGGAGCATTATTACCGGGATGTCGTAGCCGAAGCGACAATTGCCGAGGATCGGGATGATATCAGCTTTATCTGGGATAATTATTATGATGAAGAGGAAGCGATCAATGAACTCGCTTTAAGCCTGTTCGTAAAGGAACCTTCGGATTCCGATGCCGATGATAACCTGTTCCGCAAATATGAGGAATTGCATGTACAAAAAGGGTACACACTAAAGCAGATGAAACAGATGGTAGCTGATTCCGGTCTTACCCTGCTTGCGGCCTATGATGCATTCACACATGAGCCGGCGGACGAGGAATGTGAACGTATTTATATCATCGCGAAAGAAACACGAAACAAGAATTCAAAGAAACAATATATACAGTAATTTTGTATACCACTGCATCAATCATAAATAACAACACATGCAAGTATATATACAAAATCCAAACACTCATTTTAAGGAGGATACATTTATGGCAGATACAATGATTCGTGGCATGGCAGCGAACAAGCAGGTTCGTTTCTTCGCCTGCAACTCTACCGATACTGTGGAAAAAGCAAGAATTACACATCATACCAGTCCGGTTGTTACGAACGCACTCGGCAGACTGTTGACCGGAGGCGTGCTGATGGGCGCCATGTGTAAAAATGATACCGACAAATTAACACTCCGTATCCAGTGTCAGGGACCGATCTCCGGTATGCTTGTCACTGCCGATGCAAACGGACATGTCAAGGGATATGTCAGCGAACCGGAGGTTATGCTTCCTGCAAACGATGTCGCAAAGGCTGTGGACCTCGGTGTCTTAAGCGTCATCAAGGATATCGGTCTGAAGGAGCCGTATGTCGGCGACACCCATCTGGTAAGCGGCGAGATTGCAGAGGATCTGACCTACTATTTTGCAACAAGTGACCAGATTCCAAGCTCTGTGGCTCTGGGCGTGTTGTTCAACGACGATACATCCGTAGCGAATGCCGGTGGATTTATCATCCAGCTGATGCCATTTGCAGAGGACGCATTGATTGACGAGCTGGAGAAACGGCTGAAAGGATTTTCTTTCACTGCTCTTCTCAAGCAGGGCATGTCTGTGGAAGCTATCATACGAAAATTGTTTGAAGGCTATGATGTCGAGCTGACCGATTCCATGCCTTGTGCGTATGTCTGTGATTGCAGCAAGGAGCGTGTCGAGCAGGCAGTTATCAGTCTTGGCAGAAAAGAGCTTGGCGCTATGATTGCTGACAACAAGCCAATTGAAGTTGTGTGCGACTTCTGTCACACGAAATATACATTCTCACCGGATGAGCTGTTGAATATTCTGAAGAATAAATAATCCGCTTATCCGATATAGTTTTGCATCACCTAAACAAAACAGATGGTACAAGCTGTGATATAAAATAATACATCAAACACGATCACAAGGAGGTTGGTAATATGGAACGAATCGATTTACATGTACATTCCAATGCGTCCGACGGTTCTCTGACACCGACAGAGGTTGCCGACGAAGCGATGCGGATGGGACTTTCCGCGATTGCCCTGACCGATCACGACACGGTCGATGGCGTGGCAGAAATCTTAGACTATACAAAGGACAAGCCTTTGGAGGTAGTGCCGGGCATCGAACTGTCCTGCTACTATAACAATCGTGAGATTCATATTCTCGGCTTCTATATGGACTATGAAAACCCAGAGCTTCAAAAAGAGCTTGCCGTATTAAAGGAATCACGTGAGGGAAGAAATGAGAAAATGGTAGCGATGATGCAGGCAGATGGTCTCCCTGTCACGATGGAGAAGCTGCTTCACGGCAATCCGGACAGTGTCATCACACGGGCACATTTCGCAAGAGTTCTCGTCGAGGAAGGTGTCTGCAAAGACAAGGATACCGCGTTCCGCAAATACATCGGCATCGGCTGTAAATATTACCTTCCAAAACCACAGGTTACCTGTGAGACTGCCATGCGCATCTTAACGACTTATAGCAAAGCGGCATTTCTGGCACATCCTCTGCTCTATCATCTTGGTTACGCACAGATTGATGAGCTGTTAGCATATCTGAAGTCCCTTGGTTTAAAAGGACTTGAGGCATTCCACTCTTCGAACAACCGCTTTGAAAGTGAGAAGCTCCGCTCGCTGGCTGCCAAATACGGGCTGGCAATCTCCGGTGGCTCGGATTTCCATGGGGTTGTAAAGCCGAATATACAGATGGGAATCGGACGGGGAAATATGAATATTCCAATGAGTCTGCTTGATACAATTAAGACTTTATAAGTTTTCTCCGCGAAAAAAAGGAACCCAAACCGGGTTCCTTTTTCTATATGTTTACAGTTTCATGATTCCGAGTGTCTGCAGCAAAAGCAGGATCAGGAAGATTGGAGCGATGACCTTTACCATAGCAGTGTAAAGCCGCTTTCTTCCCATTTTACAACCGCTCTTTTCTACTTCTTCGATCACAGTCTTCGGTTTAATGACCCATCCGACGAGAATACAGGTTGCAAGTGCTACGATCGGCATCAGCAGATTGTTACTGATGTAATCCATGATATCTAAGATCTGCGCCGTTGAACCATTCGGAAGCTTGAACTCAAAGTACAGCTTGTTGTATCCGAGGCAGACAATGATACCAACGATCAGTGCGAAGATTCCCTCGATTGTGCCGGCCTTTGTTCTGCTTGTATGGAATGCATCCATAATACATGATACAACTGCCTCCATGACGGATACCGCACTTGTAATTGCAGCGAACAATACCATTGCAAAAAAGATTGTACCGATTATATTTCCGGCAACACCCATTGCAGCAAATACCTTTGGCAAAGATACAAACATCAGACTTGGTCCGGATGACATACCCTCTGTTCCCATAAATGCATACACAGCCGGAATGATCATTGCACCTGCAAGAAATGCAACAACCGTATCAAAAATCTCAATCTGATTAATTGATTTTCCAAGGTTTGCATCATCCTTCACATACGAACCATATGTAATCATGATACCCATTGCCACAGACAAGCTGAAGAACAACTGACCGAGTGCATCGATCAGAACCGTAAATAACTTTCCGATTGTCAGTCCCTCGAGATTCGGAACAATATACACCTTGAATCCCTGCAGACCGGTTACTACTTCACCTGCATCATTTGTATTTTTCAATGTTAATGAGAATATTGCAATTCCAAAAATCATGACAAGCAGGATTGGCATGATAATCTTCGATGTAGACTCAATTCCTTTATTGACACCACGGAATACGATAAATGCAGATACCGCAAGGAAGATCACAAATGTAATAATCGGTTCCCACTGTGACGTGATGAATCCGGTAAAGAATCCATCCTGTGCAGCGTCGGCTCCATGTCCTGTCAAAAATACGAAGAAATATTTTACTACCCAGCCACCGATTGTGCAGTAATACGGCATGATGATAACCGGTATAATACTCGCAATAGCGCCTAAGAATCCCCATTTATCATGAAGCTTCGTATATGCCGTGAGCGGGCTCTGTTTCGTCTTTCGACCGATCGCAATCTCCGTAGTCAGCAGCGTGTAGCCAAATGTCAATGCCAGAATGATATAGACGACTAAGAATAATCCGCCTCCATCCTTGGCTGCCAGATACGGAAACCGCCAGATATTTCCAAGACCAACCGCACTACCTGCCGCCGCAAGTACGAATCCGATTGATCCACCAAATGAGTGTCGCTTCTTTTCTTCCATCCTTTTTCCCTCTCTTTTTTCGTTCTCAATTCACAACACATACCCTCTTATAAAGAATTCTGTATCATGCATCTTGTCCGTTATTTGCTGTCTGATTTCATTTTGTTGTCCTATAAACAGCAGATAAGAGCCATTTTATCATAGATTCATTTTTAAATCCACATCTATTTGATAAAAACAACAAAAATGGGCAGATATATGTGTGATACACACATCTGCCCGTACTTATGATTGTTATAATCTTGCAATTTATTTTACCTGATTGGCTTCATGGATGGTTCTATTTTCATAATCAACCGCATTCTGTAAGGTTGTCCGGCTGATTGCCGCAAGTGCTTCCCGCGTCAGAAAACCCTGATGGGACGTAATGATAACATTGGGGAATGAAAGCAATCTGGCTGTGATAGAATGCTGTAACAGTTCGTCCTCCCGGTTCTCAAATACATTGTCTCCCTCTTCCTCGTAGACATCCAGACCGACGCCGAAGAATTTGCCCTGCCGGATACCCTGTATCAGTTCCTCTGAATCGACCAGCGCACCACGGGATGTATTGACTAAGATCACATCATCCTTCATCTGTGCAATCGTATCCTTGTTGATCATGTGATAAGTCTCGTCTGTGAGCGGGCAATGCAGGGAAATCAAGTCACTCTGCTTCAGCACGTCTTCGAGCGGCATGTATTCCACGAATTCCAGCTCTTTATTCGGGTACATATCATACGCGATTACGCGCATACCAAATCCACGGCAGATCCGGCACATTGCAGCACCAATCTTTCCGGTCCCGATGATGCCTGCGGTCTTCCCATGAAAATTCACTCCGGTTAATCCCACTAAGCTGAAATTATTCTCCCGCACCTTGATGTAGCTTTTGTGTACATGGCGGTTGACCGCAAGCGCCAGTGTAATCGCAAGCTCCGCAACGGCTTCCGGAGAATAGCCCGGCACACGCAGCACCGTAATGCCAAGTTCATTTGCCTTTTCCAAATCTATATTATTAAACCCGGCACAGCGAAGCAGCACCAGTCTGATATTTATTGCAGCAAGCTTCTCCAGTACCGGCGCGCTCAGATCCGAGTTTACAAATGCACAGATTGCATCGCAGCCCTGTGCGAGTGATACAGTCTTCGGAGAGATATCAACTTCGTGGTAGATGATCTCGATGTCCGGGAAATGGTTGAGTTCTTTCTCGAAGGATTCCACGTCGTAGGTTGCTGCATCGTAAAATAGTATCTTCATAATATGTGTCTCCTTTCGTTGTTTTACAAATCAAACAGTTACGAATCCTACTATACTGACCGAGTTGCACAGAATACTTATTCTTCGCAGACGCGCTCTCGCTCACTTCCACACGCAGTGGTACTAAATTCGCAGGAATATCATACATCAATTATTTATTTCTTATTGCCCTGCTCATTAAGTACCAGCGTGTTCCAATGGTCTGCTTAATAATAAGTATTCTGTGCAACTCGAATCTACATATTGTTTCATTTGTAATTATTTAATTGTAACAATGAATCATACACACATATTATATCCAATTTTTCCTTGGTTATCACGTATCATTGCAGCCGGATACTGATTTCACCGGTTGAGAGATTTTCGCGGGTGCCATCCTCGTACTCGACAAGGAGATGGCACATGTCGTCGATATCAAGTGCGGTTGCCTTGCGCTCACCATCCTTTGTCACAACACGGATACCTTTTCCAAGAACCAGGCTGCGCTTCTTGTATTCCGCGATGAATTCTTTCTTCGCAAAGTTTTTGTAGTAATAGAAATAGCGGTTCAGTGTCTCTGCCAGAATCTTATTCTTGATGTCGCCGCTTTGCTCCTGCAGGACAGAACCGGCGATATTCTCCAGTTCTTTACCGAATCCTTCCGTCGGCATATACAGATTGATTCCGATTCCGACGATCACGTATTCCGGGTCTAAGTTCTCCATCTGGAATGCTGCCTGTGTCAGGATGCCGCATACCTTGTGCGAATCGATAAAGATATCGTTGACCCATTTGATCTGTGGTTTCTTGTCCGTGTATTTCTCGATTGCTTCGCACACTGCCACAGCAGCGATTGTCGTAAGCAGCGTCACTTCCTGATTCGCAATCTGCGGCTTCAACAGGATACTGAAATAGATTCCTGTATTTGCCGGCGACATAAACGACCGTCCCAGTCTTCCGAGTCCGTTCGTCTGTTCCATCGCGGCAAGCACCAGGCCTTCTTCCTCCTGCGTCCGCTCACGGAGTGCAAGGTTCGTGGAGTTGATACAGCGGAACACTTCCAACCGTACCGGGCACTCGACGTCCAGATATTTCGCCGTTCCCTGTACAGACAACACATCCGTATCCTCCGCCAGCTTGTAGCCTTTGTTGTTCACGCCCTCGATCGCAAATCCATCCTCCTGCAATTTGCGGATGGCCTTCCAGACTGCTGCCCGGCTGACAGATAGTTTCTTCGCAAGCTGCTCGCCATACAGATAGGTGCCTCTGTTTTCTTCCAGTGTCTTTATGATTTCATCTCTGACTGCCATATTTCCTACTCTCGATTCTTTGTTTTTCATGTCGCCTGACGGCTCCATGTGTGTGTTCGCAATATGTCTAAGTTTCTTCGGACGACTTACTCCGCAAGCTTTGTAATTCTTGCCGCATCATACGCGCCACTCCGGAGCATGTCAATCTCTTCCTTGTATGGTGGAAATGCTTTCTTCGCATCTGCAAGTGATTTCACATATGGTGTCTCCAGAATCTTCGGTACGTCCAAGAAATCCTTATGCCATACGATCTTGTATAACGCATCAAACCCAATCGAACCAAGTCCGATATTCTCGTGGCGATCCTTCGCCGCTCCGCGTGGATTCTTACTGTCGTTGATATGGAATACCGCAATCTGGTCCTTGCCGATGATCTTGTCGAATTCTTCGATCACGCTGTCGAAATCATTTGCCACATCATATCCGGCATCGTTCGTGTGACACGTATCAAAGCAGACACGCAACTTGTCATTGTAAATGACACCATCATAGATACGCGCCAGCTCTTCGAAGCTTCTGCCGATCTCGCTGCCCTTTCCCGCCATTGTCTCAAGCGCGATATGCACCGGCGTATCTTGGGTAAGCACTTCATTTAACCCTTTGATAATACTATCGATGCCTGCGTCGACACCGACATTCACATGGGAACCCGGATGCAGGACAAGCGTCTTGCTTCCCATTGCCGCGGTCCGATTGATCTCTGTCTTTAAAAAATCAACCGCCAGCTGATAGATTTCCGGCTTCACCGTATTTGCCAGATTGATGATATACGGCGCATGTACCACAAACTCTGTGATATCATTTGCCCGCATCAGCTCCCACGCTTCTTCCACGCGCAGCTCTGACACGTCCTTTCTGCGCGTATTCTGCGGTGCTCCTGTATATAACATAAATGTATTTGCGTCATAAGAGAGCGCTTCCTTCACCGAGCCAAGCATCATCTCTTTGCCGCTCATTCCAACATGACTTCCGATTTTCATACTGTATAAACTCCTTTTTCAGTTTTATAATGATTGTCCAGATTGAGGTTGCGTGTTATACCCATTGTTCGGCATTTGGTACATCGGATCACCATAGTATGGTGTCTGCTGCATGTTATTATCCCTTCCGCATAACGTTCCAATCGTGATTGCCAGAAATATCATAGCCAATATATGAAATGGTTTTTCCATAAAATTCCTCATATTATTCAGAATCGAAGCTTTCGCCAGCTCTGATGCCCCATAATAGAAAGAATATTTCCGGTTTACTGCAACCACCCATATAACATTTAATACATTTAAAATAATATGGCTCACAAGAACAACGATTGAAATCGCCAATCCGGTTCTTTTCTTCTGCGATTTCCGTGTGATGGTGCATGCAAGAATATACAGTCCCACAGTCAGGATAGGACATATAATGCAGCGGATATCAAAGATTCGTTCGTTGTTTACATCCACGCCAAAAAATTGAACATATTTGCCCTGCGGTCCAAAGTAAATAATCCAGTTCATAATCATTGCCAGCACACTGCAGATCATCGCAATTGTAACCAACACATTTGTACATTTTAGTTTCATACGCTTCCCCCCGTATTTATATTATCGTTTGCTAACCAAATAACCGGAGCATTGTCAAACAATCACTCCGGAATCAGTTTACAATTATTGTGATTATAGCATTTTTCTACAAGAATATCCACAGAAGATTTTACAGTACCTTGCTGCCATTGGCAGTCAGCTTAAATTTCGCTCCGAACAACTCCGCCCCGTGCCGGCACATCTGCATGCGTCCAAGGAAAATATCGAAATACTCATACATCGTACAGATCTTCTCGTCAATTTTGAGTTCCAATGCAATCTGGCTTTTCTCCCGATTGATCTTCAGATTCGCTTCCGTGACTGCGTAATTCACCCAGTCGTGAATATCGTAGGTCGACTTATCACGCGAACGCACACGGCTTCTGCGGACATCCGTCTTATCAGCTATAATCATCGCCGCTGACACAATATCCACCGCACCTCCGGTTGACTCGTCGTGATGCCCAATCGCAGAAACGATGGTTGCACGATCTGTAAACGGCATATCCATCCGCCGCAGGATATCATTTGCAAGGAGCGCGCCATACTCGGCATGGTGTTCACGATTGACTGCATTTCCGATATCATGCATGTATCCGGCAATCTTCGCAAGTTTGATTTCCGCGTCAGCATGTCCGAACTTCTCCAGCAGATATGCTGCCCGCTCAGCCACCAGCGTGCAATGTTTCTTCGAATGCTCCGTATAGCCAAGCGTGGCTAAATTCGCATCGCCCTTCTTGAGAAATTCGTTGATCTCTTTGTTCTTGATGATGTCTTTGTATAATATCTGTGCCATTTTCTAAACCCTTCTTCTGTAATATGTAAATAGTTCCGGCAGGATCTGCCACATACTCTTCATGTAAAAACCCCCATTTATTATGATTTCTATTTCATAATAAACAGGGGTTGTTAAATATGTTATCTCGCATATGTTAAATGCTCGTAAATGCTGTTTTACTTATGCAGTTGTTCTTTGTCTATGATGTAGGCGAGCAAGCCCTTGCAACCTACCAAAACATCCTCAAATGTCTGGTCAAAATCGCCGGTATACCACGGATCAGCCACGTCACGTGCTTCGCTCAGCCTATGCGTCTTCTCATAGTCCGTAAATGCCAGCATCTTGTAAATCTTCCCTTCCACATCGCTGCCACCGGCAATCCGCGTCATATTCCTTATATTCGCACTATCCATACCAATCAAGAAATCATAATATGTATAATCCGCGCGTGTCATCTGTCTCGCCCGATGCGGGATTAACGGAATCTGCTCCTGTTGTAATTTTCTCCTTGTCCCATGGTGCGGCGGATTCCCAATCTCCTCCGTACTCGTCGCTGCCGAATCAATCTCGAAACAGGAATCGAGATGGGATTGGCGGGCGAGGTGGGTGAATACGCTCTGAGCCATGGTGGAACGGCAGATGTTGCCATGGCAGATAAATAATATTTTTATCATTGTTTTGTTTCTCCTTGTTTTGCCCCGGAATGCC
>OGFI01000930.1_pt1 | contig 17729 bp, 7 predicted proteins | sample 1570901 | NCBI WGS metagenome assembly OGFI01 (sample SAMEA2582018, study PRJEB24529) | metagenome | biome: Human gut stool | place: China | collected 2011 | reverse complement strand
ATGCAGATATGATTTGGGAGCATGAACCAGTTACTTCATCGGAACTGGTAAAGATGACGGCAGTGGAGTTTAACTGGAAGCGTACAACTGCACACAATGTTTTGAGAAGATTGATTGATAAGGGATTGTTTCAGAATGAAAACGGACTGGTAACAGCCGTAATATCCAGAGAGAATTTTTATGCCAGACAGAGCAGACAGTATGTAGAAGACACTTTTGCGGGTTCTCTTCCGGCATTTATTGCAGCATTTACGCAGGATGCAAAACTGACACCGGAAGAAGCTGAGGCAATCCGTAAGATGATTAATCAGGCGGAGGAAAAGTGAGTATGGGAGAAATTTTTTTAAAACTGCTGAATCTGAGCATCACAGCCAGTTGGTTGATTTTGGCAGTATTATGCATTCGTCTTATATTCAGGAAAATACCTAAGTGGATTACCTGTTTATTATGGGGTGTGGTAGCAATCAGACTGATATTTCCGTTTTCCATAGAAAGTGGATTTAGTCTGCAACCAAGTGCAGAGCCTATCAGAACCAGTACCATGGTAGAGGGAGAACTGATACCTTATGTGCCGTCCGTAGACAGTAACATAGGTGTTGTAGAAAATACTGTAAATCCTTTATTGGCAGAAGCCTTTGCATATCAGGAAACAGAAAGTGTGGCTCCATTACAGATAGCGACAGGAATCGCAGGAAGTGTCTGGCTGTGCGGAATGGTAGTACTTCTTATTTTTGCACTGGTGAGTATGATAAAATTACTTCTATGTGTAAGGGAAGCTGTGTGCTATAAAGAAAACATCTATATTTGTGATACGGTAGTCGGTATTTTTACATCGGATGCCGAACTTATAGAGCTCTCGGCAAAGGGGTTGCGCATTGTGGTGATGTTCTTCCCTATTATCGGCTTTCAAATGGTTACGGCTAATTTCTTCCAAAGTATAGGAATGGCGAGTAAGGCAATATTTCTTTCCCTTACCCGCCAGATGATGGTGTTGCTGCCTTGCCTGATAATTCTGCCCCGTTTTTTCGGCGTGGCAGGCGTTTGGTACAGTATGCCGATTTCCGACTTGCTGGCCAGTCTGATAGCGGGCACGATGCTGGTGTGGCAGCTCCGCAAATTCAAGGCGCAGGCATAAGGTGGTATTATGTTAAAACAAAGATACTTACTACCGGTCTCTTTTCAGCTACATCCAACTTTCATCAGTTTGGCAGCGGAACCATGGGTCTGCGTCCGTGATTCAGTTTCAAGCCTGCTTTATAGGACTCCGGACCGTGCAGGTTCTTTATATCCATCTCACCGAGATTAACCAGAATGCCGCGTGCCATGAGGCCGGCATCTTCGTTTGCTTTGCGCGGAAGTGTTTCGGCTTTGTCTTTCAGGTCTGCCAGATGCACGCGGATGGCGGGCTGCATGGCTTTATCCAGAGAGAGGCATTCCAGCAGGGAATAACCGATTTTTCTATCGGCTTCTTTTGCCGGATTATTCAGGCGTTCGATACCTTTGGCGGTTTCTCCCAGATAAGCGGCGGCATAGGCGGCTTCGCAGGCTATGTAGGGGTCGGCATCCTTGAGCAAGGCAAGCAGAGGTGCGGGACAGGTTTTCAATTCTCCTTTGGCTCCGAGTTGTGCCAAACCGACGGACGCCCAATAGCGCATTTCGGGATATTGGCTGGACAGTGCTTTCTCGAATACGGGAGCATCATCTGCATGGGCTGTACCTGCCAGCTCTACGAGGTTGTACAGCTCGTTCAAAGGGTATTTCTCTTTGCGTACTTTATCATACAATACCACATTCTCGCGAGAGGTGGGTATGAAGAAACCCAGGTCTTTGGTGGCGCGGATATGGTCGGAAAGGGCTGTACGCATCTTTACCAGTACTTCTGCGTATTCGGGAGAGTCGGACAGGTTGTGCAGTTCACCGGGGTCTTTTTCAAGGTCGAACAGCATTTCGGCAGGATGGGCATTGAACGTCTGCGCCCAGTTGGGGTTGGTGTTGTGTCCGCCTAAAACCAGCTTGTCCCATGCTTTGTTGGACGGCATGCCCCATTGGTAGTAATTGCGCAGGGCAAACTGACGGTAGGGTATGTAGCTGCGGATGTATTTGAAGCGTCCGTCGGTTGCGGCACGTACCGGCATGAAGTGGTGCAGTTGGTTGGCCGCCAGTGCGAACTGGATTTCACGCTTTTCATCGGACGCGTACTTCCCGAACAATGCCTTTCCCTGCATGTGTTTGGGCGGTTTTACGCCTGCAAGACTAAGTACGGTAGGTCCCAAGTCTGTGAAGTTGACCAAAGAATAATCTTTGCCGGATGCTTTTTCTCCCGCCAGGTGTTGCCACTTGGGTGGGAAGTAGGCTATTAGGGGCACTTCCAGACCGCTTTCATACAAATAGCCTTTGCCGCGTGGAACGCAACCGCCGTGGTCGCTGAAGAAGAAGATAATCGTGTTGTCGTCCAGTCCTTTTTCTTTCAGGTCTTTCAGGAAGAACCCCAGCCATGTGTCCACATCCTGCACGGCTTCCAGGTGGCCGGCATAGTCGGAACGTACTTCGGGCAGGTCGGGCACGTAGGCAGGTAGGGTGAGCAGTTCCGGATAAATGCCCTCTTGGGTGTAATCTCGCCGTCCGTCGGTATGGAAGGTGCGGATACGTCCCATGTGCGAGGTCACCGTATTGTATACGGCGAAGAAAGGCTGGTCTTTACCACGCTTCGGGCTGTTGTAAGAGGCTTCTCTCGTACATTCGTCCCAGCAGCTTTTGTTGTCCGTGGTGGAATTGTAGTGTGTCTTGCTGTTGTTGGTGCAGTAATATCCGGCTTCACGCAGCCATTGCGGGAAGAAGATGTTTGCCGGGGTGTCGTATGGAACCGGATGGACATCCATTCCGTAGGTCGAGGAGTAGCAACCCGTAATGAGCGATGAGCGTGCGGCCGAACTTTGCGGGGCCACCGACCATGCGTTCATGAATTGTATGCCGCGGGCAGCCAGACTGTCTGCATTGGGGGTGTGCACATCCTTGTTGCCGTAGCAGCCGAATTCGTAAGCACTGGTATCTTCGAAGGTGAGCCAGAGAATATTGGGCCTTTCGTTTTTCTTGTTGTCTGCCGCATCCGCTTGGGCGGTATGCAGCCCGCAGAAAGCGGTACACATGAGTAGAGATAAGTTTTTCATGCTATATTAAATGTTAGTTTTACATGTTATATCGGTTTTTCAGTAGTGGTTGCTAAGGTAGGGCATTTGTTCTGATAAGCATGCCTGATGTGTTTAAAAAGCTGCTAATATTGTTTTGGCATGCAGGTTTTCAACAAAATTGATGAAGATTCAACAAAATTGCAGAACCGGTAAACGTATGTTGCGGTGTATTGGAGAAAATAAGGACGCTATATTACCGGAATGTCTTACTTTTGAAAAATAAATCTAATAGTGTATAATGGTATGAGAAACATCGTTTTTATAGTGATTGCGTTTGTACTTTCTTTCTCGGGACGTGTATGTGCCGGAAATCCCGTTTATTCAGACAACTCCTTGCGCAATGATGCGGAGAAACTGCTGGTGGAGTGGGTGGATGCTCTGCTGACCTACCAATGCGAAGGGCTGCATCCGTCGCTCGACGGCGGTATTCTGTGTCCCGCCTGTGCCCGCATTCACGGACGGATAGGAGACACGGTTCTTCCTCTGATGTATCTGGCAGACAAAACCGGCAATGACAAATATCTGCTTGCCGCCAAGAAACTGATGAAATGGATGGAGAACGTGCACCGTCCGGACGGCTCCTGGATGAACGATGTACACGTATCCGATTGGAGCGGGACTACCGTATTCGCCGCTATTGCTCTGTATGAGGCAGTGCATTATCACGGGCATCTGCTGGATGACTCTACGCGTAACCATTGGAAAGAGCAGTTGTTGGAAGCCGGCGAATTCATGATGAAGAATCCGCAGATGTACAGCCGCCGTATGCAGGGGAGTATGAAGCGCCTGAACAATGTGAACTATTCCGCTTCGGTGACGTATGCCTTGCAGGCTCTTGGAGAGATGTTCGACCGCCCGGACTTCAAGGAGGAAGCCCGGATTGTTGCTTCGGACTTGAAGAAGTTCTTTACGGCGAACGATTCCTTTTTATACGGCGAAGGACCTAAAATATGGACACCTACCAAGAACGGCTGCCTCCCGGTGGACTTGGGATATAATGTAGAGGAATCCTTGCCTAATCTGGCTTATTATGCGCTTATGGTGAACGACCGGGAGTTGCTCTCCATCGTGGAACGCTCCATGAATACCCATCTGGAATTTATGTTGCCCGACGGTGCATGGGACAACAGTTGGGGCACGCGCAGTTTTAAGTGGACATATTGGGGCGGACGTACAAGCGACGGCTTTATGGGCGGTTATTATGCCATGGCTGCGCATCATCCGGAGTACCTGGAGGCTATTCGCCGCAATATACAATTACTGAAAAAATCGACGGATGACGGTTTGCTTCATGCCGGACGCGATTATCGGGCCTCTGGCATTCCGGCTTGTATTCATCATACCTTCGGACATGCCAAGGCGCTGACGGCTTTTCTTGAGCTTCCACCCGTCAAGACGCAACAATACAAGGCATTGCCGCGCGATAATGCTTATGGGGTAAAGTATTTCCGGGATATTCGTACATGGCTGGTTGCAGAAGGTCCGTGGCGTTCTACATGTACCGGTTTCGATGCGGAATATAAGGTAAAAGGAACTCATCCCATGGGAGGCGCCGTTTCTCTGTTATGGCACGAACAGGCTGGTCCGGTATTTGCCGCTACGACCAACCGGTATGCTTTGATAGAAGCACCCAATATGCAGAGCAACAGTCGGAAGTATATAATGAGCGGAACACCGCGGGTTGAAATGGTGCAATACGGAACGATTTACAGTAATCTGGACGACTTGGATACGGATATTACGTATACTAAAGAAAAAGATACGCACCGTTTCCATGTCAATACCCATCTGGTGGATGCCGACCAGCAGACTCCGATTCAGGGAGCGATTCCCGTAACGTTGGATTATGTGTATTCCCAACAGGGCTTGTCGATAGAAATGGAACATTGCCCTTTGACCGCCTGCCTGGTTTTACCGGTTATCGCCGCGCCTTCGGAAGTTGTGGATATTACGCCGGAAGGCATGCGCCTTCAGAAAAAGGACGGCGTGTTGGAGGTAGTTTGCGTGAACGGCAGGATGAAGGTTGCTCCTACCGATAAAGACGGACGGATATTTAATCCTGTGCCGGGCTTTTCTTTCATTCCCTTGCAGGTTTTTCCGGATAGTCCGGATAAGAAAATTCAAGTTAAAATCATGTATAATTAATGTATTTTTTATTTTCTTTGTTCTGTGTTAATAATGTAATATGTATGAAAATATTTCGATTTTTATTAGTATTATGCGGAACATTGTTTGCCAGTATGGGGCTTGCCGGTGAAATAGACGGTATGCGTTTCATACATATCGGTTTGGAAGAAGGGTTGTCGCATAGTACCATATTCGGAATCAATCAGGATAAAGAAGGCAATCTGTGGTTTGCCACTTATGACGGATTTAATAAATATGACGGTTATAATTTTACTGTCTACCGGCATCAGTATAAGAATCCGAAGAGTATAGCCAGCGATATAACCCGTTGTGTCGTCATTGACAATGATAACCGGATATGGATAGGAACGAGAGAAGGCTTGTCGCTTTATAATCATCGCAAGAATGAATTTTCTAATTTCTTTTATAAGAAAAAGGGACAAAATGTAACAGTCAGGAATATTGTGCCTATGCAGAAGGACTGGCTTATGCTTGGGACAACCGAAGGTATTTTACTTTTTGACGTGAAAGGAGAACGTTTCCTGAATGATACGTTGTCGGCTACTTTACATTCGTTGAAACCGTTAACGCTACTCAGGCAAGATGATGATATTTTTATTGGCACTAAAGGGAAGGTATATATGTATTCATTGCAAAACGGAGCATTGGAAACATTACTTGACCTGCATGACAAGGTGCAGATAAACAGTATCTTGTGCCAGACTCCCAATCGGATATGGGTAGCGACTGAAGGCAACGGGCTGTATCTGTATGATGTAAAGAACAAAAAGCTGGATAACTATCGTTATGAGAATAAGCTTTCCTGTTTGAACTCCAATTATGTGCGTTCGTTGGCATTGGATCAGGAGAACCGTTTGTGGGTAGGGACTTACAGCGGGCTGAATATATATCAGGAAGGGAAAGAACGCTTTATATCGGTTGAGAGTTCGATGGCTCAGGCAGGGACGTTGTCGCAGAACTCGGTGCGTTGCATCTTCAGAGACTCGCAGGGCGGAATGTGGCTGGGTACATACTGGGGAGGATTGAATTACTATCATCCTTTGTGCAACCGTTTCCAGCAGATTAAACATATTCCTTTCTCCAATTCGCTCAGTGATAATGTTGTCAGTTGCATTGTAGAGGATAAAAAGAACAATTTATGGATCGGAACAAGTGACGGTGGTCTGAACTTCTATGATAATACGGCGAAAACTTATAAGAATTATTTGTTTAATCCGGATATATCGGAAGGTGTTCCTTTTAAAGACGTTAAAACGGTATATGTAGATGAAGCATCGGATAAGATATATGTAGGCGCCCACGCTGGCGGTATGATGGTGTTGCATCGTAAAACCGGAAGAAAGGAGTTTTATAATCAGCAAAACGGGGGCTTGCCGAGCAATCATATTTATTCTATTATATCCGATGGGAAAGACGGTCTTTGGATAGCTTCTCTGGACTATTTGTTTCATTTTGATATTGCCGGAAAACGCTTTACCGTTATAAATGAAGATGTGGAAGGGCATCCGATTCAAAAAAAGAACCGTTTGCTATTTAGGGATTCCCGTAAGCGCATCTGGATAGGTGGGGAGAAGGGACTTTCCGTTTATAATCAGGTGGGGATGGCTTTGCAGGCCAATACGGATTTTCGTATAACTCCGGTATTGCAACAGTCTTTTGTGAATTGTATCTACGAGTCTTTATCCGGTTCTATATGGGTAGGTACCCGTGACGGGCTTTTTGCCTTGAAGGAAGCGGATAAGGAGTTGCAGCAATATACAACGGACGACGGTTTGCCAAGCAATGTTATCTATGGAATACTGGAAGACAGTTACGGGCGCTTGTGGGTCAGTACCAATCAGGGACTGAGTTGTTTTGACCCGGAGAACCGTAAAATGCGCAATTTTACAATAGTGGACGGGCTGCAGAGCAATCAGTTTAATGCCGGTTCTTATTGCCGCATCGGCAATGGCAATATGTTGTTCGGCGGCATTAACGGCATCACCATGTTCCGTCCCGAAACCCTGATAGACAACCCTTATACTCCGAAACCGGTAATCAATAAGCTTTTTGTTTTTAACAAGGAGGTGCTTCCGAATGATGAAACTGGAATACTGAAAGAGAATATAGAGAGTGTTAACCACATAACCCTGAAATCTTCCCAAAACTCGTTTTCCCTTTCCTTTGTCGTTTCCAACTACATAGCCGGCAAGCACAATACGTTTGCCTATAAGTTGAAGGGATATCATGATGAATGGTATAAACAGGGAGACATAAGTCCGGTGTCGTACTCCAATTTGCCGGCAGGAGATTATACCTTCCTTTTAAAGGCAGCCAATAATGACGGAAAGTGGAGCGGGGAGGTAGAGGCTCTTCACATCCGTGTCCTTCCGGTCTGGTATCGCACGTGGTGGGCCTTTTTGATTTTTGCATTGTTTTTTATTTTGTTGGTTTTTGCTGTGTTCCGTTTCTTCTGGTTGCGTAAGAGTATGCAGACAGAAATCCGTATGGAGCGGCTTGACAGGGAAAAAAAGGAAGAAATCAGCCAGATGAAAATCCGTTTTTATGTGAATATCTCACATGAGTTACGTACTCCGTTGACTTTGATTATTTCTCCTTTGCAAGAGTTGCTCAGTAGTGTCACCGGGCATTGGGAGCGCGAAAAGCTGTTGTATATTCAGCGGAATGCAAGAAGACTGTTGCATTTGGTCAATCAACTGATGGACTACCGGCGTGCCGAATTGGGTATTTTTGAGTTGAGGCCGAGTTATGCCAATGCATATAAAAGGGTATTGAACAGCTTTTTAAATTACGAGAGTCTGGCAAAGAAAAAGGACATAGACTATAATTTCTATTCAGAATTGCAGGATGAGGATGTGTTGTTTGACGGTACTTATCTGGATTTGATTATCAACAATCTATTATCCAATGCTTTTAAGTATACGGAAGAAGGGGAGAGGATTTATGTAAAACTCTACAGAGAAGATAAAAATGTTGTTTTGCAGGTAGCAGATACGGGAGTGGGCATACCAAAGGATAAGCAGAGGAAGATTTTCGAACGTTTTTATCAGGTAGAGAACGTACACGAAGGAAGCGGCATTGGATTATCGCTGGTTCAGCGTCTGGTTGAATTGCATCACGGGCAGATAACGTTGGTGAGCGAGGTTGGAAAAGGCTCTACGTTTTCCATTTATATTCCTCAGGACAAGTCGGTGTATACTGCGGAGGAACTTGCGGAGAGCAAGGGAGAGATGGAGGAACAGCGTGTCTATTCGACAAATGCGCATGAGGTTTATACCGATGATGTAGAAACGGAAGTGGCAGAAGCCGGTGAAAAAGAGGCGGGAAGCAGGCATGGAACAATTCTTATAGTGGAAGACAATGAGGAGCTGCGGCGGTATTTGTTCAACGGTCTGTCCGCTCAGTTTAATCTGATAGAGGCGGAGAACGGGCAAAAGGCGTTGGAGGTGCTTAAAGAAAATGACGTAGACCTGATTCTTTCGGATGTTATGATGCCGGTTATGGATGGAGTCAAACTTTGTAAATCGGTGAAACAGAATTTGAGAACCTGTCATATACCGGTGTATCTGTTGTCTGCCAAGGTCGATATAAAGTATCAGTTGCAGGGGTTGCAGGTAGGTGCGGACGATTACATACCCAAACCGTTCTCGATGGATGTATTGATAGCAAAGATTTTGAATATGCTGCGTACCCGCTATCGTATTTTTGAGCATTATTCCAATGCGGCAGAGATAGAACCGGAGAAGATAGCAAACAATGCCATGGATGAGGAACTGTTGAGGAAAGCGATTGCTGTCGTGGAGAAAAACATGAGCAATGTGGAGTTCTCAACGGAGCAGTTTGCCAGCGAGATGAATATGAGCCGTTCCAATCTCCATTTGAAGTTGAAGGCTATAACAGGAAAATCGGCTATTGATTTTATTCATAAAATACGTTTTAACCGTGCTTGTCAGTTATTGAAGGAAGGTAAGTATACGGTTTCTGAAATCAGTTTTATGGTGGGATATAATACTCCTTCTTATTTTTCCGCCCGTTTCAAGAAGTATATCGGTTGTCTTCCTACGGAGTATGGAAAACAGTGACGTATGTATCATTTATGGAATATTATTATGAAGATGTATTTTTTTTCTCCCTTTCTTCTGATACTTGTTCATTCATTGCTGGTATCATGCAGCCGTACGGGCACACCCGGCTTTACGATAGCGAGGGAAGACAGTTTGCGGTATGAAGGCAAGACAGTTGAACTTTTCAGAATGACTAACAGGAATGGAATGACGGTTAAGGTTACCAATTATGGGGCTTCTTTAACATTTGTTTCCGCTCCTGATAAAGAGGGCGTTTTTGCTCCGGTAGTTTTAGGACTTGACAGCTTGCGATATTATCTGGGCAGACAACCCAAGCTTGGTGCTACGGTAGGGCGTTATGCAAATAGAATAAGGAACGCGGAACTTGTTTTGAATGACCGGGTCTACTATCTGGATAAAAACAATAAAGGGCATTCCATTCATGGTGGCGTCAGGGGATTTCATACCCGGGTTTTTAATACGGATACGTCCTATGTGGTGAAGGATACGGCAGTGATTCGCTTTAGTTATCTGAGCCCTGATGCGGAAGGGGGATTTCCGGGAAATCTGAATATATCGTTGGCTTATAAATTGACGAATAACAATGAAGTGATTCTGGATTACAGGGCATCGACCGACAAGCCGACTGTGGTTAATCTGACAAATCACAGTTATTTCAATTTAACGGGGTGTAAGGAGTCTGTACTGAACCATTATTGTATGATTGACGGAGATTCGATTACACCGGTTGATGCCGCAGGTATTCCTACCGGAGAACTTATGGCGGTGGCGGGTACGGAATACGACTTCAGAACCTTGCAGGCGCTTGGCGGGCGCATTGGAGAACTTAAAAAAGGATATGATACCAATTATAAACTCAATAAGCAGCCGGGAACTTTGGTGCTTGCGGCTAAAATTGTAGAGCCGGAATCCGGTCGGGTACTGAAGGCGTATACCACCGAACCGGGTATGCAGTTCTATACTCCGGCAGCTAATCTGGACTATCTGAAAGGGCATGGCAAGCAGTCATATGGGCGGTATTACGGCTTTTGTCTCGAAATGCAACATTTTCCGGATTCGCCTCATAATCCGCATTTTCCGACTACCGTGTTGCTGCCGGGAGAGACTTACCGGCAAACCACGGTCTACAGATTTGAAACATTATCCGAAACAGAATAAATTATTTAATTAAAACATTGGTTATGAAAACGAAAAGCTGGAAAAAGTACATGTGTTTAATGGGTATTTCACTTATGATGATGCCGGCTGTCTGCGCAATGCAAACGGCTGAAGGCGGAAATGGGGACAATCCCGTTAAAAAAACGCGTAGCACTACTTTTATTAGTGGAGAAAAGGCGTGGGAGCCCGCAGGAGAAGGCGTGACCCGGCAGATTATGGGGTATGACGGACAGGTAATGCTGGTAAAAGTGAAATTTGAAAAAGGAGCGATAGGTACTCCTCATACTCACTACCATACCCAAACCACTTATGTGGCAAGTGGAAAGTTTGAGTTTACGGTGGGGAATGAGAAGAAAACGGTAAAGGCAGGTGACGGTATTTACATCGAACCTGATATTTTGCACGGATGTGTCTGTCTGGAACCGGGGGTACTTATAGACTGCTTTGCTCCAATGAGAAGTGATTTTTTGAAATGAGTTTTGTATTGATGGGTATTTGATTTTATTAACAGATTTGCAAATCTCTATCCCAAAAGGATAACCCCCTTTGTACATAGCTGTAGGGCTATATATTGTACAAAATTACTCTGTATTATACAAAATTGATATTTGGAAAGTGTAAAAGTGTAACGAATGAAAACAATACTTTTACACTTTTTTTAGCATTTGCAGTAAGTTTGCCTTCGAAAAATTATTTCTAAAGTAGAACCTTAGATTTATTTATTATGTACAAATTAAAAGAACTGTTTTTAATGTTTATCCTCGCCTTTGTGAGCATATCCGCATATGCGCAAAGTCTGACCGTTACCGGTAAGGTCATTGATAGTGAGGGTTATGAAGTAATCGGTGGTAGTGTTACTGTTAAAGGTGCCGCCGGCGTTGGAACCGTTACGGATGTAAACGGTAACTACTCCTTAAAAGTAAATGACGCATCCAAAGATGTACTCGTCTTTTCGTACGTGGGTATGACTTCCCAAGAAGTAAAGGTCAATGGTAAGAATGTAATCAATGTAACGTTGAAGGCTGATGCCGTGTTACTGGATGAAGTAGTAGCAATCGGTTATGCCACGGTTAAGCGTAAGGACTTGACTGGGTCTGTGGCATCGGTAGGTAATCAGGAAATTGCTAAAGTACCTGTTAGTGATGTTACACAAGCGTTGTCAGGACGTATGGCCGGTGTACAGGTTCAGCAAACGGAAGGAGCTCCGGGATCTTCTGTTTCCATTCGTATCCGTGGTGGTATCTCTATTACCCAAAGTAATGAGCCTCTTTATGTTATCGATGGTTTTCCCAGTGAGGATGGAATGTCAACTCTTGACCCAGCCGAGATCGAAACGATTGACGTGTTGAAAGATGCTTCTGCAACAGCTATTTATGGTGCACGTGGTGCTAATGGTGTTGTCGTGATAACAACTAAAAATGGAAGTAAATCAGGTGGTAAAGCAACTGTTACATTTGATAGTTATGTTGGCTTCAAGAAAATAGCTAAAAAGTTGGATGTGCTTTCTCCGTATGAATTCGCTTTGTTGGATTATGAACGTACTCTTTATAAAATAGGAAAAGGTGATGGTGGTGATTTGAATAAGTGGAAAAGCATCTATGGAGATTATAGTGATCTTGAAGCGAATTATGCCGGACGGAAAGGTATCAATTGGCAGGATGAAACGCTGGGCCGTACAGCTTTAACACAAAATTATCGTGTAGGTGTGTCCGGTAATACGGAAAAAATGCAATATAGCTTGGCATATGCTTATTATGATGAAGAGGGTGCGATGATGTATAGTGGTTCAAAGAAACATAATATTTCTTTCAATATGAACCACGAAGTAAATAAATGGTTAAGCGTTAATGCCCGTATTAGCTATGACCAAATGCGTGTTGAAGGTATGGGTACTTCTGAAGGTGGCGACCGTTTTAATAAAATGCAACATATTCTGCAATATCGTCCGACAATTGGTATCAATGGTGTAGATACGGATTTGTTGGGTGATGAAGATCCTTTGTTTGCAGATGATAGCGGTAATGTTATGCAAAATCCGCTTTTGTCAGCTGCCGAAGAAACTAAAGACAGAGAGTGGCGTACTTTCCAAGCAAATGCAGGTGCTACTATTAAATTATTGAAAGGCTTGACTTTCCGTAACACAACTGGTATGCGCTATCAGACTCGTCGTAATGATATTTTTTACGGTGATCAGTCCATGACTGCCAAACGCTCAAGTATTAATGGTAATATTACTAATATTGAAAATAGCAGTTTCCAAACATCTAATGTGTTGACTTATAATTGGTATAATGATAACCACAATGTAACGGCGATGTTAGGACATGAGTATGTAACTAAATGGACACGTAATTTCATGGCTGGAGCTAATAATTTCCCGAATGACGAAATTGGTCTGGGTGATTTGTCATTAGGTACTCCGATTACTCCGACTTCCAGTGAAAACTATGATGATAAGTTACTCTCATTCTTTGCACGTGTGAACTATAATCTTATGGACAAGTATTTGTTCACAGCTTCTGTACGTGCAGACGGTTCTTCTAAGTTCGGTAAAAATAATAAATGGGGATATTTCCCAGCTTTTTCTGCCGCATGGCGTTTGGGTGAGGAAGAATTTATAAAAGATTTGAATATTTTTTCCGATTTAAAATTCCGTATTGGTTATGGTTTGGCTGGTAACAACCGTATTGGCAGTTATTCCAGTCTGGCTATTATGTCATCAGTGACTTATCCTAATGCTAACAGTGCACAGTCCGGTTATGCTTCTAAACAAGTTCCTAATCCTGATTTGAAGTGGGAAGCTAATAAAACGTTCAATATTGGTTTGGACCTCGGTTTCTTTAATCAACGTTTGACTATATCTCCGGAGTTCTATATTAATCGTAGTAGTAATTTGTTATTTGATGCCCGCCTTCCGAACTCTTCCGGTTATTCTTCTATGACTATTAATGCCGGTGAGACAGAGAATAAAGGTATTGATTTGACTATTAATTCAGTGAATATTACAAATAAAGATTTCACATGGAATACAACGGTTACTTTATCGCACAATAAGAATTCGGTAAACCAGTTGACGGGTGAGAAGGTGCAGCTTTATTTAGCGGATATGGGTGTTAAGGGTGCTGGCTCTTCACATAAAATCGGAGTTGGTGAGCCTTTAGGACAATTCTATGGATATATTTCTGACGGTTTGTATCAAGTGTCTGATTTTAACTATGATAAAGCATCGGGTAAATATACATTAAAAGATGGTATTCCTTATCGTGGTGAGAAAGATAAGGTACAACCGGGTATGTTGAAATTTAAGAATATAGACGGAAGTGAAGATAATAAAATTACAGAGGATGATAAAACCGTCATAGGAAATGCATTCCCGAAGTTCTATGGTGGTATCAATAATACTTTTACTTATAAGGACTTTGATTTGAGTATATTCTTGACTTACAGTTTTGGAAATGATGTATTGAATGCAACCAAGCTGACTAATACAAGAACAGCTTTAACTAACAAAAATGTATTGGCTGCCGCTGATTGGAATCACCGTTGGGTAACGATTAATAAAGAAACTGGCGCTCTGATAACAGATCCGGAAGAACTTGCTGCTGCCAATCAAGGAAAAACAATTGCTTGCTTTGATGATAACGGCTCATCTGATAATGCTGTTATACACTCATGGGCTGTAGAAGATGGTTCTTACCTGAAACTGAGTAATATAACACTGGGGTACACATTCCCTAAAAAGATTGTTAATAAAATTGGTTTGTCTAAATTGCGTTTGTATGCTACAGGTAATAATTTGCTGACTTGGACCAAGTACACAGGTTATGATCCGGAAGTATCTACTATGAGTAATGCCATGACACCGGGTGTGGATTTTGGTGCCTATCCGAGAAGCCGTTCTTTTGTGTTTGGTGTTAATGTCGCATTTTAATGAACTATAAAAATCGAAATACAATGAAAAAAAATAAATTGGTATATGTGCTTGGTGCACTATTGAGTATGGGTGTGGTTTCTTGTGATTTAACGGAAAAACCTACTTCATTCTATGAAATGGATACCTATTTTACAACTGCGGATAAAGCAAAAATGGCGGTAATAGGTATTTACGACTGTCTTGCTGCTGAAGGATCTTATGGACAGTATGTCATGCCGTTTGCTTCGTCGGACGATATGTATATGGTTAGAGGAACAGCCACCGGTGATGGTACTCGTCGTGATATTTCCCATTATGCTCTTACTTCTTCCAATACTTGGGTTGCTTCCGTCTGGAATTATATCTATGAGGGAATAGACCGCGCAAATACTGCAATTGCAGGTATTGAAAAGATGCCGGGCTACGAAAATAGTGATGAGTTGAAAGAATTGGTTGCTCAGGCCCGTTTCCTTCGTGCTTTTTTGGCATTTGATTTGGTACGTTATTGGGGTGATGTACCTTTTAAAACTACAAGTACCGGTAGTTTTGGGGATACAGCTCAACCCCGTACAGAACGGGAGAAAATCTATGACCAGATTATTATTGATTTGGATTTTGCTAAAATACATTTGAAACCGGGAAATGAAGTTGCTTCTTCTGAAGTACCTTGCCGTGGAGCTGCTCGTGCTTTATTGATGCGTGTCTATTTGCAGCGTGCCGGTTATAGTTTGGATCGTACTACCCGTACATTGACTCGTCCGGATGATGCAACGCGTAAGAATTATTTTGATGCTGTGATAGAGGAGTGGAAAGCTTTTGGTACAGAAGGTTATCATAATTTCTATGGTGCCGGATACGAAGAACTCTTTAAAAACTATTCCAAGCTGGTGTTGAATAATCAGGAAAGTTTGTGGGAAATAGCTTTTGAACCGAACAATGGCCAAAAAGACAATGCCGGATATTGGGCTACATATAACGGGCCGTTGGTAGATGCTCCGGACGCAGGTAGTGGAGCTGCAAATCAAAACTTTTTCGGACGTGCTAATGCTTTCTTCATCGTATTGCCTTATTGGGGAGATTTTTATGATGACAATGATGTTCGTCGTGATGTGAATTTTGTTGATTATGTATACAGATGGGTAAAAAAAGATAAAGCTCAGGTGAAGATGTCTGTATGCCAAGAAATATCCAAGAACATGTATCGTTATCCGGGTAAGTGGCGTAGAGAATGGATGGCGCCGGGATTTGTCGATCCTAACCATACAGGTGTTAACTACTGCCCGTTACGTTACGCAGATGTAGTGCTGATGGCTGCTGAGGCTTATAATGAAATAAATGATACTCCGAAAGCGTGGGAGTTATTGAATGATGTACGTGCTCGCGCTCATGCAACGGAAATCAATTCCTCTAATTATGCAAGTTTGATGAAAGCGCCTAAAGTGTATGATTTGCCTTTCATTAGCGATGGAGATGAGGCAGGCAAGTTCCGTACAGCTCTTTATTGGGAACGGGCTTTTGAAACAGCTTATGAAGGTCAGCGTAAATTTGATTTAATTCGTTGGGGAGTTTTAGGTGATGCGTTGCGTGCTGCTCAGACATATATAGAAGGTTGGGAAGAAGGTGCTAATCTATTTAAAGATGTAGATAAAAACGGAAAACCGACAAAATTAGAAGAAGGAGAATCTCCCGCTGTATGGGATCCGGTTGTTTGGGCAACACAAAATTATGTCGCAGGTCATAATTTTGTGGATGGTAAGCATGAATTACTCCCTATTCCTTTGGCCGAAATACAATCTAATGCACAGTTGAATGGAGAAAATAATCCGGGGTATGAATAAATAGGTATTATATTCGTTATAACTATTGAAATAGAGTCTATTTCATCTACCTTTTAAAATTCTGAAAGATGTTTCATAAGAATGTTTTCTTATGCCAAACATCTTTCAGTTTTTCAGAGGGTGATATATCTGTTGTTATATTATATGAAAAAAACATTATTACTTTGCTATATTGCAATTTTATATGGTTTTTCCGGCTGCTCTCCCAAACAACCGGAAAAAGATTATACCTGGCTGAAACAGGGAATAGAAACGGCTGCGTTACAATTGAAATTTACCGTGGCTGAAATCGGAGATTCAATCCGGTTGCCCCGTTCCATCTGGACGGGCTATGACACGGACTTTTTATGTCGTCAGCTGGATAAGAAACAGTTGACAGGCAAAGACTCTGCCCGGCTGAAACCCATACATGATAATTTGGGTTCCCGCCGTTATTGCTTTTCCATTTACGATTGGACAAGCGGTTTTTTCCCCGGCAATCTTTGGCTCGCTTATCAACTTACCGGCGATGAAAGCTTGAGGGAAAGCGCTGTGAAGTTCACTAATTATCTTTATCCGCTGCGTGAGTACAAAGGTACGCATGATATAGGTTTTATGATGAATTGCAGCTACGGTAACGCCAATCGTTTATCTCCTGCCGACAGCGTCCGCAGTGCATTGATACAAACAGCGGATAACCTGTGCGGCCGTTTCAATCCGGAGATAGGCTGTATCCGTTCCTGGAACTTCGGGAAGTGGAATTTCCCCGTTATCATAGACAATATGATGAACCTGGACCTGCTGTTTTATGCCACTCGCCTGACCGGTGATGATAAATATAAGGAGCTTGCCTTGACACACGCACGGACTACGATGAAAAATCATTTTAGAGATGATTATTCATCCTACCATGTAGTCAGTTACAATAACGATGGAACGGTGGAAAAGAAGTGCACGCATCAGGGAAAGAGTGACGCATCGTCATGGGCGCGCGGACAAGCATGGGGATTATATGGCTACACATCCTGTTATCGCGAGTCTAAGGATGTGCAATTTTTGCGGCAGGCCGAAAATATAGCCTCGTTAATCATGCGACGCGTAAAGACGGAAGATGCAGTTCCCTTGTGGGATTATGATGCGCCCGACACGCCTCAGACGCCTCGTGACGCATCTGCTGCCGCTATTACCGCTTCCGCCCTGATAGAACTGAGCACGCTTGTAGAAGACGGACAAGCCTATATGGAGTATGCCGGGAAGTTGCTCAAAAGCCTTTCGTCCGACGGGTATTTGGCAAAACCGGGAACCAACCGGGGTTTTGTACTGATGCATTCAACGGGCTCATTGCCGAACGGTTCCGAAATAGATACGCCGCTTAACTATGCCGATTATTATTATCTGGAGGCATTGCTCCGTTATATGC
>OGFI01000927.1_pt1 | contig 17757 bp, 9 predicted proteins | sample 1570901 | NCBI WGS metagenome assembly OGFI01 (sample SAMEA2582018, study PRJEB24529) | metagenome | biome: Human gut stool | place: China | collected 2011 | reverse complement strand
CGAACCATATTGATACAAGCTGTGTTGTAAAGCCTTCGCAAAGCAACATAAATATCGCAAAGCCTATCCACACTATCGGCATATACTGCTCCATAGGGCTGTCACCCCCCTTTTCGCATAATTTTAACACAATATTATACATTAGTCAAACTATTTTATTGCTATTTTAAAAGCTTAATAATTGTTCATTGCCCTTGCTGTGCTTGTCATATATTATGTTTTGATTGAAGTTTGTATTCTCTATTCAAGCATTAAAAAGGAGGCTCTTTCGAGCCTCCTTACCGCAAATGTTCTACCCTACCTTATTGTAAAAAGTGTCTTAGTAAGTTAATTGATGTTATATATTTTTGCATAATATGCCTTAACTAAAGCGTCTATTATATTAATGATTAAGCAGACAGCACCAATATATTCAGTTAGTGCAATCAAATCATTAAATATCACAGAACTTATAACACCATTTTGACCTAAGAGGCTAATAACAGGTTTTATAGCGATGGTAAGAGCAACTGCTATCATTCCTGCAGGGAACGGTTTTCCATTGTAAACTATTTCCTCGATTTTCGGCAACTTTTTCTCAAACAAATACTTTACATAGATAAAATAACAAAGAACATATATTGCAATCTTAAATATAACATATATCACATTAAATGCCGTAATCTTAAACTCAATAAAACATGAAAGTAAAAGCATGGTAATTGAAACATAAAAGAATGTCACTCCCCTGTTTAGTATCACACTCCATTTAGTTTTATAGTGATAGATAAATACGGTTACAATTGACATAATGCAAGACAAAATTCCTGCAGTAATAAGAAATGGTACTACACGATCATCAAAAACCGAGAAACCTTCAAATGGGTTAACTTGCATCATAAATATCTGAAAGGTTATAATTAATACCATTAAAAAGTTGTATGCAAAATAGCTTAACATTTTAAATATTAAGTCAGGAATTCGCATTGATAAATATCTGAGATTCACAAATGTTTTAATTTTGCTATAGCTATATGTTTTAATATCAATATCCATAATCATCTATGCTACCTTTTAATACCAAGATTTTATATGTTCTCTTCCTGTTTTTCCGTTCCACTCAATTCCATCAACAGCTATTGAAATCAAAGAGCCTGCAACGAAACCGAAGAAAGCACCAACAGGTCCACCTACACATGTACCAATAAGTGTTGTAACTGCAACTGGGGCTCCAGTACACAAAACATCTGTCGCTATGTCATAACCAACTTTATCCCACTGGTTTCCTGATGTTATATCAGAAGTAATCTGGCTAGACAAATTATACGCTATCTGATGAGCTGAATACACATTGGAACAATACAGTAAATCTGAAGAAATTTTTTGGGTTAAAAAATTTGTTTTGCGCGTAAAAAGCTGATTTGAGTAATCTAAACCTGAACTAATTGCTCCCTCGCCAACAGTAGTAATTATTCCATCGCTTTTAAGTTTCCAATCAGGTATATCTTCTTTATAGCCATAACCCTGCTTCATAAGTTTGGTTAAATATATTATGTCGTAATCACAGCTATGCGGATTGTTCATCATATCTTCTTGCAAATCATAAACTGATTTATCCCCATATTTATCCATATACATTATTGGGTTATTTTTACAATATGCAAAAGTATTAGCATCTAAAATGCTTCCGCCTGACTGGAAATAACCGTCGGCGTTGATAAAGCGGTGGGTTACGGCGTCGTAGTAACGGCTCATCAGGTAGTAAAGACCTGTTTCTGTGTCCTGATAATAACCTCTGTAACGGAACGGATTCAAGTTACCGATATGGTTCGGGTTTGTGATTGCATTTCCGTTGTTATCGGTTATAGAAATCACATTGCCCCAAGCGTCATATTCATAATGTGCTTTGAGTTCGCCTGCACCATTGTAAATCCCGATAATATCACCACGGGAATTGTGGGTGTAGTAGTAGGAATACTCGGTACCGCCGTCAGTCAAAGTGTATCTGACATTATACAAAATTCCGTTTGCATCGTAGGAATAATAGAACTTTGCGTCGCCACGAGTTTCATACATAAGCTGTCCGTTAAGATAAGCATATGTGTATTTTACTCCGTTTACGGTTTTAGTTGTACGAACACTACCGCTGTCATAGCCATAGCTTATGCTTGTATCACCATTTGTGAGTGTTGCAAGCTGTCTGCCGTTCTTCCATGTCATTGACATTCCGTCACGATATGTAAGCGGGTTGCCGATTTCATCGTAGGTTATGTTCTGACCGTTATATGATGTGAGAACATCTCCCCAATTTGAATTGTTATATTCATATTCATTGCTTGTTGTACCATTTGAATCGGTAACAGTTTCGGATATAAGGTTACCGCCTGCATCGTAAGTGTAGTTATAAACTTTGCCGTTCAGCTTATCATCCACGCTAACAAGCTGATTCATCATATCGTAACCATAATGATACTGTAAAACTCCGTCTTTGGTAACATCGGTAATATTACTGCGAGCATCATACTTATACTCATACTTCTCACCGTTGATAGTTTCGGATTTCAACTTTGTAGTTGTATAATCCGAACCACGCTTACTCGCAAAGTAAGTGTATGTTGTATCAATAGGTTTGTCAGCAGAAGTAGTCAATGATGTTTTTGTAAGACGGTTAAGTCCGTCATAAGTATAATCGACCTTTTTGCCTGTGCTCAATGCGAAAGTTTTGAGCAGGTTATCTTCAACGAATGTGAACTTGTTCTTTACAGTTTTATCCGTTGTCTTTGTAACAACCTGTGTAATGTTATTATTAAGGTCATATGAGTACTCAAAGCCGAACAAGAGCTTGTTGGAACTTCCTGTTACAGATGAGTCAGCAACAGTCTGACGAACAAGTCTGCCTGTTGTATCGTATGTGAAATCAGTCAAGCGTTTATTAAGATAATCGTTTTCACGAATTATATTACCGCCACGGTCGGAATACCAATTAAATGCGGTTTTGCCGTTATACTTTCTTGTTTTTACATTACCAAATTCATCATAAGCATAACTTACATTTTGACCTGTACCGTAAGTTAAACTTAAAAGAGGTCTGTTGTTTGCACCGTAAGAATAGCTTGCAAGTGACTGTGAGCCAACCTTTGAATCAATCTTATTGCCGAATTCATCGTACTTAATTGAATAATCAGTTCCGTCACGAGAAATTTTTTCAAGTAACTTTGATTTTGATGAATAAGAGTATGCAATTGAATACTCGTTGCCATTACTGTCGGACTGCTTAACCGACTTAATTTGATTGGTATTGCTGTCATAAGTATAGTCTGTTACAACAGGATTTTTACTGTCAAGCTTATCTGTTGTCTGCGTGAGGGTACCTTTGTTACCGTCATACTTATACTCAACCTTCTTGCCATCCTGATCGGTTGCATTTGAAAGCAAGCCGTTTGAATCATAGGTAACTTCACTCTTTAATGTACCTACTTTAGAGTTTTCTGCAATATCAGGATCGCATTTAATCTCAAGAGAAGTGGATAAGCCCTTACTATTATAGGTATAGTTGTAATTCATACCAGTCTGGCTTGTTGCCGTGGTCATATTATGATTATCATCATGATCATATTTATATGCATAACCTTTGGCATCAATATTCTTTGTTAAGTCAGAATTATTATATTCCATAGTTGACTGCTTTTTAGAGTTATCAACTACACTGATAATTTTTCCGTCTTTATCGTAAGTATAACTCATTGCGTTGTCTTTTACAAGACAAATATTATCAAAATACGCATAATTTTCCTGATTTTGATAACTGAGATATATTGTTATGGTTGTAGGAGTTTTTACTTTATTTGTTCCGTCGCTCAAATTAAAAGCTGCAGATGTGTATTGCCAACCTGAAATCGAGTAATTAAACGGTGCAGGTGTTTTGTACTTTGTGGATTTATCCGAATAAGTGATTTTTACGGAAATTTTAAACTTCCTCGTATCATCCTCATTCTTTGGAACAGCATTTGCATATGCCCAACCGCTGACAATATATGTATCTTCTTCTTTTCCTGTAATATTTACATCCTGACAGATACTTTTTACTTTGCCGGCTTCACCTTTTATACGGAAAGAATATTTTCCTTGTTGGTGTGCTTCGCTTTTACAATCAATTGCATTATTCAGAGTAGAATATCCGTCATACCATGATGTTGGCAATCCGTTTGACGAATACTTTTCAAATCCTGAATTTTCAAGCATATTGTAGTTATTTGCTACTGTGTAGGATTCAAGCTGAATTCCATCAAAATACACTGTACCTGTTGACTGCTTTAAAGCAAGGTTTATTCGTGTTTTGCTGGAATTTTCAGGCACTTTAAAAGTTGTACTAACTCTTTGCCAACCGTTATCTACAGCTGAATCGGTATTTCCAACTACAAAATCAGAATATGAAGGTGTAAATGTGCCGTCAGAATTATGTGATTCAGCACAGATAAACGCACCTGCATTATCAGACGAACCGTTTACAACACCTACCGTTTTTATGTAACCTGAAAGTGTGTAAGTTTTTCCCGGCTCCAATACTTTGTTGCTGATATCCTGATACACTCTTCCTCTTGATGTTCCTTCATATTTTGATACAGAAATTGCAAGAGATTTTGTTCCAAAATAATGCTGTAATGTAGAATACTCTTCATTAAATGTATTAGAGCCACCCCAAGCCGATTTAATCCAAGAAGAATCGGTTTCCATATTGGAATTTGAAATAAGGTTAACTGAATTTGAACCTGTTGAATAGTTTGAGTTAACCTTATTTAACATTTTGATATTGTCTGCAGCAGAATTCTTTACGCCGTCTGTGTAAGTATAAACAGACGCACCTAAATCTCTTGTTTTTGTCTCGTTTTTTATGGAGATTGTTCTACCGAACTCATCAAACTGATATGTTGAAGTTAAATCGTCATCCGAGTTTGCGATTCCATCCGCACCGTATGTCTTTTTAACCGTTGTATTATACTTTGTACGGTCAAATGTAATTTTCTGACCTGCTGTGCCGTCTTTGCCGTATTCCTGAATCGCAGATACTTTCTTGCCCGATGCTGTACTTGTGTACTCAAACACTACTTTGTATCCGTTGATATCTGTAATTGATTTCAACGCTTTGTCATTGTCGTATGTAAGTTTTATTTGACTACCGTCAGGTTTATTGATTTGATATAAAAGACCGCTACTATCTCTAAATTCAGTTTTCCTTCCTGCCGGATCAACCGTATATCTAATATATTTAGTATCACTTCCTGCTGTCTGCTGAAGTAATATTTTCTTATTGCTTCCGTCTGTAACAGAATTTATCGTAGTACCGTCAGAAGCATAATTTATTGTCGTTTTATTACCATTGGAGTCTTTTGTACTTGTAAGAAGACCTTTGGTATTAAAGTAAATATAATTATCTTTCTCATCTTTAATAGCATACTTGCTACTTCCACTACCTGATGTAGTAAGTTCAAGCTTTAAGCCGTCTTCATCAAGATATTTCGTTTTTCCATTTTCAGTTTTTTTGTAGAAGTAATGCTCTGTGCCATCTTCATCGGTATATACATATGGATAATTATCCTTACTTGTACCTGTTAAACCATATTCACTTGACGGTAACAATGTTTGTTGTATATTAAGTCGCCAACCTCGACCGACATACGGTGTAGTTTTTGAATACTTATCTCCTGCCATATATCCGTTATATACATGCTGTACCGACGCAGGAGCATATCCGCTTGCTGTTGATGCATCAGAAGTTACAAATGTCAAATTACCTGAATAATCGTTTACATATGCTGTTCCGGCTGAACCAACAGAAAAACTTGAATATGTCCAATAATCTTCAAGACCTTTGTTGTTTCTGTAAACAATAGTAAATAACGGACGAGGAGTTGATGTTGATGGATAGTTAGATGAATAGAACTCAGCACACTGCATTTCGTTACTTTCATCAAGTGATTTTAACATAATGCCGTTATTTGCTTCGCCGTTATACCAACGCTTAACACAAGAAGTTACATTCCAACTATGCCAAGCCTCTGATTCATTTTTAGTAAATGTTTCGTAATCAACAACATTTGAATTGTATGACGGCTGATTTTTCCATGTTAATTTATCCTGTGACCAAGAACCGTTTGGTGAATACGCACCTATATTCATATCCTGATAAAAATCCTTATTCATCAAATGAATATTCAAATGAGCTTCAACTACCATATCACCTTTATTAAGCGTTGGCAATGAATTCATTTTAAAATATGTACGGTACATTCCACTGCCCCATGTTCCTACATTAACAGTTCCTGTATAACCATTCGTACTGCCATAGCCGAAACAAGTTGACGGCTTTGATGAATCAACATATGTACACTGAGATTTCTGCCAGTTTTGACTTGTTGTAAATTGCGGATCAATAGTTACAGGATAACTACAATCCGAAAGGAACTTTTTATCTGCAGAAACTTTGAGCGTAAGCTTATTTTTCTTCTGTTCTGTTATTGATAATGTTAAGTCCGTACTTTTTTTGCCATCATTATCAAACATAAAAGGTGCTTCAATTTTATACACAGCGTCACCTTTAGAATTTAATAATTCTACTGTTTTGTCATCTACAGATTTTGCAGTAAGATTATTAAATTTATACTGAATATAAAAATCGCTCCTTGCATTCTTATTCTTTAATATAATATTTTCTTTTACACCTGTTGTGGTTGTAAAATACTGAACATCTACATCATCATAAATGTTTTCGTATGTAATTTCAGATGTAAGATTTTTTAATGCTGTAAATTTGTCATTACCTGTCAGCTTTTCATCATTGTTTACTATAGTTGACTTTACTTTGTTTGTATCCTTATATCCCCAACTGATTTTTTGGTTATCGTCCTTGATTTTAACCATAGAGTTCTCTTTGGATTTTTTAGAATAATTAACCTTAAAATCGCTCTTTTTATTAGTATATTCCTCTGTAACTTCATCAGGGGATGCTGAATTTACGGTTTCGTTTTTCAAGCTGTTATCATAATCAACCCATTCTCCTGCTGCATTTTTGTAATGGATAGGCTCTTGATAACTTACAGCCATTGTAGTGCCATCATCCAAACGGAACTGCTTTGAATATTCATCTCTCTCGTCTTTGATTTCTGAAAGAATGTTTCCGGTTTTGTATTCATCAGAAGATTGTTCTTCATTCGGAGTTTGAGTTTTAACTTCTGTATTTATCGGCAGATTTTGTGCAAACACTTGTGTTGGCAATGAAAATGCAATCAATGCACATAAAGTTACCGATGTTCCTGAAACAAGTTTTTTTAATTTTTTATTCATACTTTCCTCCTTAAATCTAAATCTTGTTGTCAGTTTCCGCAATTAAATTACAACTATCACCTCATTTTAATTTTTACTAAAAATTGTTTTTATCACCTCGCTTTGTTTATATGGCAAATATGTTATTGGTTTAGCATATATTTTATTCGCATAATGTTATTATATATCACATTATGCGAAGTTGTAAATATATTTTTGAAAGTTGTTTTATTTTTGTGAACTCTGACAATATAAAATACTTGTATTTGTACAAATCACCTGTTATTAGCCTTTTACGACCTAAATTTGGGTATAAAAAAAGAGCCTATTGACTCGTAACATAACTATTAATAATTCGACATACTCCTTTATGTATAATTAGTTTTGACTCATACAACGGTACACTTTTAGTGAACTAGTCACCTTCCGAGTAGAGGGTGCTAATTTCGCAAAATGTTTTTAGAATCCAACGGATATATCAATCCACACCTTTTCTGCAGAAGGTGACATAGCAGTCATAAAACTGATGTACCCCCAAAAAGTTAGACTTTAATTATTTTTTTAAAACAATACAAATTTTGCAGAGTAAAGATCCATGAACCAACCTCCAAATCGTTAGATTCTTGATCTAACTTTTGGGGGTCGGTTCAAAATTATTTATATGAACCTGTTGACAAGCGAGAAACTAAATGACTATCTTGTCGATATTGAAAATCAGGCTGAAAATATGTTTTTTCAAATCGTAAAGCAACTAGCAGAAAGCGACAATATAACAGAAGAACTTAAGGCAAAAGATCAGATGGAATGGGTTGCACAAATGAACAATGTTTGCAACAGAACAAGAGAAATTGTAAATTCTAAATTAATTTTTATATAGTTAAATCCGCTACCAAATTCTAACTGGTAGCGGATTTTGTGTTATACTAAACCAAAATATTTTTCAAAAAAGGATTTTAACTTATCGATAACGGTTTGCTTTTTTAACGCCCTATTTGAGCCATTTGAAAACCTTGAAATTGGCGGTAATATTTTATCAAGATCAGTTCCAGTGGTTTTTATTCCACCATCTCTGAAAGAGTTTTCTATAAATTTTTGAGCTTCATCGTGTTTTAGTTTTTCATCTTTGATGATTGCTTCTAAGTCATGTTCTTTTTGCTTTTTAACAAAGTCTTTCCAGTCCTTTTCAACATCTGTTTTTACTGTCATTTGGGCAACAAACCCCTCAATTAAAGCTTTTTTGCTGCGCAGCTCAACACTTGCATCTATTGATTTATTAATATTAGCAAGAATCGTTTTATCCTCGCAGTTTGATTCGTGATATTTGGCAACGAGCATCAAGATATAATCTATATTGACCTCGACCTGCTTAATAAGTTCAATTTCAAAGACAATGTCATCGTTGATTCGTTCTTTTTCAATATCGCTTTTTTTAGCATAATCTTGATATAAGTCAATATAAATGCTTTGATAATCCTGTAAATCTCTAACGGATACAGAACTGTCGCTTTCAAAATCATCGAAACACCTTAAAATATTTCTCAATTTCAAAATGCTACCAAACAGTTTGATGAATTCTTTTTCGTTATCCTCGCCAATGATTTGACTGCTTATCGGAAATTCATTTACCAGTCTGGCTACAAGCTCGTTATAACCTTCAATATGTTTTCCGTGCTCATCTTCATAGCCATTCATATACTCATTGTAAGTTTTTAGAATAACCATACCTCTTGCATTTTTATCCCCAAAAAGAGCTAATGCATTATTTGTAGCAGTTTCAAGATTTCTAAAACAAACAATATTTCCAAATGTTTTTACAGAATTTAAAATACGATTAGTCCTGGAAAATGCTTGTATCAACCCGTGGTCTTTTAGATTTTTATCTACCCATAGTGTGTTAAGAGTAGTCGCATCAAATCCCGTTAGAAACATATTGACTACGATCAGCAAATCAATCTCACGATTTTTCATTCTCAATGATACATCTTTATAATAATTAGGAAATTTATCGGCAGATGTATCATAGCTAACATTAAACAGCTTATTATAATCATCAATCGCACTGTCAAGAAAATCCCGTGAAGTCTGATCAAGACCACTTGTGTCAAAATTTTCATCTTGCAAGATATCATCCGGATCTTCTCCGTTTGGATTAAAACTGAATATCGTAGCAATATTTAATTTATGACCTGTTTCCTCCATTTGCTTTTTAAATTCATTGTAGTATGCAATCGCTGCCGGAATAGATGCGACTGCAAAAATTGAATTAAAACCATTTACTTTTACGGTTGCTTTTTGCTCTGTTACCGTATTATTCTTGGACTTTGCCATTTTTTCTACATTCGTAATCACTTTATGGTCATAATAGGAACGGCTTTGATTACGATAAGTTTTCTGCTCAAAATGTTCAAGAATGTATTGTGTAATCTCAGATACTCTTTTAGGATCAAGCAAAGCTTTTTCACGGTCAATTGCTTTTACTTGCTTGTCATATAAAATTTCAGGGTTTTTAATCGTGTTGATATAATCAATTCTAAAAGGCAATACATTACCATCATGGATAGCATCAACAATGGTATATGCGTGCAGTGGTCTTACTTTATTTCCGTTTTCATCCGGTTCACCGCCGAAAACCTGTGCTGTGGTACGCATATTCGGAGCGTTGGAACTGTTCGAGTTTATTGCAAAAATAGGGGTGCCTGTAAACCCGAAGATATGATAATTCTTAAAGTGCTTTGTAATCGACTTGTGCATATCTCCGAACTGAGAACGGTGGCATTCATCAAAAATCATAACAATGTGTTTTTTATAAACTTCATGTTCTTTGTTCTTAGATATGAATTTATCTAACTTTTGAATAGTTGTGATGATGATCCTTGCATTATCATCTTCCATTTGTTTTTGCAGAATTTTAGTAGAGGTGTTGCTGTTGGCAGCACCTTTTTCAAACCTGTCATATTCTTTCATTGTCTGATAGTCAAGATCTTTTCTATCAACAACAAACAATACTTTGTCAATGAAATTCAATCCTTGAGCAAGCTGTGCAGTTTTAAAACTTGTTAAAGTCTTGCCGCTTCCGGTTGTATGCCAAATATAACCGCCTGCCTCTTTTCTGCCGGCTTTTTTGAGATTGGTAGAAACGATAATGCGATTTAGAATTTTTTCGGTTGCCGCAATTTGATAAGGACGCATTACCAATAATAAATCCTCTGAGGTAAATACACAGTAACGAGTCAAAATATTAAGCAGCGTATGTTTTGCAAAAAAGGTTTTTGTAAAGTCCACAAGGTCCGGGATGGTACGGTTTTTTTCATCCGCCCAATAACTTGTGAATTCAAAGCTATTAGAAGTCTTTTTCTTTTTTGCTGCGTTTTTTTCTGCATTATCTTTGATATGCTGAAATCTTGTTGTGTTAGAGTAATACTTTGTATGCGTACCGTTGGAGATTACAAACAGCTGTACATACTGATACAATCCGCTACCTGCCCAAAAGCTGTCACGCTGATATCGATTGATTTGGTTAAACGCTTCTCGAATTGCGTTCCCTCGTTTTTTAAGCTCGATATGCACCAATGGCAATCCATTTACCAAAATCGTTACATCATAACGGGTTTTACGTTCACCCTCATTTTCTTCGTACTGGTTTATTATCTGCAAATGATTGTTATGAATGTTGGTTTTGTCGATCAGCTTGATGTTTTTTACATATCCGTTATCAAGGGTAAGGTTTTGCAGATAGTCTTCCTGTATTTTGCGGGTTTTCTCTACAATGCCATCATTTCCATTAGAAATAACGCTGTTGTAAAAGTCGTTCCATTCTTTATCGAAAAAGGTGTAGTTATTAAGTTTTTCAAGCTGAGTACGGAGGTTGTCAATTAAGTCTTGTTCGCTTTTTATAGTAATGTATTCGTAGCCCTGACTGACAAGGCGTTTTATAAAATCTTTTTCAAGTTCCGCTTCGCTTTGATAGTCGGTGCTTTTTCTTTTTTCAGGCGTGTATTCAGCGACAACTGTATTTTCGGTAGAACTTGCCACAATTTCAAAGCTATTCATTTTCCGCTATCTCCTTTTTCTTGAAAGTTAAAAGTTTATCTCTATAATACTCATATTGTTTTCTGCGTGTTTCTATTTCAGCCGGCAAACCCTCTGATATATCGTTATTGAGTTTATCAAACCTATCAAGGATTTTGACAATATTCTCTTGTACCGAAATAGGAGGGACAGGGATAATAATATTGTTAAGTTTATCCGGTGTTACTTCAATTACTTTTGTTCCGTGTGCAAATTTTCTTTTTTGCTTAAAGAACATTGTCGTTTGAAAATAGTAAGCTAAAAATTTTGAATTTATAATTGGGTGGATTATTGCGGTGTGTCCACTAACTGCAATATCTTCATTACCAACCCAAACTGTACACTTACAAACATCTTCAACATTTTCACTTGTTACAGCCATTACAATATCCTTAGGCACTGCTTTTTTTGATTTGTTATAGACATCATTATTAAGATATGTAATTGGTTCTTGTGTCGTTATACCAAGTCTTGTGTATATTTGTCCATAATGAATACACGGCTTACCTTGTTCAACAAAATCTTTCTTTTGAAATTTTCCACCTCGAGTAATGTCGGCTATATCCCCGAGTTTTTTATATTCAACATTAGAACAATCGATATCGGGAATTTTTTTGGTTATATCTTCATCGGCGAAATCCAAAAGATAATCACGATAAAAAGAATACTGTTTTTGCCTTGCTGTAAGCTCCGCAGTAAGCTCCGCAGTAAGCTCCGCAGTGAGTTCCGTAAATTTATCCAATATACGAACAATCTCTTCTTGTACTGGTAAAGGCGGAACAGCGATTTTTAATGCTTTAAAATCACCGCCTGTTAATTTTGGAATATTGCCATGAATCAAGTGTTTTACAGGTACAGTTTGTAGATAATGAAATAAGTAACGCAGTAAAACACCATTTATCTCCGAAATAATATGTGCATGATTGTTCACCCATATTTTTCCTGTAGCCCAAGTAACGATAGGTGTTCCAATTTCGGTTACAACGCTACCATCCTCTCCAACGAGAATAAAAGTACCATCAAATATATAATTAGATACATAATCTTGAATACCATTTGCTCCGTAATACGGATATTTACCTGCTTCTCTTGCGGATTTTGTTACAGGCTTCCTTTTGTTATCCAAAATTTCACAGCAATTTTCAAGTCTTCGATATTCTACCCCATTAGGGCAAAGTTCATTTATAAGTTGTTCTAGTTTATTCATTTTTATCACCGCCTTCAGACAATCCCAACGCTTGCTGGGCACTTCGGAATTCCTCTTTACTCTTTATGTTTTCGATAATTCCTGTAACAAGACGATAAAACGCACTGAATTTTTCCAATGCAATTTCCTCATCGTATTCACCATGCACTACATCGCTAAGCTTACCAAATAATTTATACCGATTATTCGAGAATTCTATAGGAACAATAGCACATTTTGTGTCCACTTCTGTTAAAAGATCCTTAAAATTCTTTCGTTTTTCTTTACCATTACTATTAATATATGTGGTAGAAATGTTGGAAGCCTTAGCCGCTTCACTTGTTACCTGTTCAAAAACTTTGCGCAAATATATTATAGCCCCAGCTCCAAAACCTTCTCGTGATGCTCTCATGGCTTTTTCAAGCAAATCAGTATATATACCGAATGAATTTTCTCGTAATTCACTTACATTTTTTGAAAGCTTTTCAGTTCTCTTTAAAATTTTTACTTTTGGCTCTTCAGTAAACATGTCCTTAACTTCAAGTAAAAACCAAACTTGAATTTCAGTTTTGCATATAGGGCACTGCAAGAAAGCGTCAATACTAATAAGATTCTCATTAATAATAAGAGCATGCAATCTATCTGGAGACATAAATGTTCTCGAATCTTCACACTTTTTACAGTAAAAATTTAATGCGATTCTACCGGCATCAATTTCTACAAAATCGCCATTCTGTAAACCGATCATATCTTCATCGTCTTGGGTCTCATACTCAGAATAAAAGTATTTTTTTATGTCAATAAATGGTAGTGTAGCGACATATGACCCAATTGGTTTGTTTAACACTTTAGTCGCTAAATTCATTTAGTCACCTCAATTTCAGCTATAATCGCATCAATTTCGGCACGCAATGTATTTTCACGCTGAACAATTTCAGATATTTGCTGGTTAAGGACAGCTATATCAATAACTTCTTTTGTATCTTCACTTTCTACATAAGTTGATACAGAAAGATTGTAGTCTGCATTTTCAATATTTTCCCGTTTAACAAGAGCAGTAAAATACTTTTCAGTCTTTCGGTTGATATATGCGTTTAATATATTCTGAATGTTATTAGGCTCATTACTTGATGTTCCATCCCCCAATTTATTGCTGTTGGTAGACTTGACAAATTCTTTTGAAGCATCAATAAATAAAGTTTGGCTGTCAACTTTTGATTTTTTGAGAACCATAATGCAAGTTGCAATGCTTGTTCCGTAAAAAAGATTATCTGGTAATTGAATGATACATTCAATAAAATTATTATCAATAAGGTATTTTCTGATTTTCTGTTCTGCGCCGCCACGATACATAATGCCGGGAAAACAAACAATAGCCGCCGTTCCGTCTGTAGCAAGCCAGCTAAGACAATGCATAATAAAAGCAAAGTCCGCTTTTGATTTAGGAGCCAATACACCGGCAGGAGAAAAACGAGGATCGTTTATCAGTATTCCATTGTCAGAGCCTTCCCACTTAAGCGAGTACGGCGGATTTGAAACGATGGCTTCAAACGGTTCTTCATCCCAATGCTTAGGATCAGTCAAAGTATCGCCGTGTTCAATGCTGAATTTATCGTAACCTATATCGTGTAGGAACATATTGATACGGCAAAGGTTATAAGTCGTAATGTTGATTTCCTGTCCAAAGAATCCATTGCGAACATTATCTTTACCGAGAATTTTTGCAAACTTCAAAAGTAACGAACCGCTTCCCACAGCAGGGTCGTATACTTTATTTACTTCTGTTTTCATTTTACCATTATTATCAAGAAGTGAAATTTTTGTCAGAAGTTCAGATACCTCTTGTGGGGTGAAAAATTCACCACCGCTTTTGCCGGCATTAGAAGCATACATTCCCATTAAGTATTCATAGGTGTCCCCAAACGCATCAATGGAATTATCTTGATAATTACCAAGATCCATATCTCCGATAACAGTAATTAACTTTTTAAGCCTTTTATTTCTCTTGATAACCGTTGGACCAAGCTTATTACTGTTTACATCTATATCGTCAAACAGTCCTTTGAAGTTTTCTTCGCTTGGACTGCCGATAGCAGAGGCTTCAATGTTTTTAAAGTTCGTTTGCAATATTTCGTTCAAATTCTCATCTAAATCAGCAATTTCTACTTCTTTGCCGTCTTTTTCCGCTTGTTCCTTTGCGTCTTTATCAGCTTTTTTTATTCTGTTTAATAAATTTCCAAACAATTCGCTGGGTAAAATAAAGAAGCCTTTTTCTTGCACCATATCATTTTTAACCCTTAAAGCTTCATCATCACTGATTTTCGCATAATCAAAATCAGTATTTCCTGCTTCCCATTCACCTTTATTGAGATAAGTTGTAAGGTTTTCAGATATATATCTATAGAACAGCATACCTAAAACATATTGTTTAAAATCCCAACCATCTACACTTCCTCTAAGTTCATTTGCAAGCGCCCATATTGTACGGTAAAGTTCTGTTCTCTCTTGTTCTCTTTTATTATCGCTCATTTTTGTATTCCCCGTTCTTTAATAATTTTTCGTAATCTATACCATTTCTCAATTCTCTGCACAAATCTTTATTTATTAAAGCTTGTGCGATATCAGCGGGCACTTCATTTCGCTCTTGTGCAGCCAAATCAAAAAACAACGCTATTTCTTCAGGCTTTGGTTTCAATAACCGAAGCATTGCAATTTGTCTATCGGGAGGAGGTGGATTAACTTTACCGCTTAAAATATCATAAAAATAAGGTTTCTTTATGCCAAGTGCAGTGTAAAACTTGGCATTTGATAAATTTGCCTCTTTTATCATTTGTGCAAGCAAATTACAGAATTTCATAGAATCATCAACAATCAAGTAATCACCACCGTTTCTATGATAGTATGTTAGTATGTAAGTTTACATACTAACATACTATCATATTTTAAAATAAAAGTCAATTTAAAAAGCCTTTTAATATAACATTTGTGCCAATTTTATTGAGTTTCTTTGCAAAAAAAGGTTATAATATTTTTATAATCTGAAATTGAAATTTGACATAGCACCAAAGAGCAATCAGATAAGACATATGCTACCTGAATGTTTGTTACTACACTCCTAATTGTGGCAACTTACAAATTTCAAGTTCAATTGTCATGGTATTAAAAGATTTGTTTAAACTTCCTATTGCAATTTGCGAATTTTTTATGATTTTAAAAAACTAACACACTTTTCTTATCAAAGCCGTAATAAAAACAGCATTACAACTTCACAAACACAATAAAAGACACAGCTGAACGGATTTTTCCGTAAGCTGTGCCTTGTTCTTAGTTGTGTATCACTTGCTCTTTTACAATTTCTGTTGCTTATAAATTTCATACATTCTTATTTTTCGGTTTACCGCAACTATTGACATTGAGCCTATTTAGTTTACAATTCGAGGGAATTTACATTCAGCAGAAACTCATAAAGTCCAAGATGAAGTATTCCGTCCTCGTCCGTCCAAGACTTCATTGAAGTTTTGCTGATAATAATCTTTTTAAAGAAATCCTTTGTATTCTTCAAAGGTCTGAGTTCGGTTTCAAGTTTTGACGGGTCCGAAACATTTAGTGCGGATTGAATATAGTATTTTTTAGAACCCTTGTTTACTACAAAATCTATCTCGCACTGTTTTTTTGACCTCTTTCCTACACTCGTTTCCACGATTTCTACAACACCGACATCAACGGAATACTCTCGACACAGAAGTTCATTGTATATAATATTTTCCATTATGTGCGTTTCTTCCTGCTGCCTGAAATTAAGTCTTGCGTTGCGAAGTCCGATGTCGGCGCAATAATACTTTGATGGGTATTCAAAATACTTCTTGCCTTTTACATCGTATCGTTTCGCATTGCTGAACAGAAACGATTCAATTAGATAATTCAGATAGTTGGAAACGGTTGTACCTGAAACCTTAATATTTTTCACCGTCTGCAAGGTATTTGATATTTTGCTTGCATTGGTAAGCGAACCGACAGAAGAACAAAGATCATCCGTTAATTCGCTGAGCACATCAGGCAACTCAATATCATAACGCTCCACAATGTCTTTGAAATAAACCTCGGTGAAAAGAGTGTGCAAATAGTTCATCTTCTCCGCATCGCTCTTTTTTGTTAAAACAAGCGGCATACCGCCATATAAAGCGTATTCCTCATAGGCGTCGGATTTATCTCCGCCCACAAAAGAATAATACTCTTTGAAAGAGATAGGATAAACTCTAACCTCATCACCTCTGCCACGAAAGGCAGTCAGTACATCTTTCGTGAGCATTTTTGAATTACTGCCTGTTACATAAATGTCAACATTGCGAAGCCGCATAAGACCGTTGAGTACATTGTAAAGCTTAATGTTCTCAGGGTTTTTAAGTTCATCCTTTGTGATTGCGTACTGCACCTCATCAATGAGAATATAGTACATATCTGAGTTCACAATTTTCCCACGAATATATTTCGACAGTTCATCGGGATCACGGTACTTCACAAAGGTATCATCATCCAAGGCAATCGTAATGATCTGTTCTTCTTTTACACTGCTTTCAATCAGATAATCGTAAAACAGATTGAACAGCAGAAAGCTCTTACCACATCTTCTGATTCCGGTAATGACCTTAATCAGCCCGTTTTCTTTTCTGTCAATAATTCTGTTAAGATATTCGTCACGCTTAATAATGTTCTGCATTGTAGCCCTCCGCTCACTTAAAACTTACGGGTATTTTTCCCTGACTTTTAAGTATAGTATACTACCATTTTTGCAAAATATCAAGCACTTACTTGAAACTTAAGTGTATTTGCACCTAAGTTTTTATTATATTTCCAACATCTCTCCCCCTCTCTATTCTACCGTCCTCATCAGTCATTCTTGCAACACGAAAAATGAGTTTACAAGAATTTTAGGCATAAAAAAAGAGCCCAATGGCTCAGATGTTAAAAATATTAAACAAGTAATTGTTATTGATTATCTTCAATTTTCTGATATGCACTTACTTTTTAAGATTTACAAGAAGGTATCGTTTTATTCACTCCATGCTGTGGAGGGAAATCGATTACTTGCTCTTTTAGTGAAACTTTCTTTGAAATTTTATCGATGAACGGAATTTTTACATGCAAGCCTGTTGACCAAGTTACATGATATGTTCCGAGTCTTTCAATTACATATGCGTGTGCCT
>OGFI01000913.1_pt1 | contig 18082 bp, 18 predicted proteins | sample 1570901 | NCBI WGS metagenome assembly OGFI01 (sample SAMEA2582018, study PRJEB24529) | metagenome | biome: Human gut stool | place: China | collected 2011 | reverse complement strand
CGTCAGGGGACCATCTGCCGTTGTTGTTCGTCACCGGATATAGCCGCATGAGCTTTGGCATTTTTCAAGGTAAAATAAAGTCCATCTTTGACTTCAATAAAATTGTAGCTCTGATCGGGACAAATTTTTATAACGCCGTAGGATGGGTTTCGACCGAAAATCCGTCCTGTCAGGATGGATTTTGCGTCAATGCTTCAAATTCATCCAAAAGCTCTCGCATATTGGAAACCAACTGCCCAGCCTGTATCGACTCGTATGCCCTACCTCTGACGAGAAAGTCGATGGACACATCCAAGGCATCGGACAATTCCAGTAGTAAATCAATGGAAATACCTCGCTTGCCCAACTCAATATTTCCAAGATGTACTGTGCTCATATTTACTACCGCAGCCAATTGTTCCTGCGTGAATCCCCGCTCTTTTCGCATCTCTTTCAGGCGACAGCCAAATGCTACTTGATCAAAGCGCATCTTGTTTCCTCCATTTCTAAGAATTGAAAAACAAATCTTCAGAAACGGAGGGCCGCGGCAGCAAGGTCCCGCCACACGTCGGTCAACGCTCCAAATAGAGAAGCAGAACGATACACCTATTAAGTAGATGTATCGTTCTGCTTCTTTTTCAACATTTTTCCACTCAGCACAGCTGCTGAGCTTTTCACTGCAATCCGGTTTATGCCAAATTGCTGCAATCTTATTTAGCTATCCCCACTTTCCTGTCCCTTCATCCGCGCTCTCCTTCTCATTGTTTATATCCAGTTATTAGAATTATCTTTCTAATCAGCAGAAGTTTAAGTGCATTCATTAGAAGGATCAATGCACTTACAATGGAGCAGGGTGATTATATTGCAGGATATTTACACGAAATTTGGTCAAATGGTTCGTGTAGCCAGAGCCAAAAAGGGGTATACACAGCTAAAATTAGCTGAGCGACTCCACACGACTGATCGCACGGTATCTAAAATCGAACGAGGGCAAACAAATCCCGGTCTTGATGCTGTCGTTACATACGCCCGTGAGCTGGACATGAGCCTTGATCCTCTTGTTAGGGACACAGATCCAGATCGAGTGCCGTATTGTATAGCGAATTACTTTGCGGGCATGGAAGAATCGCTTGCTATGAAATATCTTAAGCTATGTGAAGCCGCTGACCTTTTGCGCGAGGAATAACAAAAAGGCGCAGGGACTGATGACCGCTTAAAGCGTTCATCGGCCCTGCGTCTTTGCGTCCAGCCGTTCTAATATGGTTATTGATTTCTTGCGAATGTTCACGAGCATCTCTGCTTTACACTTGGGGCAATAAAGGAGATGTCGTATTAGAATCGTGTCGTCTCTTATTTTTGTCCGAGTCTTTTCGCCGCAACATGGGCAGCGGATAAACTCCCCTCTGTCTATATATTTGTCATCACGCATCATTCGTTACAGCAAATATTATAATATTTATCTTTGAGTGGATGCAAATGATCCTCCTTTACATTCTCGCCACGCCGCTCCTGCGCGCGGCTTCGGCGACCGCCTTCGCCACTGCGGGGCCGACGCGCGGATCGAACGCCGCGGGGATGATATAGTCCTCGGAGAGTTCATCGCCCACAAGTCCCGCCAGCGCTTCCGCCGCCGCGACCTTCATCTCCTCGTTGATGTCGCTCGCGCGCACGTCGAACGCGCCGCGGAAGATGCCGGGGAACGCGAGCACGTTGTTGATCTGATTCGGATAATCGCTGCGTCCGGTGGAGATGACCCTTGCGCCGCCCGCCTTTGCCGCGTCGGGGAAGATCTCCGGCGTCGGGTTCGCGCAGGCGAAAATGATCGCGTCCTTGTTCATCGTTTTGACCATCTCGGTCGTGACGGTATTCGGCGCACTCACGCCGATAAACACGTCCGCGCCCATCAGCATATCGGCGAGCGTCCCCGCCTTGCGGCTCAGGTTCGTGGCCTCTGCCATCTCGGTCTTGATCCAGTTCAGCCCCTCGCGGCCCTTGTAGATCGCGCCCTTGCGGTCGCACATCGTGATGTCGCGGAAGCCCGCGGAGAGCAGCAGCTTCGTGATGGCGATGGCCGCCGCGCCCGCGCCGGAGGTCACGATCTTCACGTCCTTCTTCTTGCCCACGACCTTGAGCGCGTTCGTGAGGCCCGCCAGCGTGATGACGGCGGTGCCGTGCTGGTCGTCGTGGAAGATGGGAATGTCGCACTTTTCCTTCAGCTTGCGCTCGATCTCAAAGCAGCGCGGCGCGGCGATGTCCTCCAGATTGATGCCGCCGAAGCTTCCGGAGATGTTGTACACCGTCTCCACGAATTCGTCCACGTCCTTGGTCTTGACGCAGATGGGGAAAGCGTCCACATCGCCGAAGGCCTTGAACAGCACACACTTGCCCTCCATGACGGGCATACCGGCCTCGGGGCCGATGTCGCCGAGGCCCAGAACGGCGCTGCCGTCGGTGATGACCGCCGCCATGTTCCAGCGGCGTGTAAGCTCGTAGCTCTTGTTGATGTCTTTTTGAATTTCCAGACAGGGCTGCGCGACGCCGGGGGTGTAGGCAAGGGACAGATCGTCCTTCGTCTTGACCGGCACGCGGGTCACCATTTCGATCTTACCCTTCCACTCCCCATGCAGGCGGAGCGATTCTTTTGCGTAATCCATAACGTGCTATCCTTTCTTTACGATGACGCTGACGCCGTTCGGAATGACCGTTACCGACGCATCCGCGCCTTTTTCTTCTCTTGCCATTGCAATGGCAGTATCCAAATCGGGCGCCCAATCCAGCTTCATCTCGCGCAGCAAAGCCTCCCGCTCGTGCGGTGAGGCGAAGATTACGCGATGCTTCATCAGAATGCGGGCGAGGATCTGGCTCTCCCATTGATCCGGGATTGTTTCGTTTTGAGGCGTAGCCATAATGCTTTGATAGAGCGCGTCAGGGCTTTCGCAGTCACACAGAGAGCGATAGAAGCCCTCGCCGCCGTGACCGTCTGCCAGTCCCGCGCACATAATGAGCACAGCCCCCTCTTTTGCGCTGGCCTCTGCTGCGGTCAGGCCCTTGACACACTGGTAAATGTTCTGATCCAGCGGTGCGCCGCCATTTGAAGTGATAACAATGTCTGCCGGCGCAGCACGCACCTCGCAGTAGCGGCTGAGAAAATCACATCCCGCCTCATGCGCCTGTTCCATCTCTCCCGCAAAGGCAGCAACCGTGTGCTTGTCCTCGTCGATAACCACATTGACGATGTAGGCGAGCTTTGCCATGTGAGCGGCAGCAAGCATGTCGCGGTGGAGCGGGTTATTCCTCAGAATGCCGGTGCGGGCATATTGGCTATCAATAAAACGGCTGCAATGATTGCCGAGCACCGTCACCTGATCACAGATGCCCGGCAGAACACTCTTGCGTCCTCCAGAAAAGCCGGCAAAGAAATGCGGTTCAATGAAGCCCTCCGACACCAGCAGATCGGTCTCGGCAGCCAGACGGTCGATGACCAGCGGTGCGCCGCTCGGAAGCGTTCCGATCTTCACATTGGAGTCCTTGTCCCGGCAGTCATGGACAACGACCTTTTCATGTAGAAATACGTCATCGCCCAGCTTGGCGCGCAGCTCATCTCTTGTTGTCCCGCGGTGGAAGCCGGTGGCGACGAGCAGCGTAATGTCGATCTCCGGATTCCCGCGGCGCAGCTCCTCCAGCATGGGCGGGAGAATATCGCGGCTGGGAACCGGACGTGTGTGGTCGCTGACGATGACCGTGCAGGTCCGTTTGCCGCGCGCCAGTTCCTCCAGATGCAGAGAATCGATTGGAGCTGCCATGGCTCTGCGAACGATTTCAAGGCCGCTCTGAGGGCTTCTGAGCTGATCGACATGCGAGGTCAGCACTGCGGCGTCCGACAACTCACAGGCAAACGTGTGCTTGCCATAGGGGATATGTACTGTCATCTCAATAATTCCCCTTGAATACCGCTTCCTTCACGGGCGGGCGATAGTCGCCGAAATACTTGGAGAAGTCAATGTGCAGGTAGCTGCATAGGTCAAGCACCTCGACCATCGTGTTATCGTTGACGGGGATACCGTTTGCCTTGCGGTCCGAGATGGCAGCGATCTCCTTTTCGCCGTGCGTGTAGATGCGTTCCCTGCCCTCGGCCTTTGGTGATTCGCGCAGTTCCTCTAAATAGGTAGACAGGTGCTTTTTAATCGCCTCGGCATCGCCGAAGAAAGCGGGATTGATGGCGGCAAAACCGTGACAGATATTGCCGCGTCCGCCGGTCATGCAGTAGTTTGAAGTCGCGCCCATCGAGAGAATGGACGAGAAAATCTCGCAGAGCATCCCATAGCCGTAGCCCTTGTGACTGCCAAGCTGCTCCGTACTCCCGCCGAGCGGCATAATGCCGCCGCCGTTTTTGGCGACAATGTTTGCCAGCACATCGGGCGCGTTGGTGGAGGGGTGTCCGTCCTTATCAAGCGCCCAGCCCTCCGGCAGCGGCTTTTCCGCCTTGTTGTACATCTCCAGCTTGCCGCGTGTGACAACGGTGGTAGACGCATCAAAGAAGAAGTCATACGGCTCAGCGGGCATCGCGCAGGCGATGGGGTTGGAGCCGAGCATGGCAAGGCGGCCGTTCGTCGGCACCATGATGGCCTCGCTGTTCGTGCAGCTGAAGCCGATAAGCCCTTCACGGCAAGCCATCTTCGCGTAATAGCCTGCGATGCCGTAATGGTTGGAATTGCGGACGGAGACGATGCCAACGCCGCTCTGCTTTGCCTTTTCAATGGCGAGCGTCATGGCCTTGTGACCGATAAGCTGGCCCATACCGTCATGTCCGTCGATCACGGCGGAGACAGGCGTTTCAAAGACCACCTCTGGCTTGGCGTCGACATGGATCATACCCTTTTCGATGCACTTGTGATAACGTACCATACGCTGCATACCGTGACTCTCGATGCCATAAAGGTCGCTCGTAAGCAGGACGTCCTGAATAATGTTGGCTTCTGCTTCGGTGAAACCGAACTTTTCAAACGCCTCCATGCAGAACGCATGAAGCGTTTCGTATTTCCAATGTTGATAGCCCATGTTGTGCCTCCTTACTATAAGAGGGAAAGAGACCGCCCTTTCCCTCACATGTTTATTCTAACTGCGTAACCAACGCCTCACAGTTTCCGTCGATTGCCCAGCCACCACTTCCAGCAGGTAAAACGAAGCTGTCTCCCTGCTTCGCGGGGGCGCATTCCCCTGCGCACGAAACCGTTCCCTGCCCCTTGACGATCAAGATACTGACAAAGGACTCTTCTGAGCAAATTCCCCTTGCAGGCCCCACGACCTTATCTACTGTAAAATAGGGGCACGTTGCCAAATGTGGACCGAAGTCCCATTTTAGCGGAGTAGGATTTAGATTAACGACGTCAAGCGCTTGTTGAACGTGAAGCTGTCTCTTTTTGCCATCCTTTCCAATACGATTGTAATCGAATACGCGATATGTAACATTGGAGTTCTGCTGGATCTCTGCAATGACCGTCCCTCTACAGATCGCATGAATCGTCCCCGCCGGAATAAAAAATAAGTCGCCCGCATGCACCGGGACTGCGCGCAGCAAATCTATTATGGTTCCATCTGTAATGGATTTCGAGAGTTCACCTTTTGTCACGCTCTCCTTTAGTCCATAATACAAGTACGCATCCGGAGCTGCCTCCATGACATACCACATTTCGGTCTTGCCGTACTGATGCTCATGCTCTAATGCATACGCATTATCAGGATGGACCTGAATAGAAAGATTCGTCTTTGCATCGATCAGCTTGATGAGAAGCGGCAGGCCACCAAACTCTTCGCATTTTGTTCCCCAAAAATTCGCCCCATACTGCGCAGCATAGCCGCTTAATCTCTGTCCCTGATGCTCTCCTTCCGCGATGATACTTTCACCATCCGGATGGCAGGACAAGACCCACGCCTCTGCCAGTGGCTCCAAGTCGGAGTTCACACCGTATTTTTCGCGGAGAAGCGCCCCTCCCCACGGATAATCCTTACAGGCTGGCGTCAGCCGAATAATTTTCACGACGGTTCACCTCTTGAATAAAATCATATACCTCATGCAGTGTGCTTCTATGCTCCGGAATGTGCATACGCAGCGGAGCACTGGCACTTGTGTGTATAAACGGATATTGTACCAGCTCCAGCATCGGGAGGTCGTTATAGTTGTCTCCGAATGCAGCAGTATCATGGCTTGAGATACTCGTTTTCTTGCAAAGTGCCGCCAATCCGCTTCCCTTATCGCCGAACGTAAAATCGATCCACTCTAAATCAGCCTGGGCTACATGAAAAGTCTTCCCCCATGTTTCGGTAAAGTCCTTAATATGTGGGCTTGCCAAATCATAACAATATGCCGACACTTTCGTGATGGCTCCTGTTACCTCAGAGAAATCTGCAACAGGCTTCGGTGCAACACTGAAGAACTTGCCTAACTGTTGTCCCAAATCCGCGTTTTTAGCCCACAGGAAGTGGCCTTCGGCAGTCGAAATAGTTACCTCACAGTATGGAAAAGAAATGAGTGCCCGCGCAAGAGATTCAGCACAATCTCTGCGGATCTCAAAAAGCTGCGCGATTTTATTCGTTCTTCCCTTTTCCCACAGGATCGTCCCGTTGTCGCTGATGACCCAGATCCTATCGGCGACAGGCGCAAACAAATTCATCACACTGTTTCTTGGCCGACCACTGATTGCGCAAAACTCTATACCATTATCAAGTATTTCTGATACGACCCGCAAAGTGTCTTCATCGATTGTCTTCTGCCCTTTTGGAAGCAGAGTCCCATCAATATCGCTCGCTATTAATTTAATCATAATTTCTTCTCTGTTACTTCTTGGTATTATTTCTCTCCGCTTTGAGCTGCTTAAGCGATAGGAAAAACACATTCCTTGGTTTGATCCACTCAAGTCCGGTTTTTTCGGTCAGGTATTTTTGAAACGCCGACGAATTATTTGGCTTTCTCAACATATATGCGCCTTCTTTGTTAATGAATAGAAAGACATACTCGTCATCTTCTACCAATCGGATGATTTCTGTATATGGAACCATCGCAGAGGAATCGTCATTCGAGGTCTTGATGCCCTTCGTCCCAAAAGAATACACCGTTGTTGGAAAAGCGCCTCCGCATTGTCTGACTATCTTGTTTGCTCGAAAAAGAGGGATCTGCTTCCAACTGATCATCAGCCAGCATCCGAACAGCGCGAACAGCGTAAATAAAGCGGTATCATCTTGGTGCAGAACAGCAAACGCAAGAAAAGCCAGCCCAATAATCAATTGCAGGAAGATGTACTTTTTCTCAAAGGACAAATATTGCGTCTGAGAGAGCCGGCGGATCGTTTGTGCATCGTGCTTAAACTCCATCTGATACTTACAATCCATACCGGCTCTCTCCTTAGACTTTTATTTATTTTTCTGACAATGTACCGACCATGCCGCAACGCCGCGCATTGCGGCAGACTCGAGCAGTTTGGAAGCGTATGCGGTTACACCGTGTCCTACTGCCTCGCACAGTGCATCCTGATACAAGTCAAATGCGAGGGAAACTCTCCCACCGACAACAATGCATTCGATACGGTGACGCTCAACAATATCCCGAATATTCTCTCCCAAAATAGTACCCATATCGCGGTAGACTTTTTTTGCGACATCGTCGCCATTGCGCGCCGCAATTTCAATGGTCTTTGCATCATGAGAGAGTCCTGTCACACATCGGTATGCTTCCCTTATCGCACGGCCAGAGACATAGTCTTCCAAAATACCTTCACGGAAGGGACGCTTGAATATACTGTACAATGGATTTCCATTTTCGTCGAGTCCCAAATCGTTATTTTCCCATACCCCGACACCAAGTCCAGTTCCAATAATTATGCCGAGTGTATTGGTGTGATTTGCTGCTGCCCCAAAGAATTTCTCTCCGACAAGGAAGGCATGAACATCATGTAAAAAATAGGTCGGAATGTGCGGAGGCAGGATGTTCATTTTCTCAAACTCTTCTGGTAGGCATACGCCTTTAACTGCCGCCCACTTGTGAGGCATAAGGCTAATGCCATTTTTGCAGTCAAATGGACCGGGTACAGAGAAAGCCGTAGAAGCGATAGTACAATCAATTTTCCTGCTCTGCTCCATGGCCCCCTCGAGAACTGCGGCAAAGGTTCCCATCAGTTCCTCTTTTGTACCGCTGGAAGGCATATTAAAAAAGTGCTCCTCCGTAAGTTGGTCCAATGTGTCATTGGAAACCAAGGAATATTTGATTGATGTACCACCGGCATCAACTGCCAGAATCGCCCTATTTCCCATAGGCGCCTCTCTTTCTTATCGGACCAACACCTTGTAAACGACGACAGGCTGATTGCTCAGATTTACGATTTCGTATTCGCCCATGTCGGCAGGAACGACCACAAGATCAAGGAAGTTCATAGTATAGCAAAGATCCGGGTCTTTCTTGGAACGAACGATCACCTTCTCGCCATCAACAAGCGCCAACACATGGAATTTCCCCGTCGTGTCATCTTCGGCCTTCTTCTCAAAGCGGAGCTGACGTGTGCTGTAATAGACGAGCGGATCTTCACCGACGATATACTCCTCAAAGCCATCTCCCGTGCGCAGCAGAATCGGTTCTTTGACGAGATGCTCATATACAAATTTTTCAGTTCTCTCGCCCTTGAGAACCTGCTCTCCATAGTAGCTATGGATCGGCCGCGGATTGCCGTCGAGATCTTTTCTCAGGTAGTCATAGAGCTTAAAGGTATACGAGCCCATTGTCAAGCTGCCGATTTCAAGAATCAACTGGTTGCGGCCAGACGCATGGATCGTTCCGCCGGGAATAAGGAACTGCCGTCCGGGAACAGAGTCAACACCGTTCACATACTGCTTGTAATCAATTTCTGTATGTTCCTTTTCCGACTGCTTGATTTTTTCAAAGAATTTGTCTTTATCAACACCTTCACGCAATCCGCAATAGGTCTTTGCCCCGTGTCCGGTAGCTACGATGTAGTAGCCTTCATCCTGTGTACCGAGCTCATCGAAGTTCTCCATGCAGTATTCTCTCGGCGGATGGACCTGAATGGACATATTGCCGTTTGAATGGAAGGTATCATCGTAATTAAAGCGAATGGGGAAGTACCCGCCAAAGCGTTCTTTGATTTCTTTTCCGAGGATCGCGTCACCTTGACTCTGCACAAAGGTGAAGAACGGCATTTCCATCAGCTTGCCGTCAAAGTCAATCAGAATGCTCACTTCCATCGGAATCAGGTCAAAAATCCACGCAATATTGCGGAACTCATTCGGCAGCTTGCGGGCGTGCTGAATATAATAGCCACCCCACACACCTTCAAGGTAAACCGGCTTGCAACGGAACGGGTACTTTGCCAAGCTTGCTGTAACTTCCTGCAGATCGGCACCGCTGATTACATTCATTGTAGCATCCTTATCGCTGGCAACATAGTAATCGATGCGATGTTCCTGAAGCAGCTTTCCACGCAGCGTCACGGCAAGCTCAAAGTCTACATAGTACGCTCTGCGCTGGGTTTCCTTGACGGGACGAGCAACCGTGTCGCCGAAGTTCTTCCAGCGGCCCGCATGCGCACGAAGCATCACTTCTTTCGGCGTTACATCCAGATAAATAACAAGATCGACGGTTGGAAGAAGCTGCTCGCTGGCTGCGCCCATGCCATAGAAAATAACGATTTCGCCGTTCTGCTTTGCCTTTGTACAGTGTGCAAGTGCGGCAGCAACTTTCTCTGCATCCATCAAATCTGCAAACTTACCGTGGAAAAGCCGCCCATAGAGAAGGACAGGGTCTTTTACGCGATCAGTTGGGAGATTGTAGGAGAGCTTTTCCTCCAGCACATCTGCCGGCAGACAAAGATCGGTCGTGGGCAGAAGCGTCACCTTTTCGCCTTTCAGCAAGCATGTAACGCCATTGGCAAACTGCTCAAAATCCGCGGAGGGATAGCCCTCAATCGCAACAATGCAGCTTCCCTTTTCTGCCTTCTGCTTAGAGATTGCACCGGACAAAGCCTTCATGACTTTTTCCGCGCCAAAGGTCGTTCTGCCTTTGATCTCATTAGAAATTGCCGGACGGTTTACCGGAGTATAATCGTCATAGGGATGGGGATTAAACATAAAACTCATAGTGAAGTATCTCCTTTATTGTGGTTCTTAACCGTAAATGAGATTGGGGATAAAGGTACACAGTCCAGGATTGAAAACCATGATCAGTAGGATACCAATCAGGACCGCAATAAACGGAATCAGTTCTTTAATGAAGTCATCCACCCTCATTTTCAACATGGGTGCTACCAGATAAATAACTACGCCGAACGGGGGAGTGATGGCGCCAATCGCGCAGTTCACAACAAGCACAACGCCGAAATGGACCATATCAATTCCGAGCTTTTGAGCAACAGGCCCAAGTATTGGTGCCATAATAATCATGGCAGTCGTGCCATCCATAAACATGCCGATAACAAGGAAAATGGCAGTTACCAACAGAAGGAATATGGTGGGATTTGTTGCGAATCCACTGAGCCAGGTGCTGAGTTTTTGAGGAATGCTCTCCCATGTGAGATAGTAGCTGAAAACGCTGGCCGCACACATAACAAGCATAACGGAGCATGTAGAACGAACGGCATCACGCATAATTTCGGGAAGTTTTTTCACGGGCAGTTCACGGTAAACCACCATGCCGACAATCAACGCATAGAGAGCCACGACTGCGCCGCCTTCGGAGGCCGAAAAGATGCCGCAGCGCAGACCGACAATCAGAATGACGGGCAGGCCAAGAGCCCAAAGTGCCGCACCCATTCCGCGCACAATTTCTCTCAGGCTTGCATGCTTTTCTCTGGAAGGCGGATAGTTGCGTTTCTTTGCAAGGTAAGCGACGAGTATCATTTGTCCGATCATCATTAGGATGCCAGGCACATAACCGCCCGCCAGCATTTTGCCGACAGATGTATCCGTACAGTAGGCATACACAACCAGGCCGATGCTCGGTGGAATAATGCAGGTAATCAACGAAGAAGATGCGGTAACAGCAGCGCAGAACGGCTTATCATAGCCTCTCCGGATCATTTCCGGCACAAGAATCTTACAATCTTGTGCTGCATCTGCCGCGCAGGAGCCAGACAGTCCGCCCATAATTGTCGAAAGCAGAATATTAACATGACCAAGTCCGCCGCGCACATGCCCGACCAGCAGATCGCATACATCGAGCAGGCGCTCTGTGATACCAGAGCAGTTCATGATAGAACCGGCTGTGATAAAAAACGGAATTGCCAGAAGGGATGTCGACTCAGTGGATGCGATAAAGCGCTGAATAATGACATCCATCGGAATGCCTGCTGCTAAGGCAAAATAGGGAACCACGCAGAGCATCAGCGCAAAACCGATAGGAAAGCCGATAACAAAAAGCACAAGCAAAATAATCAGAGGAAGTGTGGCCATCATGCTTCATCGCCTCCTTTTGTAGTTAAATCATCGATGTCGTCATCTTCGTTGTCCAGTCCCGGAAGGCCGCCCTGCGCAATGCGCTGGAAGAAATTGTCAGGATCTCGGAATGAAATGACCAAATAACGCAGTGTATGGATCAGCATGAGCGCAAAGCCAATTACTGCCGAAATATACTTATAAAAATAAGGGATGCCAAAATAGGCGCTGACTTTTATAAAACCTTGACTTGTAATGCTGATACTGAGGTACAGCATAAAAACGCAGGTTAGAAGCATCAGGAAATAAACAATACGCTTAAGAACAATGGCGTATTTCTTGGGAAGCTTTGCCACAAGGAAGTCCACACCATAGTGAAGGTTGCGACGATAGCCGACACTCATGCCGATCATGACTGTCCAAGTCCAGAAAAAACCCGAAATTTCCTGTGCCCAGGGAATCGAGGATTTCATAACATAACGTGCAACGACATTTGCAAGAGTAATCAAAACAACAATAGAAAGAAATGCGGATGTAAGGGTATCTTCAAACCATTTAATCCCACTAAAAAGCTTTTTCATGTATCTCGCCTCCTTAGCACAAAATGCGTGCAGCTCCGCAACTTCGCAGTTACGGAGCTGCACACGTTAAACCATTACGTTCTAATCAAGCCTGTTACTGCTTGATGATCTCCTGAATCTGCTCATAGAGGCCATCGGGGAAGGAGAGGTCACCAGAGGTATACATGGAAGCGGCCTTTTCAGCGAAAGCGGAAACGTCAGGCGTAATGAAGGTCACGCCGGCTTCTTCCATCTTGGCCTGATAGTCCTGCTCGCTCTGAAGGTTATAGGCGGTAAAATCAGAACCAGCCTGATAAACAGCGTCCAGAAGGATCTGCTGATACTCTTCGGGCATGGACTCGAAAATGTCCTCGGGCATGACCATCATACCGGTGGAAACGAGGTGCTGGGTCAGCGTGCAATACTTAGCAACTTCCTGCAGGCTGGAGGAGTACAGGGTGGCGAGAGGAGCCTCAGCCGCAGAAACAATGTTCGTGGACAGAGAGGAGGAAACTTCATTCCAGTTGGTCACAACGGGAGACGCGCCAAGAGCCTTAACGAAAGCAATCGCCGCAGCGGAGTCTGCAACACGGATCTGAACGCCGTTCATGTCATCCGGCGTGTTGATGGGAGTCTTAGAAAGAATGTGACGATAACCGGTGAAGTAATTCCAGGACAGAATACGGGCATTGCCATTGGCAGCCAGATTATCCACCTGGCCCTTGAACCAATCAGAATCATTGATAAGGTCGATCTGAGAAGCATCCGTCAGGCAATACTGACTGTTGAGAATAGCCAGGTCCGGAGCCGTCGCCATGAAAGCGTCGGGGCCAGCATAGGCAATGATCGACGCACCGCGGGAGATCTGCTCGCAGACATCGTTAATCGTGCCAAGTTCGCCGTTGGGATGGAACTCAAAAGTAACGGCGCCATTGGTCTTCTCAGTCACTTCATCCATCCACTGCTGGGTATAGGTAGCAAGAGGGTCGGTGGATGCCTGTGTAATAGAAACCTTAAAGTTGAAGGTCTGCGCAGGAGTATTGTCCTGCTCATCGCCTTCGTTGCTGGGTTCCTGCTGCTTTTCGCCGCAGGCGGAGAGCGCAAGGATCATCGCAAGTGCCAGAAGAAGTGCAAAAAACTTTTTCATTAGATATAGCTCCTTTCGGTTTTCCAAATTTGGATATTGACATATTATCACTTTTGCAATATTATTTCAATATATTTCAGTCTATGAAATAAAATACCACGCAAGGTGCAAAACGGCATTGAACGTGCTGTGCAGAATTGCCAAAAAAAGGCTTTGCATTCTTTTTCCATTTCCTTTTTGCTGAAATTATTTCACAGTTTCAGCGCGTAGCTCTGAAAAAAATTTTCAAGGCGAGGTGAATATCTTAATGATATTGGTTCCAATCATTGAAAAGTATAGCTCTTTTACAAAAGGAGAACAGCAGATTGCCGACTATATCCTGAACAATCCGGAAGAAGCACTATCGAAGACTGCCAGCGAGCTTGCTTCTGCATCACACACATCATCCGCAGCTATCGTCCGCTTTTCCCGAAAGATCGGCTACGATGGTTATTCTGACATGAAAGTTGGGCTGGCAAAATATTTCAGTGACCGGCAGCACTTCGAAAAAGACATGATCATTCAAGCCAATGACTCTTATGAGAACTGCGCCAATAAACTCATTACGCAAATTGTTGAGGTATGCAGCTCAACTGCAGACCACATCGACTATCGGGTTCTTTCTCGGGTAATCGCAGCAATCAATCAGGCGTCCTGTGTGTACTTATTGGGCATTGGCAGTTCTGCCAATGTTGCGTCAGATCTTCAGCAGAAGCTTTTGCGCATAAACAAAAGGGCCTTCTTTTTACAGGACAGTCAAATCAACCTTCTTTCAACAATAACCATAACGAAAGACGACGTCGTGGTCGCTTTTTCTTTCTCCGGAACAACGGATGTTGTAGCCGCGTCGGTGAAAGCAGCAAAACGACAAGGGGCATCCGTTATTGCAATTACGGGAAATCCAGATTCCATCATTGGCCGGTGTGCGGATTTTTGTTTGCGTACACCTGCCATTGAGCGAAAAGTCCGTATAGGCGCTGTTTCATCACGCTACTCTCAGCAGTTTATTTGCGACTTAATTTTCCTCTGCCTGATTAGTAAGCACTATGAAGAAGCCGAGGAGCTGACACTGAAAGCGTCAAATTTATTATCCTATATCTTGTAAAGCGCCCAATCAGAAAAACAATCAAACTATATCGAAAAAGGGAGGATATTACAATGAATTTGGAAGGCTTACAGATTTTTTCTCACGAAGTATCCGGTTATAAACCACAGGTCGATTTTAATACATGGCGCGTTGCGCTTCTCAATGCATCAGATATGTATCTTCCGAACAACATCACCTATTTTGACCACCATCTTGAAACAGACGAAGTCTTCATTCTCCTTTCAGGAAGCTGTGCGTTGCTTCTTGCAGGCAATGATGAAAAGCCACACGATACAGTATGCCACTGGCTCGAAGAAGGGAAAGTATACAATGTCAAATCTGGCACATGGCATACGCTTTTCATGATGCCCGGCAGCAAGCTCGCAGTCATTGAAAACAGAGATACGAGTGTTGCAAATTCACCGCGCTACTATTTCTCTGACGAAGAACGCGCAAACCTGATTCCGGAAATAAACAGTATTTGATAGTGTAACTCTACATAGTTGTTTTTTCTCTGTCGTATAATCTCCGATAGAGTGAGTCCTTCTGGATGCGCCATGATGACGCTACCCTCGTGACAGCACTTGCTCACAGTCCCCCCTTGGCGGGAGGCTGTGAGCTTTTTTCTTTTCTGGTGGTGATCTGATACAGATTGCTGGTCAAGCTGCCGTTTGGCCGATAACGGGACTGGCGCGAAACCAGCCCCGCCTGCTCCAAGTCGCCCAAAGCCCGCTGCACCGTGCGCCGGGATAGCTTGACGTCTGAGGCGATTCGCTTGACGCCCGGCCAGCAGGCCCCTGCTGCATCTGAGCGATCATGGAGGTACATATAGACTGTCTTTGCTCGATGGGACAGTTCCTCATTCTGATAGAGGTTTCCATAGTAGCTCATGTGGTATCCTCCGCTTTCGGCGTGTTGTAGGCTCTGCGCTTCGCACCCTCCACGGCAGCAATCATCTCCTGCTGTACCTCCTCACGCGCAGGCGCACTTTTACCACCAGATGCTTCCGCTTCCGACGAGGATGGGGTCTTCCCCGCTGCCGGTGGATATTTTCTGCGGATCACCTTCATCAACATCTCCTTGTTGGCATATGCAACCTTGCGCGCCCCGTGCTCTGGAACACGATACTCCTCTCCAAAGGCGATGCCCCAATCGAGGAAGAGCTGCAAGTGCGTCTGCATGGGATGCGTGCCGGTTTTCATCACGATGAACTCCCCTTTCGGCAGACTCTTGAGCTCATCCGCGCTCAACAGCGGACGCTCCATCATCTGGAGGGACTGGCTGCTCTCCTTTCCCTGGCTGACCGAACCGGAGAGGACCGTGCGTGTCCCAAGCGCTTTGGAAAGCACCTCGGCGGTCTGGCTGCTGGGTGCAAAGCCGCCGAAGATGGTCGTTTGGCAATTGTCCTGTATGATCGCCGCGCCTTCCTTGCCGTAGTTCTTTTCGAGCTGGGCAAGGCTTTGGATGATCGGCACCAGCGTCAGTCGACGGGAGCGGCCCGCGGAGAAAAGAGGCAGAACATTGAACGGCGGCATCGTTCCAAATTCATCCATGAAGAAGATAACGCGCCGCGGGAGTCTGCCTCCATTCTTATCGGCAGCATAGAAAAGCTCCTGACTGAGCGCCTGCACCATAAGGGACGCCATGAAGTGTTTGGTGACGTCCTCCTCTGGAAGAATTAGGAATACGGCGCATTTTTCTCGCGCCATGCGCTCAGCGTCAATGACGTTGTCGAAGCAGAGCACCTGCTCGAGCTCGGAATCGAGAAAGGCATTGAGCCGTGAGAGCACCGTGGACATGACGGAGTTCATGCTTTGCTCCGCCGTGGTTTTCCGGGTCGGCTCTGACCACGGCGGAGCCAAGCATGAACTCCGTCATGTCCACGGTGGAAGCCGTTCTTTGCTGTCGGTCCGCTGCCGATTGGAGCAAGGAGCTCCTGCACCAGCTTGAAGACGGAGACGATATGACGCCGCTCCTCCGGCTGTTCCTTTGTTGGGGGAAGATGCTCGGCGAGGAGCAGAATTGTCGCTGTCAACACACCTTCGGCTGCCTGATAAAAGTACGAGTTCTGCCCATAGATGTTTTCGTCCCCGGACGGATTGATGATCGTGTTGGAAAGTATCTTGGCATATTTCTCGGACTTCGCTCTGGATTTCAGGTCCTCCGGGTTCGCAACGGCAAGGTCCATGTAGCGGTTGATGAGCGTGAGCAAATTGTAGCCATCGCTGCATGTTGGATTTCGCAGGTCAATGACAGACACCTGATAGCCGTAATACTTGGACGCAACCGCACCGTAATTGCGCGCGAGGTCGCCCTTGCTGTCGAGGGCGAGGAAGCTCATTCCGCTGGCGCAGGCAAACTCCAGATTGGGGTACAAAAAGTATGCCGTCTTACCCACGCCGGAGGCACCGATCATCAAGCAATGGATGTCGTCGCTGTCCACCAGCGCGCGGATCAACTCCGGCTCGTCTGTGTATTGGCCGTTCTTTCTTTTCTTCCATATCCTTTTTACATACCTCACAGCGGTCCTCCCAAGGGCCGCAATGCGCCGCTGTTCTTTCTTTCCTCTGCCCATGCTGCCGACCACGACGCCTTGTTTTTGAGGAAGACGCTCTCCCTTGCGCCAATGCGCCACATCGAAGGGTATATGAGCATAGGTCTTGCCGATCTCTTTCAGCGTTGCCCAGCGCGCCGTACCGTGCTGGCCGTCGCCGACCGTTTTGCTCTTGATGCGGTTGAGGGAATAGTTCTTGGAGACGACGGACACCACCAGCAGGAAGACAAGCAGTCCGGTGCAGAGCGCGATGAAAGACACGGTGTCATGACTCATGTTGCTTTCTCCTTTTTCTCAAACTTGGCGCACAGGTCATCGTTCCAGTCCTTGCGCTGCGGGCAGAGGCGCTGGACCTCTAAGTTCATTTCCTCCAAGGTCTCCGTCATGCGTTCACAGGCGTCGTTGCCTGCATCATCGTTATCAAGGCATAGGTACACGGTGTCCAGCCTCGGATTTTGCCGCAGACGTTCCAGCACCGGCTTGGCAGAGGTCCCGCAACAGGCAACATAGCTGTGCTCCTGCCAGCCATAAGGATAGAGTGTGATGTGCGAGAGCAGGTCGATAGGGGCCTCGAACACATAGAGGGACTTGTCCGTACCGTCCTTGTGAAAGCTGTGTGCGCTCTCGCTGCCTTCAACATTCATGCGAAACACCTTGCCCTCGCTGTTTGTGCTGCGCAGATGCGCGTGCTTTGCAATATCACCGTCCATGCCGACGAAGACGCAGTTGTGATGCTCGTCCTCGTAGAGCAGCTTTTCATGCGTGAAGTGCGAAACCACCTCGCGTTCAATATGCCGCTTGTGCAGGAGGTAGGCGTAGACGCGGCGCATATTGCTGTAGGGCTGCGGCAGGGCGAAGGGCTTCGGCTCCGTTGCGGCAGGCTTTGCCTGTTCGAGCGTTCGACCGTCCTTACGCCCCAGCAAAAGTAAAACCGCTTCCGGGTAAGGGAGGCGGTAGTAGCGTTGGACAAAGCTGATGGCGTAACCGCCCTCGCGCTTGGAGTGGTCGAACCACTTGTTGCCGCGGACGGTGACGCTGGGGTCGCCGGGGGTACGATACTCTCGGCCGGAGCGAATGGGGCGCTCGCCCTGAGCGCGCAGCAGAGATGCCAGGTCGGTATTCTGCGCCCGCGCCTTTTCCTCCGGCGTGAAATAGATAAATTTAGCCATCCTTTTTTCTCCGTGTGGATCGATGTGGTCCCTCTTGCCGCCCGAGGGACGCTATGGTACAATTTCTCTCCGTGATATTCTGCGAGAGAAGGAAGAAGGAAATGAATCAAAAAGAACTCAACGAAATCCGCCGGCGCTTCCGGCTCGATAAAAACAACTTCAGCCGCATCTTCG
>OGFI01000866.1_pt1 | contig 19001 bp, 16 predicted proteins | sample 1570901 | NCBI WGS metagenome assembly OGFI01 (sample SAMEA2582018, study PRJEB24529) | metagenome | biome: Human gut stool | place: China | collected 2011 | reverse complement strand
TCATCTGGTGTTTCAGGGTAATCAGTAGCCTGATTTTCCCACGCTACAACACCATTCTTAACGTAGATATTCCAGCTACAAGAACCAGTACAGTTTACGCCATGCGTTGTGCGGACAACTTTATCGTAAGACCAACGGTCACGATAAAAATTTTCCCACTCGCGACCGCCATCTTCTGTTATTTGATGGCCGCTTGGGGATACGTCCTTCTTGCGAAGAAACTTAAACTTTTGAGACAACAAGCTCATCTCGTGTCCTCCTTCAAAACTACAAAAAAATCCCTTGTGCTAGCTGAGCTAACACAAGGGAGAAAATACTGTTATTCGATATTACTAATATTAGGGTCTATATTATCAACCTCTAAATCAAGCAATCCGATTAAAGCATCAAAATCACAGATTACTAGATGGTGTTTATCATAGGCTACATAGCCCAACTTACGCAACTCACTTAGCATGCGATTTAAACTTTCTCTTGATGTGGCAGCAAATTCAGCCAACTCTTGATTTGTTAGGGCGATATCGATAAAGATACCATCCTCGCGCTCTACACCATAACTATTGGCTAAGCGCAACAAGGTAGAATAAAATGCTCCCTTCTTGCCGTATAACAGCAAGTCTCGGTATTTTGCCTGTTGACGTCGCATATGTAATGTGTAGATTTTCATCATCGCAATAGCCAATGAATGATCTTTTGCAATAGCTGATTCTAACAAATCATAGCGAATGGAATAAACAGTGCAATCCTCCCGAGCAATGGCGTTGAACACATATGTTTTTGTGTTCTCCTCATACAACGGAACCTCACCAATTACATTATTCGGCCCTACTAAACGCAACGCAAAAATGTGTCCGCTAGCTTCGAACTTTTTAATGCTCATTCTACCTTTTAACACTACGTAAAAGTGTTCTGCCTTGTCCCCCTCGTGGAAGAGAAAATCACCTTTTTTAAGATGGAGTTCCTCGCCCGACAAAGCAAGTAATTGGTTAATTAAATTTTCATCCATACCTTCACCACTCCATTGTACTTTTAAAATAAAATCCATTAGTTATACTAATCTATTTATAGTAAAAGTACATGTATTATATACTTTTTTGTATATATAAGATTATTATAACTTATTAATTTCAGAATATGTGTGTTTTATGTCACATTCACAAAAATTTTTACAATATATAATATATTTGTGATATAAGACATTGCAAATTTAGTTGATACAATAATTATAACTCAGTTTTCTAAGTAATTCGAATATTTTCTATAGAAATTCTATAAATTGTAATACTCATATACATTGACTGATAATTGTATCTTCCATGTCTTCATTGCATGTATAGTTTTTCAGTAAGGAGAAGTTCAAAATGAGCGAACTAAAAATGCCTCAAGTAGGGGCAAGCCGTAGCGAAATTGTGGCTAATTGGCAACCAGAAAATCCAGAATTTTGGGAAAAGTTTGGTAAAAAAATCGCTAAACAAAACTTGGTTATATCCACAATTGCATTAACCCTTTCATTCTGTGTATGGTATTTATGGGCAACCATTGCAGCACAACTCAACGGCGCTGGCTTTAACTTTACAACAGATCAATTATTTACATTAGCCGCATTACCAGGTCTTGTAGGTGCTACATTACGTTTTGTATATACCTACATGCCAGCCTTAATCGGTGGTAAGAACTGGACATTTATTTCCACACTTATTTTATTAGTTCCTGTTGTATGGCTTGGCTTTGCCGTTCAAGATACAACAACTTCTTATATGACATTTATGATTTTAACTGCCCTTATCGGTTTAGCGGGCGCCAACTTCTCGTCCTCCATGGCGTACATTGGCAACTTCTTCCCTAAATCTGAAAAAGGTACAGCTCTTGGTATCAACGGCGGCGTTGGTAACCTTGGTATCTCCGTAATCTACTTCTTAGCTCCATTCGCTATGGGTTCCGCTGCACTAGGTAGCGTATTTGGTGTAACACCAGCTATCATCAAAGGTAATGCAGTATACCTTGCCAATGCGGCTTTCATGTGGATTGTACCACTTGTTGTTATCCTTGCACTTATGACACGTTTCATGGATAACTTACCACTAGAAAAACCAAATCCTAAAAATCTTGTACAAATCTTTGGGAACAAACACACTTGGGCACTTACATTGCTATACACATGTTCCTTCGGTGCTTTCTCTGGTTATGCGGCAGCACTTGGCTTATTAGTAGGTAAAGAATTCCCTGAAGTTCCATTTGCTTCTATCGCATTTGTTGGTCCTCTTGTAGCAGGTGCCCTTCGTCCTGTAGGCGGTTGGTTAGCTGATAAGATCAATAGTGGTACAAAAGTTACCTTTGTAAGCCTTCTCGGTCTATGTGCAACAACAGCGCTAATTGCAGTTGGCGTAGATATGCACAACTTCCCATTCTTCTTTGCTATGTCCGTGTTGACATTCGTATGCTGTGGCTTCGCAACTGGTGCTACATTCCGTATGATTCCTCACGTATTTGGCAATCCATTGCTTTCCTCTTTAATTACAGGTTTCGTAGCTGCCGTAGCTGCATACGGTGCCTTCATTACACCTAAGATCTTCGGTTTCACATATACTACATTCGGTAGTATCTACCCAGCTTTCGTTGCATTACTTGTGTTCAACCTGGTAACAGTAGCTGTGTGCTACTGGTTCTATGTGCGTAAAAGCGCAAACATGAACGTATAGGGCGTAACAGAAACTATAATTTACAACCCAATAAGGTAATAAAAGACTCCCTCAACAATCCTCCATGCGATTTGGTTCTGCGGCCATAGGCCTTGAACCCGCAAGTCGGATTTTATGAGGGAGTTCTTTTATTAAAAATTAGACGTGTATTAGCATTTTAGGGGAATGTAAATTATAGTTTCTGTTATCTAAGCACGAAGGGAGGACCTCGTAAGTCGAATCGATGCGGGATTTTCTTTTATAAAAATATAGTTGTAAATAAGATGCTCAGATGTAGTGAATTATATTTTACGCAGTACAGTACGAACACCAAATTTTCTGTTCAAAATTATAGCATTCATATTAAGGGGAGAAAAAATGGACTGCTAGGCAGTCCCTTTTATTATCCAAAGATTTCTTCTAGTAGTGCATCATCGATGATGGTACCAACGTAGAAGTCGCTGAAGATGCCGTATTTTGCACTGGCTACTTCAAAGCGCATATCATATACGATTTTTTTGAATTGGATGTCGTCATTACTGAAAATTGTAATGCCCCATTCCCAGTCGTCTAGGCCACAGCCACCTGTTGTAAATTCGGATAAAACGTCTAAGTATGTTTTACCAAGTTCACCGTGAGATTTCATCAACATGCCTCGTTCTTGAGGTGGTAGCATGAACCAGTTGTCATCACCTTCACGTTTTTTGCTCATGTTATAGAAGCAGATGTATTTATCGCGAGGTACGTGAGGGTATAGTTTTTGGTTAACTTCTTCTGTATCGAGTTTAGCTTTAACGTAAGCACTTACTTCTGTTACAGATGTATAGGAATATGTTTGAACTAATACGCTTGCAATCGCAAGGCGACGGAATTTGCGTTCTACTTGTGCCAAGTATTCAAGGGATGGACCAAGGATCCATAGGATTAAGTCCCCTTTAGCGCCATTACAATCATAGAATGCATAGCTACCTTCTTTAGCTTGATGTTTAGCTTCAAGATCTGCTAAAAATGCTTTTAATTCGTTGCGTGCTTCTGCTTTTTCTTCATCTGTAAAGCAGTTCCATGCACTGAAATCCATAGCAAAGACCATGTGTTGGCTATGCCAACCTTCTACTGTAGGGATTGCTTTTCCCATTGTGATCACTCCTATCTATGGTGATTATATTTAAAGAATATCTTTCTATTACTTTAAGAATCGAAAAGACTCCATATACTATTATAGCATATGGAGTCTTTTCTTATAATTATTTATTAATATTAATTTTCAATATGGAATATCAATATACAGCTAATAGTAAACTGTAATAAACGGACACACATTAGTATTGCTTTTTCGTTTAAATCAATATTTATATTTTACTAATTTTTACTAGTTTTTATTAGTTTTCATTGTCCTCTACAATAGCCTGCACTAATTCTTTTGCTTGTTTTACACCGTCAGGAATACCGATGCCATCAAATGGCGTACCGATGAGGTGTAAATTAGGATAGTTTTCAGCTACATGTTCACGGACAGCCTTAATACCTGCACGATGCCCTACATTATATTGTGGCATGCAGTGAATGAGGCGATTGATGCGCACCCATTCAGGCTTAGCAGAGAAACACATAATGTTTTGAATTTCTTCCACTGCTAATTCTGAAAGTTCTTCATCACTATATTGTTCTACCACATCATTGCCTGGTTTACCGATAAAAACGCGCAATACAATTTTATCATCAGGCGTTGTTTGAGGCCATTTTTGATTAAGAATAGTACACGCTGTAAGAGGCGTATCTGTGTTGCGTGTAATCAAGAGGCCCGAACCTTTTAAGTCACCATCAAAGGTAGCTTTATCAAAGGCCATAATAGCAATAGCACAGCTCGACTGTTCCATGGAGCGCAAGAAATCAAAGCCTTCATCATCTTTAAACCATTGATTATACGTCGCAGGCGGTGTAGAGATAATCACATGATCCGCCATAGCAGGAGCTTTATCAAGAAGTATCTCTGTATCTGAATCTGTAGTAGAATTGCTAGTTTCAACCCTGTTATCAGCGTTAATAGAATCAGTTTTAATGGAATTGGAATTGGATTTGAAATTAGAATTAAAATTAGCACTAGCATTAGCTTCACAGCCACAAGCATCATTTCCAGACTTCACCACATCGATAGCATACATACCTTCAACATAGCGAATATTAGAAACTAGTGTCCCTGTATGCAAGTGCACATTGCTAGGCATAGCCTCAACAATAGCGGTAATAACGCTTTCAAGGCCGCCTGTCAATTGGCGGAACATACCAGATTGAGCAGCAGTCCCCTTACGACTCGCCATATCCGCTTGAACCTTACTAGTTTGTCGGTGTGGACTAGTATTTGTGGCATGGCCAGAACTGTTTGAACTATTATTCGTAGATGCAGTTTGACTAGACTTTGCTTCATGGCTTTCGAATTGACGGTCTGTCATAGTCCCTTTACCAGCACGCGGTACGTCGCCTTCAGCTACGGCACCTTTAGCCGCTTTAGTAACCCCCGCTTTAGAGTGGCCCATCTTAGCAGCCATCATGCCTTTTACCATATTCCCATATTTTTGTTCTACTTGAATAAAATGAGGGAATGTAGATAACAAGCTAATTTTATAAATGTCGCCGCCATAGATACCCGCCAATAGAGGCTCGATGAGCTTATCCATCATTTCTTGACCTAAATGATAGCGGAAGAAATGACCAATCGATACATCGCCGTGAGCATCTAAGGGATACGGTTTCTTAAAATAATCAAGACCAGCACGCACTTTACCAGCCCAGGAAATTAAGGTCGCTTTCACAAAAGGCATCATTTCCGTAGGAACGCCCATGATGGAACCACCTGGAATTGGGTGAATGTTACCGCGGTCATACACATAGGCCTGCCCCGTTTCATTGGATACAAGCGTATCTGCTAGACCAAGATCTGTAATGAGATCCGTCATTTCCGTTTTGCGGCCCAAGTAGGAATCCGGTCCTAACTCAACAACAAAGTCATCTACTTGTTGCGTTTGAATTTTACCGCCAAATCGAGGGGCCTGTTCATATAATTGTATCTGCCAATCTGGTTTGGCATGGCCTAAATAATAGGCTGCAGTAAGCCCCGTAAGGCCACCACCAACAATCGTTACCTTCACTTATTAATCCTTTCTCGTATAGCCTTTGCCATGGCCTCCATAAATAGGGTATTTCCATTGGGCATAGGCAGACGTTCATATGTAGCCCCAGCATTTTCAACGATATTCCGACAAATAATATCATTATCATACAAAATTTCTACATGATCGCTAACAAACCCAAAAGGAATACATACAATCCGTTTTGCTCCATCTATAAGAGCCTGTTCAATGACACTTTCAATGGTAGGACCTAACCATTCACCATAGGGTGCCGCACTTTGCCATGCCTGATACCAGTGATTAAGGCCTACCATTTTTGCAATTTGATTTGATGCGGACATGACTTCATCTTCATAGCTACCAACCGTTGAAGTAGGTACACTATGGGCAGAGAAAATACAGGCTGTATCAGCTTGTAATGGATTCACGGCCATCAACTGTGAACGCCAGTATTCAAAAAACTGTGGTCTATTCCACCAAGATTTGATATTTTCACAAGATATATCCGGATACGCTCGTAATATAGAATGTAATTTCCGTTCATATGCGCCCGTTCCAACCATAGAATAAAACGGCGATGTGACAATGCATAAAATAGAAGTATACCCTGCAGTTGCTATGGATTCTACAGCTTGTTCCATACTATTAGGCATATGAAGATAGGCCAAATACATCGCGTCTATCGCCAATAGGGATTTAAGAGTTTTCTTTTGCTCTTCCCCCATCGTTTGCAACAGCTTATTATCCCATTGTCCGATGGCATCGTAACGAGCAGTTAAAACCTTCAATTCTCGTTCTGTCGGAATTTTTCCGCGTCGAATGCTCGTCAAATAGGGTAATAAATCAGATGGTTGACGAGGTGTACCAAAAGATAATAACAGTATAGCCTGCTTCATATTATCGGCTTTCACGAGCCCACAATTCACGGCTCTTTTCATGAACATAGTCTGTCAACCAATGTAATTTTGCTGGATCCGCCTCAGGGAATACACCATGCCCTAAGTTAAATACATGTTTACCATGACGAACACCATCCATTAAAATTTCATCTACTACCTTGGCTATTGTTTTTGTATCCCCGTATAAATAAGCCGGATCAAGGTTTCCCTGTACTGTTTGTGTAACACCTCTATCCTTAGCCGCCCCAATAGAGCTTCGCCAATCTAAGGCGATAACATCAAGCGGTAATTTAGCCCAAGTAGAAACAAGGTGGTCTGTACCGACACCATTCATAGCAAGCGGCAAGTTAGGGAATCTAGATTTTACTGTGGAAATAATACGTTTCATATGAGGGAAAATAGCTTGCTCATATTCTGTACTATTAACGGCACCCACCCAAGAGTCAAAGATTTGTAAAGCATTAGCACCAGCGCGCGCTTGCATTGACAAATACTCGATGGACATATCCGCTAGTTTTTCCATGAGTCTATTCCAAATTTCGGGTTCGCTGATTAACATCCCACGAGTTTTGTTATAACTTTTCGTAGGACCGCCTTCAATAAGGTAAGACGCGATGGTGAATGGTGCACCACAAAAGCCAATAAGAGGTACATCAAGCACCTCGGTAGTCAACAACTCAATAGTTTTGGCAATATACTCTACCTTTGTTGCATCAAACGCATATAATCGTTCAATATCTTCCATACGGCGTATTGGAGTATCAAATACAGGACCTACACCAGGTTTAATATCCACATTCACGCCAATAGCCACCATAGGGCTCATAATATCCTTATAAAGAATAGCCGCATCAACGCCATATTCTTTAACAGGCAGTTCTGTCACTTGTGCGCAAAGTTCTGGTTGTTTGGTAATTTCGAACAATGTGTACTTCTCTTTTATCTTACGATATGCAGCCTGACTGCGCCCTGCTTGGCGCATATACCATACCGGTGTTATGCCAGGGTTCTTACCCTGAATCATATCTAAATAAGCAGTATTCAAACTTCCACCCCTTTCTACAAAACACACCCATACATGTATATAAGATTTTATATTAGAATGTCACGCTTATATTAAAAGTGTACCCCAAAAGTGATGAATATGCAAAGCCACTTATTATCTATATTTTTAGGGATAGAAATTTATGCACGTTGTAATATATGCGTATCTATACCAGCAATAGCTTGACCCATGTAATACACTTGTTGCTGACATGTAAACAACCAAATTTGTTGATATTCACCAAGTTCAGCTAACAACTCAAGTGCACTCTTTTGGCGTTCTTCATCAAATCGGACTAGGATATCATCTAATATGATTGGCAATGCATCCACTTGGTACGAAAAGACCTTTGCTAGTGCCAAACGCAACGCGAGATACACCTGATCCGCTAAACCACTAGACCAATGATAAATCGGTAATCGTTCACCCCGTTCATTCAAAAGGGCTAAACCGTCTTGCAATCCCCACATATCAAATGTATAAGCACCATTCGTTAAACGTTTAATATACTGAGATGCTAATTCTAACATCTTTGGTTGTGACTCTTCTTCGTATGATTGTTGCGCTCGTTCCATACAATGAGCGATGACAACTTGAGTGGCCCAATCTTCCAAGGCAGATTCCAATTCAGATTCTAACTCTTGTCGTTGTTGAATGGCTTCCCGTTGCTCCTGATCTGAACCCAATGCACGCATAGCTTCCACGATTTGGCCATGTTTCTCATAGAGGTTAGCCATCGCATCCTTGCGCGCATTCAGCTCTTGATCTGCATGGGCTAATTCATCAGTCCAATTCTCTTTATTCCCCTCACGCAAACGGCGATAGAACAAATCTTTATTTTCACCATCTGGAGTTAACAAATCAAGCTGTACTTGGCTTTGCTTATAAATTGTTTCCCATTGCTTAAATTGATCTTCATCAATGAGTTTTTGACGATATTCATTGGCGCCGGACAATCCGCTTTTTTCAAGCAATGCTTTTTGTTCAAGTAAAAGTTCCTTTTCCTTGCGATGCCAATTATCATACTCCATACGATAGCTCTTACGCTGTGATTCTTTTTGTTCCCAACGAATCATTTGTTGTTGAAAGTTTTTATATTGGTTATAAATACGTTTTAGCTCAGTAGGAGACACAGGGGCTTCAACACCAAGGTTATACCATAAGGTAACAGCTTGGTCCTCTATAACGCGCAAAGATTCCTTATGTTCATCTAAGCGTTTCTCGTATCCTTCAATGGTCCGCAATTGTTCATAATACTGGTCAAATTCATGCTTCATATTAAAGAAGTCATCTTCATCGAGACTCTTAGCCGCTCCTTCAGGAATCCATGCTTGCCATTCAGCCAAGGCTTTTTCATAATTAGCCTGTAATTGTTTACCTTCATCATTGTAACGTTGTTCAATAGCTGCCGTTTCCAAGTTCGGTACATCTGACGCCACAGGTAAAGGTGCATCCAATTGTGTTTCCAAATACGACTTACGTTGCTGTAAGCGTTCTAATTCACGCATCAACCGAGCTACATCGGAATCATCTACATGGCGAAGGCGCCATCCATACCAGAACAATCCCAGTCCAAGTATTAATAAAATAATACCACCGATGCTATATAGTACAGATTCCAGTGCAATAAGTCCTGCTAGCGACATCAATACACCAACGACGGCTCCGATTCCCCCAATACGTTGCAACCAAATCGGCATCGTGGCCATACGTATGGAACCATGTTCTCCAAGTCGAGACTCTAGATCTGCAATATCAGTCATAACAGCCTGCAACTCTTGCTGAGCCCAGGTGTTAACAGGGCTATTTTCACCAGTGTCAACAGATGAACTATCTTCACTTATTTTTGGTTCTTTTTGCAAGGATGGTGCTTGGCTTTGCCAATATAATAATTGGTCCTTTGCGGTACGCAATCGTTTGGATAAACGTTCCCCTTCAAACCAATTCACATCAGTTGGCACCGATTCATCCTTGCGCCATGAAGATTGTAACCCTCTCGAGAAATCAAGTTGCTCTTTAACCTTAGCAATGTAGGCTTCGCCTTCTTCACACTCACGGCGCAATTGTTCCCACTTCGCACCTTGTTGAATCAAATCCTCTATATCTTGGCCATAGGTAGTAAATGGACTATTAGGATCAAAATTTTCCGGTTTTAGTGCTTCTTCTTTATCAAGCCAAAGCTGCATATTCTGACGAGCTTCACGAAGGCCCTCATCGATACTTAAAAACGCATCGCGATCTAGTGTATCAGGAGATGTAAACTGTTGCATACGACGACGCGCCTCTTCGCTACGTCGATACGTATCCCATGCACGAAGCACCATCTCTACGCCTTCACGATAATCTTGCCATTCTTTGATTTGATTCTGAATTTCTGCTTCTGTATCCTCGGAAGCCTTCAACGCTTGTTGTAATTCTACATATTGCGTTTCATGTTCACCCAGTGCGGATAAACGAACCTTATTTTCCTGTAATTGCTCTATCAAAACATTGATGCGGCGTTTGCCTGATGCAGACGCAACCAGTAAGTCATTAGCATTGGTTTCAATGCTTTTTACTACACCACCGAGTTGCTCGCCTCCTTCGGCGCCAAAGAATCTAGCGCGCACATCTACTTCATTGAGTATATCTACGCCTTGAAGGTCCTCTAACGTAAGGCCGAATATGCGGTTATACGTTTTTTTATCGAGCCCATGCCACCACAATTGATTCGGCTCGTCCTTTATGCTAGGCTCACCAGGCGAATAAAAATCTAAATTCTTGTTTTGTCGGCCTAAATGATAAGCCGTCCCCTCTTTGTCGAGCTCAAGAGATCCACTTACATAACCATATTTTTTATGTTTACCGCCAAACAAAAGAGAACGCATACCTTCTAATAAGGAGGTTTTCCCACTTTCATTAGCACCATATACAAGCTGTACACCGTTAGGACCGGATTTAAATGTCCAGTTTTCATACGGTCCAAATGAGTCGAGTCGAATCTGTTTAATGTTCATCATTTACCCCCATTAACACCGTAACCCCTTCCATTTCACTGCGTTCCATAACTCGTTTCAATACATCGTCTGATAATAAATCTAAATAACTGCCAAGTCGTTTAGACTCAGGACGATCGACCAAGATTTGACGTACTGTCTCAACATCAGTAACGGTTTCATCATAGGCGCGTAGATAGTCGCCTACCATGTCGGACAATAAACGGCGCTCTGCCAAATTAACAGTAGGACGCGTTTTAGCAATCATGCGGTATGGCATAACAAAAATAGATTTACTCTTTTCCTCTGCCTGCGCCTCCCGTAGCCATAATTTTCGAATGGACTCATCCACGCATAAGCGATGCATTGGACCAGTTCCTACTAAATGGACCGATACCAATGTATTCTTATTATATTTTTTACGTAAGGACTGCTTTTTATGGCTCAACAAATCTAATAACTCACGTTCAGTTTGTATGCCTGCAATATCAATCTTTATATCTTCAAAACGAATGGCACTAGTCTCAATAAATTCTAATTCACAATGTCCATTATGTGATACGTTGACCATATAGCATCCTTTAGCGCCAGATTCCTTCCGATGTAATCCCTGAGGATTGCCCGCATATACGACCATAGGGTCTTCTGAAATCACCTGTGATTTATGGATATGACCTAGTGCCCAATAGTCCATAGCGCCTTGCATGATATCCGTCAAATTACAGGGCCCTGTTACATCATGATGTTCACTGCCCACACTAGATCCAACCGTTCCATGCATGACAGCAAGGGAAAACTCATCTCGTTCAAAGGCTTTATATTGGGCAGCAAAATTAGATTGTTCATTGCCATGACCACAACTGATGCCGTAAACACCACCAACTTCAATATTATTAACCATCAACGGAAATCGTTGTACCTGTGTATCCGAAAACACATGTACATTATCAGGCATTGATAAGCCAGCGCGCCAGCTTTCAGCAGGATCATGATTACCTTGCACCATATATACGGGAATATGCGCCTCCCACAAGCGATACATGGCACGCACAAATCGGACCTGAGCCTCTAAATTATGATCTTCACTATTATAAACATCGCCGCTAATCACAACTGCATTAACGCGTTCGCGCACAGCGATTTCAATGATATTATTGAAAGCTTCATAGGTTGCTTCTGCGACGGCACGATCTACATGCCGACTTATCCCCATAGCATATTGAAAAGGAGCCCCTAAATGAAGGTCTCCACAATGTATAAAACGAAAGGGTTGCATATTGTCTCCTTTCCTAACTTATAGAATACTAATATCTAATTATACTATATATTTCTATATAATATGTAAGATATCATATTGTAAACTAATTTATTTATACAGTTGACAATTAGCATCCAAGAATACTACAATTACATTGTAAATATATTCGTTTTTATAAGTTAACAATAACAAGGAGGCTATAATGGCACTTCCAGTAGAGCAACAAACCCAGGTGGGTTCTTATGAAAAAATATTAACCATTGCCAATCGTATATTACATGGTGGTGAAATCACTAAAGAGGAAGCCATCGATTTAATCCATACATCCGATGAAGATACCATGATTCTATTGGCTATGGCAGATAAAATAAAACAACATTTCAACGATAATTCTGTCGACATTTGCGCGATTGTAAATGCTCGTTCTGGTAAATGTCCTGAAAACTGTAAATTCTGTGCACAGTCGGCACACCACAATACAGGCGTTCAAGAATATCCATTTATGGATGATGAATCGATTTTAGATGCTGCTAGAAAAGCAAAAGAAGCTGGTGCTATTCGCTTCTCTATTGTTACAAGCGGTCGCAACACTTCCAACCCTAATGAATTCAACCAAATCTTACGCGTATTAAAAGAAATTCGCGAAAAAATTGGTTTAGAAATTTGTTGTTCCCTTGGTTTGTTAACCTATGAACAAGCTCTTCAATTAAAAGAAGTTGGTGTTACTCGCTATCATTCCAATATCGAAACTGCACCAAGTCATTTCCCTGACATCTGCTCCACACATTCCTATGAGGACAAGATGTCTACCATAGAAAATGCCAAAAAAGCTGGCATTCGCGTTTGCTCTGGCGGTATCTTAGGTCTAAACGAAACTCTAGAACAACGCGTAGAAATGGCGTTTGAACTTAAACGCCTTAACATTGATTCCATTCCATTAAACATATTAAATCCGATTAAGGGTACTCCATTCGAACATAACAAAGCGTTAAAACCGATGGAAATTTTACGTACCTTCGCTGTATTCCGCTTCATTTTACCTCATGCATTAATTCGTACTGCAGGCGGTCGAGAAGTAAATCTTCGCGATTTGCAATCGTATGCACTAAAAGGTGGACTTAATGGCATCATGGTAGGCGGTTATTTAACAACCGGCGGTAGATCCCCGCAAGACGATTTACAAATGATTAATGATTTGGAATTAACCCGTACAGCCGCTCAGCTATAAACTAACGGTTGTTTCTAATCACTAGTGGATATCTTAAATTTTACCTATCTACAAAGACTGTAACACCTCTGCGTGTTTACAATACATTTACACACAAAAAATACCTAGCTAGTTGCTGTCTAGCTAGGTATTTTTATATTTAATTTTTTAAATTTATATCTAAAATATTAAATTCAAACTATTTATTGCCATAACAATCTATAGATGGCTTGGCCATTTGTATTGCCTTCAATCGGTTCAGGATCTTTATCATAATCAACATTATCATATTGAGTGCCGTTTGGCATATACGCATCTACTTCTAGAATTTCCATGGTCCGATTATAACGGCTAATATATACCTTATAGCGAAGTTCATCGCCACCTGGTTCATTAACTTTTAGCCAAAGAACGGCATCATAATCGCTTTTTTGAACACTATCATTATCTATAAACAATTGATCACCTTTGTCATCAGGACTTACATAATACCAATCAGTCGCTTGTGCTGTATTCGAATATGTTATGAGGCAAAAAAAGGCCATCAAAGCTATAAGCAACTTCATAGTGGCCCCCTTTCTAACCCAACAACAAAAGTCTTATAACTAGAACTATTTTTTTAAATATTTCTAAAAAAAATAAAGAGAAGATATTATCCTCCTCTATTATCATATCAAGAAGTATGGCATTTATCAACATTTAATAAACGAATTTTACATTTCATCTAAATTTCATAAAATATTTTTTAGAAGTTCATTTTGCCTTCATAGTATTTACTTATAATTGCCATATCAAATGATAATTATAAGTAAATATTCCCTGATTACTTAATGTATTTATCTCCCGACAAGTAATACTAACCCCAAACCTACTACTTGTTTAAATACATAGGTCATTTGATGTTAATACTAACACTCCCCTTACATGAAAAAGGACTCCAGTAGGAGTCCTTTTTTCGTTGTTAAACCCATACACTTATGCAAAAAGCTGCCCTAGGGCAGCTTTTTATTTTGTAGTTCACGACCTAAATCAGATGGTACAGGTGCGATAACAGTCACCAGTTCAGATTGTCCATATGGTATAAATGTCAACGAATAGGCATGTAAGGCCTGTCTCGTATACGGTTTATTCCGCATACCATACATGGCATCGCCAATGATAGGGTGACCAATATGAGCCATATGAACGCGAATTTGATGAGTTCGTCCGGTTAGCAATGTAAACTCTAACAACGATTGTACATCATCATATTCAATCACATGATATTCGGTTACAGCATCTTGACCAAATTCATCAACACAACGGCGATTATCAAATACCGGATCCACACCGATAGGTTCATTCACCACACCATCAGATGTAATCTTTCCTTCTACGAGACCGCGATAGACACGGTGAATTCGACCTTCTTGTAGCTGTTTAGTGTAATATTGTTCTGCCTCACGGGTTTTGCCAAACATAATAACACCTGTTGTATCTCTATCCAAGCGATGAACAGGCCGAATTTTATGAACTTCGCCGCGTTTAGCATAATAGCCAGCCACCAGATTACTCAATGTATGATATTTCGTTTGACCTGCTGGATGAACTAGCATAAACGGAGGCTTATACACCACAAGTGTGTATTCATCCTCATAGAGAACCTCTATAGATCCTTTTTCAACCTCTACACCATAATCCTTATCTTGTGGTAACTCAATAGTAATAACATCCCCTTTTCTTAGCATACGCTTAGAATGAGCAACGCGGCTATTTACCTTCACCCGTTTCTTACGGAATATCATCTGCACATTTCGAGAGGATAAAGAAAATCGCTCTTTTACATAAGCAGATACTGTTGTATCTACCTCTTCTTTTACTGTATATGTTCTCCAGCTCATATTACCACCATTCGTTGATATATGTATTTTGTTTAGGATATACCATATCTAGATAATCAATCCAATGAGATTCGCCTTGTAATTTACCTTCAAACACAAGATCTTTAGCTGATACAGCCCCCATCAACAGGGCTGTTAGACCGCCAATGTCTATGGTGATATCGATTTCATCCACAGATTCAGCAGAAATGCGTTTTACGTTAGGTAAAGTGCTTTCACCTAGGGTAAGGGCAAACACGCCATTATTCCAATCGCATAATGTATCGCTAACCTTAATGTTTAGGGTAATTGGCATCATAACGGCTTCTGGATTAACAGGTACCGTAGTCAACGCTGTTTCTACGTCTACGATACGTGCCATCATATACGGCATCGTTGTATGACCTGTTTTTCCATCAGGAACAAATCTATAACCCGTATCATGCAACCCTTCATTCCAGCGAATGCTTTCACCTTGAGAACGATGGTTATAAAAATAATTAAGCAAACCACGTTGAGCACGACGCGTTGTATATACAAATTCTGTAACAGGAATTTCAGGAGCCCCCAAACGATAGACGGCGTAACCTTCGATTTGACCTTCATCGTTTTTCACGACCGCAATATTCACACCTTCAGCAAAGAAACTGCCTAATAGGCGTTTCCACTCTTTCTCACCGCGATCTGCATAGCCACATAAATCCTTCGTATAGGCTTTGTAAACAGGATCAAGCAATGTCCATTGCTCTACATCATTTAGCAATCCAAAGGATAAGGTTTTATCCGTCAAAGGACGCAAACTCTCTAATGGCATGGTCTGTACCCATTGATGAGCGTACAACTCCCAGCCATATTGTTGGTAAAAACCGGCCTTTGAAGGCATTAAAATGGTAATACCTTGACCACGACGACGCAATTCTTCCAAGGAGTGCAACAATAATGCACCACCTACGCCACCACGACGTGCAGCTGGATGAGTAGCAACACCAACCATATAACTAGTAGGCAAGATAGCACCGCGCACATTGATGTTATATTGACGCAAATGAACAGTGGAGAGCAATTGACCTTCTTGGATACCTACGACAGTATTCTCCGGTTCATAATAGTTAGAAAAATAATATTGAAAGAACGGATCTTCTTTTGGTTCAAAGCAATACGCCCAAAGCGCTTCTACTTGTGCCGTATCTTGTGATGTAGCAATTCTAAAATCCATACTAGTTCCTTTCTATTCAAACAGATCTAGGCTATATATTTCATGTAGTAGAATGTATTTCACACACTCTACCCTTTATTATAACGGAAAAGAGTGGCACCATACAGTACCACTCTCATATTCGTTATTAGATTGACCGGATTATTTACCGCCCGTTGCATTATCTGCTTCATTAGCATATACAGCATCATATTTTTCTGCGAAATGATCAGGATTATAAGATTCCTTCGCTTGACGAAGACCAGGCAAGCCCATATCTTCTTCACGATTGATAAACTCTACATTGCTAAATTCATGGCGGATGAATTCATTATTAATTGCTTGATACAAACCGCGAATATCTGGATTGGCTTTTTCGATGTGAATTAAAGCCATTCTATCATTCATTAATTCGCCGATACTGAAAGCCTCTACGCGACCAAACAACTTAATAGCGCCGCCTTTTAAGCCCAAGACATCCCAATGATCAAAGAGTAAATTAATAGCCACTAATTCATCTTCAATACCTTCTTCGTGATGAGTTTCCACCCAAGACGCTGCTGTCTCACGACACAACGGAATGATGTCTTCTGTAATTGGCACATATTCATAGTTGGAATATTGCATACGGAATTGATTCAAGTGATTTTTCTTTTGACGGAATTTCTTACCGGACAAATTGATAAGATCTTCAGACCTATAAATATATTCGTAGTTATCACGGTCAGGTGTGAATACGTAACGGCCTGGGCATAGCTCCTCCATCCGTTCTTTCACAACCTTGCTAACACCTTTGAAAATGAATGGTAATTTATTTTCTACAAACCATTCTTTTGCACGCAACAAACCATCGAGGAACTTCGCATCCTTACCAGCAAATGGAGGTAATAGGAATGGATCGCGCTTACCACCACCTTGGATGTACAATACGCCATTTTCCTCAGCCCAACGAATGCCATAGGCTTCTTGCCACATATACAATGTAGTAAAGCAATTATCCGACGCTTCGTAATGATGTTGTTCAAAATATTTATCGATTAATGGTTTGTCTCTTAATTCAAAACGTTTAAATTCTAAAATAATAATCTCCTCCTTTTCAACATTCATGGTTGCTAGTTTCTAGCTACACATAAGATATTTATTGAACCTTCACCTTTTCACCTAGTTCAAAGGTTCCCTTGGTTGTAATAACTTGTTCGCCTTCATTAAGGCCTGTCATGATGGACACATACCCATCTTGTTCATCCCCTACTTCGACGACACGTACGTCTACCGTATTATCAGCGGTTAATACATATACATATTTACCATCTTGATTTTCACGTACTGCCGCAGCAGGAACAACGAGCATCTTAGCTTGAGCACTAGATTCGATGGACAAACTATAAAATTCACCGGCCTTAATAGCTCCTTTTTCGTTGTTGAAAGTAGCCTTAACTAGTACACTTGGTACATTTTCAGGCTGATTTGTATCTATATAGGTCAACTCACCTGGAATGTCTGAATCACCAACATGTAAAGACACTTTAATGCTTGATTTTGCCTCTGGGCTAGCTAATTTCATAGCCGCATCACGAGGAATACTCAATGATGCCACCATAGGCGTTTCTTGTTGTATCAACATAAATGGACGATCTGCAATCGCCATTTGACGATCTTCATTGTAAATAGCAGTCACCACACCAGCTATAGGCGCCGTAATATTAGCGGCAGCTATTTGTGCGGATACTTGAGCAATTTGTGCTTCAATAGCAGCAACACTAGCACCGTTGCCACCACCGCCACCACCAGTTGTGGTTGTCACAGTTTGAGGTCGAGACCGTTCTAGAATACGATTATATTCCTTTTCTGTAATATTGCCAGCTTCACGCATCTGACGTGCACTTTCAAGTTGTGCACTGCTAACCGTAGGCGCCGTCGTTGTCGTTGTTGTTTCAACAGCAGGCGTATAGGATTGGGCTGCACTAAGCTGACCTTGTAAGGACGCTAATTGTTGTTGAAGTGCCGACGTATCAATCGTCGCCACCACTTGACCCTGTGTTACCTTATCGCCTACCTTCACAGCATACGTAGCCGCACCTGATACAGCGGGCGTAATAGTAGACTTATTAAGAGCTGTTACATTCGCTTCATTATGAATTTGTAACGGCATATCTTTATAAGTAACATCGGCAACGGATACCGTAGATGTACCACAACCTGCAATCGCACATACAACAATGACCAATAGTGCCATTACAGCACCAAGTCGAAATTTGTTCATACTTTCACCTTATCTCTATCCATTGTATTGATTTTTATCAATACCTTAGTATATCACAAAATCAATAAGAATTGTATGAAAGCTAATTCCCTATATGATTAGATATTACTAGGCAGAAATAATATCTGATATAATATTCCTAAACAAGTATACATATGGAGGTTTCTCATGGAAGAACGTATGGATTTTAGAATTTTAAATAATGGTAGCTTTGTGCCATCCATCGGATTTGGCACCTACAAAACAGGAACGTCGGAGGAAACGGAGCAAGCTGTAACGAATGCCTTACAGGCTGGATACCGTTTACTCGATACGGCAGCTTATTATGATAACGAAGAAGCCGCCTTGGCGCGAATTTCTGCATCCAGCAGCAGATACTGCACATGATACGCCGTGAAAATACTGCTGGCGCCGATCATCAGTCCGGTCCAGACCCACGGGATCTTCTCTGCCAGTTCCACCTCCAGACTCTTAAATAGGAAGTAGCACGCTCC
>OGFI01000861.1_pt1 | contig 19157 bp, 15 predicted proteins | sample 1570901 | NCBI WGS metagenome assembly OGFI01 (sample SAMEA2582018, study PRJEB24529) | metagenome | biome: Human gut stool | place: China | collected 2011 | reverse complement strand
CGCAGAAAAAATAAATAATAATATTATTTTTTCAAGTGTATCTGGTAATTTTATGTTTAATTTTCTATCAATAAATATTGGAATTAAAAATAAAATTAATGTAAGTACACACATAAAAACATTCTCGAAATTTCCCCTTAATAATTGAATTATCATTGTTGCAATTACTAAAACTCTTAATATTATATAAATTGTTATATCTTTTTTCTTATATTCACTAATTTCAATTTTTTTCATTAATCAACTTCCTTATAAAATTTTTTCTTTTATTTTATTATATGCTAATTATAATAATATTATTTTTTGGTATTGTATCATATTGTATTAAGAAAAGCGACTAAATAAAAAAATTTAATCGCTTTTTTTATATGCAGTCTCCTGCATTTTTCTTTTTTGATTTTTTATATTTATATCCATCTTTTTTTGATAATTTCATATTTTGTATACCTAATTTAGTACATATCTTAAATTCAGTATATCCTTTATTAATTATTGGATGTCTTAATATTCTATTATCTGCTATATTTACAGTTTGTTTTGAAAATGCTATATATGAAAATTTTTCATCTTCATATGATAGTTGACCATCTTTAAAAAGTTTATGTATTTTGCTTCTTTGCACTCTTGCTGTAAATTGACACCAATCATCTTGTGGTAATGTACATTCATTTTCATGTGGACATGGTGCAATTATATGCGCATTTTCTTGTAATAATTGAGAGCGTATTTGTTTTATATTTGAAAATCCTCGTGGTGTTCCTGGCTCTATCACAAATAGAATTTTATTTGTTGCTTTCCACAGTTTTGAAATTATTTTATTTACTTCATTTTTTGGTAATTCATTTATCATATATGATACCATTATAAAATCTGCTGTTTGATTAATTTCATCTTTTACAATGTCAAACTTTTTCCATTCTGTGTTTTTCAATTTTTCAGAATATGACATTAATTTTTTACCAACTTTTATCATTGAATCTTCTCTTTCAAAACATGTTATATTAGGTGAATTATCTACTAATTCTGTAATTGCCCATGTTGCAGATCCTGTTCCAGCTCCTATATCAAATACTGTATTTATATTAAAATTGTTATTTTCTAAAGTTTTGTTTATTGCACTATAATCAGCCTCATATGTTGCAGGCATTCTTGAAAGAGCATATGCTACTGCTTCATCTGATTCAGTTAGTAATCTTTTACCATCATTATCATTTTTTCTGTATTTTTCACTTATTGATTTTGCTTTTTCATTTATATTTTGCATATTTATAATTTGATTTAATTGATTTTCTAAAGCTCTGTTTAAATCTATTGGAATTGCCATTTTATCTCCTTATTATTTCTTGTTATAATTATATTTTCTATATAAAAAATGAACGCTTTAACATAATGTTAATAATACGCTCATTTTATTAATATTAACTTATTAGAATTTATACCAATCTGGTACCATTAGTAAATCAAGTTCCATTACACCTAAAACAATGTATAAGAATATTGTAACCGAAATACTTGCTATGCCTATAATTAGTCCTGCTGTTCCTATACCTTTCTTTTCAATAATACAACTTACTATACCAAGAACTATTGATAAAACACCAAATATTACAGATACAACTATGTAGCACATTGTTACTACAGATAATATTCCTAATACTAGTGATGCAATACCCAATCCGTAATTTTTCTTTTCTTTAATAACTTTTTGATTTTCTTCCATAAAATTTCCTCCTTTATGAAGTTTCTACTGCTTTATTTTAATATATATTGTTATTTTTTTCAAGTTTCAAATTTAAGAATTTGCTATTTCTATATTTACATTTTTTCCTTTTATTGGCTTATCTTTCATACCAGTTAAAACTTCATCTACATAGTTTACTGGTACATCAACAAAAGAAAATTTGTCTAATATATTTACTTTTCCTATTTCTTTACCTGATATTGCTGTGTTTGCTGACATACTTCCTATTATGTCTTTTACCATTATTTTGTCTTTTTTACCTAAACTAAAGAATAATCTTACATATCCATTTTCATCTGGTTCATAGCTATTTTTTGAAGTATTGTTTTGCTCTTGCTTTCCATTTATTATTGTAAACATTGCTTTTGCTAAATCTTTTAAATCTATATTTTGATTTGATATTAGTTCATCAAAAATATCTGATTTAATAAATTCTTTTTTACTCATTATATCTGTAACAGATTTAACAAATTCTGTATCTTTTGCTTTATTTATTTCAGATACTGTTGGTATTTTTCCATAAGATATTTTTGTTTTTGCATAATGCTCTATTTCTTGTAATTTATTTTTTTCTTTACCAACAACGTATGTTATTGCTTTTCCTACATTTTTATTTCTACCTGTTCTTCCAATTCTGTGTACATAATACTCATTTTCTTGTGGAATATCATAATTAATAACTAAATCTAAATTTGCAATATCAATTCCCCTTGCAGCAACATCTGTTGCTATAAGAATTTTTACATCACCCTTTTTAAACTTTTTAATTGTTCTATCTCTTTGATCTTGTTTTATATCACCATGTATAACATCAACATTATATTTTTTAGATTTTAAGTAATCATGTAATTGGTCAACTTTTTTCTTTGTGTTACAAAATACTATCAATTTTTCTGGTTTGTATAAATCAATAACTCTTGTTGTAATTTCGTCTTTCATATTATTTTTTGTTTGAAAAGCTATTTGGTCAATATTTTCTACAGTTAGCTCTTTTGCTTTTATTTTTATCTTTTTAGGATTTTTTAAATATTTTTTTGTAATTGCCATTATCTTTTCATTCATTGTTGCAGAAAATAACAATGTTTGTCTTTCTTCTGGAACTTCTTGCAAAATTGTTTCAATATCTTCTCTAAATCCCATATTTAGCATTTCATCTGCTTCATCTAATATAACCATTTTTACATTTGATAATTTTATAGTCTTTTTTCTCATGTGATCCATTATTCTACCAGGCGTTCCAACTACTACTTGAACTCCTTTTCTTAATGGTATTATTTGTTTTTCTATTGGTTGACCACCATATACAGTAAGCAATTTTAAATTTTCAGTATATTTTGTAAATTTTCTTAATTCATCTGTAATTTGGCAAGCTAGCTCTCTTGTTGGTGCTAATATTAATATTTGTGTTTTTTTATTTTTTACATCAACATTTTCAATTGCTGGAATACCAAAAGCAGCAGTTTTTCCTGTACCTGTTTGTGATAATCCTATTATATCATTTCCATTCATAATTTCTGGTATTGATTTTTCTTGTATTTCTGTTGTCTCATCATATCCTATATCCTGTAATGCTTTTAATAATTTTTCTGATAAATTTAATTCATTAAATTTCATATTTTCTCCCCTACTCTATTTTTTTATTATGGTTATTGGCTAAAAAAACAGACTTAAAACAAATTTCAAAATATGTTTTAAGTCAAATTTTTTTCTTTTTTCATTTATATGATATATTTTTACATCAACTAATAAACATAAATTTCACATTTATTAGTATACCATGTTTTTGAATTTATGTAAAGTTTTGTCTATCAAAATTTTTATGTTTATTTTATTATAATTCACGGTAGAAAAAACATTTCCAAAATATTATAAAATTATAATTATATTCTGATTGCAGTCTAGTGTAGATTATTGTTGTTTTCTTTTGTTCTTGCCAAATAAATATATATATGATAAAAATATTTTATAAAATTTTTATGTGAAGGAGAATAAATATTATGATTAATATTGTAAGAAATCTTGATAATGCAAATTTTGTTACACATGCTGGTAAATTTCATGCTGATGAAATTTTTGCTACAATATTGTTAGAGGAAATTTATGGTGAAATTAATTTAATTAGGCTACCTGAAGTAGATGGTCTTAATTTAGATAATAAATTTGTATATGATATTGGTGGTGGAGAATTTGATCATCATCAAATTGGCGGAAATGGTCAAAGAAATTCTGGTATAAAATATGCAGCTTTCGGCTTGGTTTGGAAAGCTTTTGGTAGAAAATTTTTAGTGCAAAAAAATGCAAACAATATTGAAGATTGTTTTTACATGTTTGACAAAAATTTTGTTCAATTTATAGATGCAGGAGATAATGGGCAAATTAAATATGAAAATATTGATATAAAATTAGTAACACTATCTGATGTAATTGAAGGCTTTAATCCCAACTGGAATGAAGATATTGATTCTGATGAAAAATTTAAAGAAGCCTTGCAAATTGCCAAAAAGATTTTTAATAATAAAATTGAATCAACAATTGCCAAATGTGATGCTAAAAAGTTTGTTGAGCAAGCAATTGAAAAATCCGAAAATGGAATAATGATTTTAGATAAATTTATGCCATATCAAGAATTTGTATTAGAATCAACTAATCCTAAGGCACAAAATATATTATATGCTGTTTTTAAATCAAATCGAAAAGGATATACAATAAAAGCAATTCCAAAAGAGCTTGGAAGTTTTGCAAACAGAAAAAAATTTCCTGATACATGGTGTGGTTTAAGAAATGAAGAATTGCAAAAAGTAACTGGAGTATCAACAGCAACCTTCTGCCATAATGCAGGATTTATATGTGTAGCTGACAATCTTGAAGATGCCTTAAAATTAGCCGAACTCGCTGTAAGAAATTAAACTGTGAGAAAAGTGGACGGTTCTCTTTCTTACCTTAAATTTTTTACTTTTTTTTGCTTGTTTAAACTCTTGACATATGTATTCTTTAGAAATATAATTTTCATATAAATTTTATAAGGAGGGACACATATGAGAAAATATTTATGTGAATTTATCGGTACTGCAGTTCTTGTATTATTTGGTTGTGGAACAGCAGCAATAACTGGAGGATCGTTACTAGTAACAGCATTAGCTTTTGGTTTATCTATAGTAGCAATGGCTTATGTAATTGGTAATGTTTCTGGATGTCATGTTAATCCAGCAGTTTCTTTAGCAATGTTAATAAATGGAAAAATATCAGTAAAGGATTTCATTGGATATGTTATAGCACAGGTTTTAGGTGGTTTTGCTGGAATTGCACTTTTCTGGGCAATAATTTCTTGTACATCTTATGATATTACTTTAATTGGTTTTGGAGCAAACGGATTTGATGCTTCATCATCTCTAGAAATCAATATGTTGGGTGCTTTTATTGTAGAAACTATCCTTACATTTGTATTTATATATACAATATTAGGTGTAACTTCAGACGAGAAAAAATCTTCAATTTCTGGATTAATAATTGGTTTAACTTTAGCATTTGTACACATATTAGGAATTCCTTTTACAGGAACTTCAGTAAATCCAGCAAGAAGTTTAGCTCCAGCTGTATTTTCAAAAATACTATTACCAAATAGTACTGCATTATTGCAAGTATGGGTATTTATTGTGGCTCCATTAGTTGGTGCAACAATAGCTGCTTTTGTATATAAATTTTTAAATAAAAAAGAAGCTTAAGAGCAAAATATTATTATTATTATTAAAAAGAGATTTAAGTTAATAATTAACTCAAATCTCTTTTTTATTAAAGTTCAAATTGTGAATTATATAAGTCAGCATAGAATCCTTTTTGTGCAATTAGTTGTTCATGGTTTCCTTGCTCTATTATGTTTCCATCTTTCATTACTAGAATTAAATCGGCATTTTTTATTGTTGATAATCTGTGTGCTATTATGAAAGATGTTTTTCCTTCTGTTAACTTATCCATTGCTTTTTGTACAAGCTCTTCTGTTCTTGTATCTACATTTGATGTTGCTTCATCTAATATTAAGAATGGTGCATCATGTATCATTCCTCTTGCAATTGTAAGTAATTGTCTTTGTCCTGCTGATACACTATCATTATCTGATATTTTTGAATCATATCCATTTGGTAATGTTTTTATAAAGTGATGTAATCCAACTTCTTTACATACTTCCTTTACCATTTCGTCTGTAACATTTTGTCTGTTATATATTATGTTTTCTTTTATTGTACCATTAAATAACCAAGTATCTTGTAATACCATTGTAAATAAATCATGTATATTTTCTCTTGTTAAATCCTTTGTTGACACCCCATCTATTTTTATATCACCAGAATTTATATTATAAAATTTCATAAGAAGATTTACCATTGTTGTTTTTCCAGCTCCTGTTGGACCTACTATTGCAACTTTTTGTCCCGGAAGTGCTGTTGCTGTAAAATCTTTTATTGTTGGCTTATCATTATTATCATATTGGAATACAACATTTTTAAAGTCTATTTTTCCTTTTACATCTTTTCTATCTAGAGTTTTTGTTATATTACTTTGATTTGTCATTTCTTCTTCATCAACAAACTCAAATACTCTTTCACTTGCTGCAGCTGTTGATTGTAATGATGTCATTGCTTGTGCAATTTGGGATAATGGTGATGTAAATAATCTTACATATGTTATAAATGCAACTATTACACCAAATGAAATACTTCCATCTGCTGCTAATAATGCTCCAACTATACATACAGCTACATAACCAAAGTTACCTATAAAGTTCATTATTGGCATCATTAATCCAGAGAAGAATTGACTTTTTCTATTACTGTCACAAACCTTTTGATTTAATTTATCAAATTCTTCATCAGCCTTTTTTCTACCATTATATGCTTTTACAACATTTAGTCCAGAATATACTTCTTCTATATGACCATTTAAATTTCCTAAATTTTCTTGTCTTGCAACGAAATACTTTTGTGATTTTTTTAATATTAAAATCATTCCAATAAATCCTATTAAACTTGCTACGATTGCTGTAATTGCTAATATCCAATTTGTAACAAACATCATTATAATTGTTCCTAAAAATAATGTAACGCTACTTACCAATGTTGCAAGTGATTGGTTCATTGATTGAGCTATTGTATCAACATCATTTGTTACTCTTGATAAAATATCACCAGTTTGATGTCTATCAAAATATTTTAATGGTAATTTATTTATTTTTGTAGAAATTCTACTTCGTAAGCTTTTTGCAAATTTATTTGCTACTATAGTCATTGATATTGATTGAATATATGTGCATAATGCACTTGCTAAATAAATACATACTAATATTAAAGTTATCTTTTTAATTTTATCTATATTCATAAATGGTTTAACAACTTTTTGTATAGATTCTGGCATTTTATCTATTTTAGCATATAACTCGCTTGCACTTGTTCCTTCTGTTAAAGTACTCATTTCTGTTATATATTTATATTGATCATCTGTAGAAATTTTTGTGCCATCTATTTCAAATTCAGAAAATAAAATATCTTTCATACTTTCAGGTATTGTTATATTTGTATTTTTTTCACCATCTTGCATTTGTGAAATTAATGTTAATAATTCTATTTTATCTTTAGAAGAAATTTCTTTTCCTTCATATGTAGAATTTGGTAGAATTATATTTAAAATGCTTTCTGGTAACTGAGCAATACTTTTAAATAATTCATCTTGCTTTTCTGATTCGCTTGATTGTTTAATTACATCTTGAAATTTTTGTTTATCTTCTGTACTAATGTCTTGTGATGACATTATTTGTGTAATAGAATCTTTTGATAAATTCATTTGTAATATTTTAGGCATTACATCTGCCATTTTTTCTTGACTAAAATTTTCAGTTATTTTGCTTGAAAGTTCTTGCATATTGTCCTTATTAACTACCAATCCTGTGGAAATTTCATCTGTTAAATCTGATAATATATTTGGTGCACTTATTGATAAAATTGAACCAGCTATTGCTAAAATTAATGCAACTAATATAACTGCTTTAAAACCATGCAATTCACTAAACAATCTCTTTATTGCACTATTAAAATCTTTTGCTTTTTCACCTGCACCAGCTCCTGGACCTCCCATTGGTCCTCTTGGCATTCTTCTAGGAGTTTTTTCATTATTATTTTCTATTCCGCATTTTCTAATTCCTCCTTTGATAATTGTGATAGTGCTATTTCTTTATATACATCACAGTTTTTTAATAGCTCTTTATGTGTTCCCATTCCTACAGAAACACCATCTTCTAATACTATTATTTTGTCTGCATTCATTATTGTTCCAATTCTTTGTGCTACAATCAAACTAGTTGCATCTTTTGTGTATTCTTTTAATGCTTTTCTTAATAAAGAATCTGTTTTATAATCTAACGCTGAAAAACTGTCATCAAATATATAAATTTCTGGATTTCTTGCTATTGCTCTTGCTATTGCTAATCTTTGTTTTTGACCACCAGATACATTCGTTCCACCTTGTGCTATATGAGTATCATATTTTTCATCCATTTTTTCAACAAACTCTTTTCCTTGTGCTACTTCTATAGCTTTTTTTATTTTTTCTTCAGATATTTCACCTTTTCCATTATCACCATATGCTATATTTGAATTAACAGTACCATTAAACATTACAGCTTTTTGTGGCACATAACCAATTTTATTGTGTAAAAATTCTTGTGTATAATCTTTTACATTAACTCCATCAACTAAAACTTCCCCCTCTGTTGCATCATAAAAACGAGGTACTAAGTTAATTAATGTTGATTTTCCACTACCTGTTGAACCTATAAAAGCTACAGTTTCTCCTTTGTTTGCTTTAAATGAAATATTTTTTAATAAATATTCATCAGCATCTGGATATTTAAATGAAACATTCTTAAATTCAACAGTTCCAACTTCATTTGTTTTATTTGTATTTATATTTCCATCTTTTATTGTTATGTCTGTATCTAGAACCTCATTAATACGGTTTGCAGATACTTGCGCACGAGGTGACATCATAAATATCATAGCCAACATTAGGAATGACATTATTACTTGCATTGCATATGAACTAAATACAACCATATCTCCAAATAGACCTAGTTTATTAACCATTGAAGCATCTCTTATTAAATATGCTCCTATAAAGTAAATAGCTAAAGTTAAAAAATACATTACTAAATACATTACTGGTTGCATTATAGCAAATTTCTTTTGATTGTACATTTGTTGGTTTGTTAATTTTGTATTAACATCTTCAAATTTATTTTCTTGATAAATTTCTGCATTAAAGGCTCTTACAACTCTAATTCCGGTTAAGTTTTCTCTTGTTACTCCATTTATTTTATCTGTCAATTTTTGAACAATTTTAAATCTAGGCATTACAATTATTGTTAATATTGAAATTACTGTTAATAAAATTAAAACCGCAATTCCAGTTGTCATACTCCATTGCCAACTTTTATTTAATATTTTTGTAATTGCCCATATTGCTGTAATAGGTGCTTTTATCATTAATTGCAATCCCATTGCAACTAACATTTGAACTTGTGTTATATCATTTGTTGTTCTTGTTATTAAACTGCTTGTAGAAAATCCTTTTACTTCGCTCATGGCTAAGTCTTCAACCTTATCAAATAATTTTTTTCTTACTGATTTTGAAAAACTAGCCGCAACTGTAGCAACTAAATATCCAACAATTACTGCAGATACTAAACTTCCAAATGCGCAACCTAGCATATATGCACCATTTTTTATGATATCACTCATTTTACTTCCTTCAGTTTGAACTAATACAGTAATTTCTGACATATAATCTGGCATTTTTAGCTCTAACCATACTTGAACTATAATTAATATTAAACTAATTAGAGCTAAAAACCATTCTTTTTTTGTTAAATTTTTTAATAGTTTTATCATAATTTCATCCTTCCTATATATTAAATATGTAAAATACAAACATTATATTTATATTCTTTTACAAATACTTTCTGTTCCTTCAGACATATTTTCTATATTCTCTTTCATTTTATCAATTACATTAGAAAAAATTTCTAAATCTGTTTTTGAAATATCCTTTATTACTATTTTTTCCAATTCATCTAATTTTTTTTCACTTTTTTCAAATATTTCTTCTGCATTTTTATTTAAAATTATTTTTTTTATTCTCGTATCTTCTTTATCTGTAATACGTGTTATAAAACCATTTTTTTCCATAGTTTTTAAAACACCAGATACTGTTGCTCTTCGTAATTTTAAAACATTTTCTAAATCTCTTTGATATATATCTTCATTTTTATGTTTCAATATATATGCTATTATTTGCATTTGTGTAGGCGTAGGAAATATTTTTTGTTTTTTTAAATTACATTGCTCTGGAATAAATTCTTTTTCGTCAATAAACAGCCTTATTATCATTTTTTCTAAAGACCTTATTTTATATAAAGTCTCATGACTTTTCATAAAATCCCCTCTTTTCATTTTTGTAAGTTGCCTTACATTATATATTATTATCTTTTTTAGAGATTGTCAATTGCCTTACAATTTTTTCACTAAAAATTCACATTTAGAAAAAAATAAAAAAGCCCCTTCGAAAAGAACCTAATATGGTTTCTTCGAAGAGACCTTGCCAAGTGAAGTTTTTATCTGCTCTTTGCAAAGTTTGATTGCAGAATACTTACAACATTTATCGGCATGAACGAAATTACAATAGCATCTGCAATTGCGAGTCCCATATGCAAAAATGTTCCAATATCATTGGTTACCCGATAATCCATATATGGAATCATAAATGCACTAGAAATAATTCCAAAAATGAGACACACAGTCGCGATTTTCTTGCAATTCTTCAACAGCCGAAAAACATTTGTTACAGTGCCAATTACGACCAAAACTCCCCAGATCAAAACGACAACTGCAGCCTGAGTTAATGTAAACATAAGCATTTTCCTTTTCTGCCACAATTCTGTGGTCTTTTGTAACATAATATTTTGTACTTCATATATGTAAACGCTCAACTACCAGTTTGGCAATTGTGCGGATAAAAAGATTAAAGGCACTCGCCTAAAATATTCTTTCCTCCTTTTAAATAACTTAAAGTATTCATTTATTTTATCATTTTTATGTTAACTTGTCAAACAATATTATACAAAACTTCTTAATATTATGCATATTAATCAATCATATGTTATACTTTTTTGAATATATATACATCTTTTCAATTTCAATTTGTTTATCTAATATTTCATTTACTCTTTTTAAATCAGTTAAACTTAATTTTTTTAAGTCCAGCTTGTTTTCTTTTAATTGGTTATATAATTCTGCAACTCTTCTTTTCTCGTCTTTTTCATTATCATAATATGTATCTGCTTTAAAATCTATTGTTTTAGTATCATATTCTTGTTTTGGTGCTTCTAAAGCTTTCTGCTTTGAAAAAATTCTCTTAAATGAATTTAAAATCTTTTTAAAAAAATTATTACTTTCCATATCTTTATTTTATTGAATATATTGATATATCAATATATTCTCTCCTTTCTTAAATTTATCTCTCGTTTGCTGATCCTGAATTTCTAGGTTCCCCTTGTGCTCCTTGTCCATGTGGATTTCTAGCTCCCACTTGTGTTCCCTGTCCATGTGGATTGCTAGATCCCACTTGTGTTCCTTGTCCATGTGGATTGCTAGATTTTTCTTGTTTTGCCTGTTCATGTAGCTCTCTATCTCCGCTAATTGGTCCCAATATAGCTATTGCTTTTCTTTTAGCTTCAAATACCTCTGGCGTATTTTCGGCCATAAGTTCCTCTTTTGTCTTTCCTGTCTCTTTACTTCTTTTATATAAATATTTACTTAAAGATTTAGAAGCTAAATCTATTTTACATTCTGTATATATTCTACAATAAGAATCCATTAAATTATCATAATAATTTTTTGTATGCACTACAGCTTCAAAAATCTCATTATTTTCTTTAGCTTTATCTCTTGTTTTCTGTCTTTGATATTCATTCAGAATTATTTCATCTGCATATTCTTTACTTAATACATAAGTTGCCTTTTTGGTTGTTTCTTCTAGTCCTTTTGGGGTACTCCTGTAAAAACTTTCAATTATAACAATTCCCGGATTATATGTCTCAATTATATATGTACCATCTAAATTAACAAATGAATTTCCAAAATCATCATTACTTCTTGCTGGTATAAGTATATCTTTAATTCCAAAACATCTTTTTATATAAGACAATCTATCTAATGGACTTGGGCAATTTTTCCTTCTATTAGAAAGAATTCTTTTCTTTGGTTCACTCTCTGAATCTTGAGTTTCATCAGGAAGTATTTCTCTTGGGAAAATCTCTCTAGCCAAATAGGTTATATCCTCATTCATCAATAATTCTCTAAATTTCTTCTGTTGTTCTTCGTCACTTTCAGCAATTATTAAATTTTCAGCACTTTCATAAACCATACCGACTACAGCTTCATACATAAGACTTGTATCTAATATACTTCCTTTATCGCATTTCTTTATTAAATTTATTCTTCTTTTTTGTTTTTCTAAATCCTCTTTGTTTCCATTTTTAGCTAGCATTATAGCTAACTGGTTGACTTCTTTTAAATATAAGGCTTGCAAACACTCTTCATAATTTTGATTTTCACTATCGTTGTTATTAAAAGCAAGCAACCTATTTATAAGAGTCTCTGGATTCATTTTAGGTTCTGTTTCACCTTTTTTTGTTTCGCCTTTTCCTGTTTCGCCTTTTTTTGTTTTACTTTTTTTGGTTCCACCTTTTTCTGTTTCATATTCGGTCAATATTGAATTTACTTCTTCAGGAACCAAATCTTTTAATATTATATCTAAATATCCATTTGTAATTTCTAATTGTTTTAACTTTTCTTCTTTTGTTTTTTGTGAACAAGCAACTTTTTCACTCATAATAGCTGTTTTCATTAGCATATAATAATATATATCCTTTTTTGTGGTTTTAATCCCCTTTTTTGCTAATTTTTCATAACGTTCTTCAACTTTGCTAATAAAAAGCTTATCTATAACTTTCAAATCTTTGCTAATTTTTCTTCTCAAAGTAGATTTTTGTGTTTCTTTATCTAATAGTCCATCTTCTCTACTTCCATAGCCAGTTAATCTTTCTATAACTAATTTAGAACCGCTTTTCTACACCCAAAACCTCATTTCCACATTTTGTTAAATCTTTCTCAAATGTATCAATTTTTCTCATTCGTATCCCTCCTATTTTTTTACTGATTATATTCTAACATTGTTATTTTTTTATTGCAATCGAAATCAAAAAATTATCATAGATCAGGACTCTTTTTATTGTATATTCTAATTATTCTTCAATGCAGGTACAAACCGTATGATTTCAAATTTAAGCATAATTTAATCTCTCTTTCAAAGAATACATTATTATAGTACATATTTTACTTTCTTTGAGAAATTTATATAATTTTTTTGTAAAATATACTGTTCTATTTTATTGGCAATTTCACTATCATTCGTGTTCCCTTTTCTATATTTTTATTATCTACTTTTATTGTTCCTTTATGCAATTTTACTATATTGTATGCTATAGATAAGCCTAGTCCCATTCCACCTTTTTCGCGGGCTCTTGATTTTTCTGCTCTGTAAAATCTTTCGAATATATGTTCTTGATCTTGTTTGCTTATGCCTATTCCTGTATCTATTACTTCTATTATACATCTGTCTTCTTTTTTGTATGTTTTTATCTTTATTGAATCTTTTGGCTCTGTATATTTTAAGCTATTATCTAGTAAAATTATTAATTTTTCTTAAAATAAAAAATAATTATATTGTAACATTTTTTCTTATCATTAATATTATAAAATGGGGTGATTTTATGGGATTAACTTCTTCGTCAACAGGTAATAACTTAATAAATACTAATAATCTAATCCATAATCAAGATTTTACTATTGGTTTAGCTGGCAATCCTAATGTTGGCAAATCTACTATATTTAATAGTTTAACTGGAATGCATCAACACACTGGTAACTGGCCTGGAAAAACTGTTTCAAATGCTTCTGGATATTTTGAATATAATAATAAAAACTTTTTAATTTTTGATATTCCTGGTACATATTCCTTAATGTCGAATTCTGAAGAAGAAGAAATTGCTAGAGATTTTATTTGTTTTCAAAAACCAGATGCAACTATAGTAGTTATTGATGCTACTTGTTTAGAAAAAAGTTTAAACTTAGTATATCAAACTATGGAAATTACTTCTAATGTAATTGTTTGTGTTAATTTACTTGATGAAGCAGAAAAAAAAGGTATTAATATTAACTTAAATTTATTATCAAAAGAGCTCGGCGTTCCTGTTGTTGGAACAATTGCAAACAAAAAACATACTTTAGATAAATTAAAAAGTATAGTTTTTAAATTTTGTACAAATAAAATACATTTCCAACCAGTTTTAGTTACTTATCCTGATAATATAGAAAAAAATATTTTAGAAATTTCTAATAGTTTAAAAAATATTTTACCTGAAGAATATACATATCTTTCTAGATGGATTTCTTTAAAAATTATAGATTATGATGACACCATAATACAAAACATAAATAACAAAATTTTTAAAGCTAATGCTATAAATGTAAATTCCTTGAAATCATCTAATGAAAATATAAAAAATACAATTGTATCTTCTATTGTAAAACAATGTGAACATGTTGGAAAAAAAGTAACAACTTTTACTCGTAATTCAAAAAATACTGATAGAAAAATTGATAAAATTCTTACTTCAAAAACATTTGGTATTCCAATAATGTTACTTTTTTTAGGTATAATTTTTTGGATTACAATTATTGGAGCTAATTACCCTTCACAATTGCTTTCTACTTTTTTTAATTTTTTACAGGATAAATTAATAATCTTGTTTAATAATTTGAATGTACCAAGTTTTATTACTAATCCACTAATTTATGGTGTTTATCAAACTACGACTTGGGTAATTAGTGTTATGCTTCCTCCAATGGCTATATTTTTTCCAATTTTCACTTTATTAGAAGATTTAGGATTTTTACCAAGAATTGCTTTTAATTTAGATAAATGTTTTAAACGATGTTGCACTTGTGGAAAGCAAGCATTAACAATGTGTATGGGATTTGGTTGTAATGCTGCAGGTGTTGTTGGTTGTAGAATTATTGACTCAAAAAGAGAAAAAATTATTGCAATGTTAACAAATTGCTTTGTTCCTTGCAATGGTAGATTTCCTTTTTTAATTACAATTGCTACAATTTTTGTTGGTGGATTATTTAGTGGTGTTTTTTCCTCTTTAGTAGCAACTGCAACTGTACTTTTTATTGTTTTACTTGGAATTTTTATGACAATTATTGTTTCAAAATTTTTATCAAAAACACTATTAAAAGGTAAACCTACATCTTTTATATTAGAGCTACCACCTTACAGAAAACCACAAATGGGAAAAGTAATTGTTCGTTCAATTTTTGATAGAACAATATTTGTTCTAGGTAGAGCTTTAGCTGTAGCTGCTCCTGCAGGTTTAATTATTTGGTTATTAGCAAATTTACATATTGGTGATATAACATTATTATCATTTGTTGCAAATATTTTAGACCCTTTTGCTAGACTTATGGGATTAGACGGATATATTTTAACTGCATTTATATTAGGATTACCAGCTAATGAAATTGTATTACCAATTATTTTAATGTCATATCTTGGTGATAGTGCTCTTGTTAATTTAGAAGATACTTTTTCAATTGGTAATATTTTAGTTCAACATGGATGGACTTTTATTACAGCAATAAATGTTATGATATTTTGCTTATTACATTTTCCATGTAGCACTACTTTAATTAGTATAAAAAAGGAGAGCCGGAAGCTTAAAATGGTGCATACTTGGTTTCGTAATTCCAACTGTTTGTGGAATAGCTTTATGTGTGTTTACTAATTTAATTTGGAAAATATTTGTATAAAACATTTTCTATGAAATAAAAAAAACAGCGATTGAATAAAACAATCGCTGCTAATCCATTTACTGCTTTTTGACATTCTTATTTTTTTCTCTTGAATACGCGAGTTTTTCCATCATCGTTATCCTGCTCATGTTGGCTGAATTCCAATGTGTCATCTACATATTCATCTTCCTGTGCTTTTGGCTTTTCCATTGCGGATCCTCTATATATAGCTGATTCTTCATTTGTAGTACTATATCTATTACCATATATTGGTTGTCCACTCAAATTGCCATTTCCATACATAGCCTGTTGATTATAATCATATGGCTGATTGGGTTGCACTGCATTTCCTGTATTTTTCACATAATCTCCTCTTGGAATATATATCGTATTTTCCCCATCAGAGTTTTTTATGCGAGTTTGCCTACGAACCCGACGTTGCACATACATGTCTTCTGGTTCATCATAACTATAATCATCTTCATACTCATCATAGCCTAATTTTCCATTACCATCAATGTACCCACTGCTAGAAGATTTTGTTTTTCTTACTTTCTTTCTTCTAACAAATTTAAACCTACTAAGTAAATTTGAAATACCTCCGCTTCTTCTACGATAAACTTTCTTCCTATGACTTCCGTTTTTCTGAGTCTGCCTCTGCTGATTTCTTTTGATGTTTCTTTTTCTCCTCAACTTATTATACAAGAAGTTTACAATCTTCTTGATGATCCAAAGAAAAATCAATACCACCAAAATATCGCTAATCAGTATAACAATAGAATTAACAGTTTCAGCATCCACTGCCCTAGTTTCAAACAAGCTATTAATTCTGTCATTCTTTTCCAAAATCAAAAGCTTACCGTTGATAAATTGGTTTAATGTTGCAAAAATGCTTTTCATCCAAACCAAAAACTTGTCCATATCGCTCTACCTCCGAAGTTACAGTAAATGGATTCATGATTTTACTTTTCGTAAACCACTATAATATAATACAATTTTTATCGAGTTATGTCAAGTATCTTTCATTTTTTTCATTTTGTTATAAAAAAACACTTACATGCTCAAAAAAAAATATGATATAATAAAATTTAGCTAAAAATAGCTTACATATTTCATATGTATCTATATAGATTAGCAAAATAATGAAAAGGAGTTTTTATATGAAAGAGACAAGATTACCTCAAAATGGAAAAGAAGGTTTACTTTATGGTGGTATTATTTGCTTAATAACAGTTATTGTAATGCTTATGCTAAATATAGGAACTACATTTGGTGGATTAACTAAAGATGCATTTTTAGCTATTTTAAAAATGTTACCAATTATTTGGGTTGTAGCAATGTTAGTAGAATCAATTAATGAACCTGATTCAATAAGTGAAGATTTATCAGAATAAAAAATAGGCAAAAGAAAATATTATCTCTTTTGTCTATTTTTTATTTTATCTTTTAATAAATTTTCCACTAATCATTTTTACTATCCCTTTATTCATTAATATTGCATATATAACAGTCAATAATAATGCAATTGCTTGGAATATTACATTATTTGAATAATATGATACAAATACTACTAATGTAATTAACACTGTCATTGTTAAATCTTTTGAGTGTTTTAATTTTACAAACTCTTTCATTTTATTTTTTCTATACCAATATAAAAAGATTGATGATAATAATGTTGATAACGCTGCTGCATATATTCCTATAAATTTGATTAGTGCTATATCTATGGCAAGATTAATTATAGCTGATACAAGTGTTGTAGTTCCGATTATTTTTGTTCTTTTGTATGCACTAAATATTCCACCATAAAAACTTGCCATATTAGAAAAATATACAGAAAATACTAGTATTGGAATATATAAATATGCTTCTTTATATCCCCCATTAATTAAAATTCCAAATATAAATGGAACTACTGCAACAACTCCTACTGTTGCTGAATATACTATATTTTTTAATGATGTGTATATTTTATTATAATATTTATTACTATCATCTTCATGAAGTGCCTTTGCTGCTGACTCTTTCCACGCTATTGCAAAATAATTATATACTGTATTTATTATTGTTGGGAATTTATTTGATACAGCATATATACCATTACTTGCTGGACCTAAAGCTGATGTTATTATTACTCTATCTGACAAATTTATTATTGTCCACGATAAGCTGTGTGGAATTAATGGTATTGAGTATACAAGCATTTCCTTCATTAATTTTTTATTTATTAATTTTACATCAATAAATTTTAATAAATGAACATTTGCTGATAAAAATACAACCATTATCATATTAGCAATAATTACTGATAATAGTAAACCATCTACTTTTAAATTTGTTCCTAATATAAATACTATATTTAGAACTATTGTTATTACACTTAAAATAAAATTAGATAAAGAATATAATTTTATTCTTCCTAGACCCCTTACTAAAGCATTCATTAATGCCATAAGTACAACTGCTATAACATATGGTATAAACAGTTTTGTTGTATTAATTGAAAATATTTTTATTACTGCAAATATAATTACACATGCTATTCCAAGTGTTGTAAGTATTGTTATTACAGTTTGCGTTATAATACTTTTTTCTTCTTTTTTACTTTTAGCATCTATCAAAAATCTAAACATAGATTCTTCTAAGGTTAGTGTTATAAATGGTGTTATAAATGTTATTATTGTTATTATTAAATCATAATTACCATACTGCTCTGTTGTTAATTTAGCAGTATATAATGACACTAATAAAAAAGATACTATTTGAGTACTAAATTTTCCAATTGCTATTATAAAAGTATTTTTTATTAATTCTTTTTCTTGTTTCATTTACAATCCTTTCTCCTTTCAATATTAACCGTCTAGGCAAAATTTTATCATATTGATTTTCAAATTACAATAAAAAAATACGACATATATTCAACATTTATTTTTTTATTTACTTTTTTTGTTGTAAATAAATGCTTTTTATGTAATAATTAGTACATAAATTAAATAAAGGAGGATTTTTTTATGAAAAAAGCAATTATTATAATTGTATCAGTCTTGGTTGTAGCACTTGGTGCTTGTACATGTTTATATTTTTTCACAGACACATTTAATTTTATAAAGCCAGCAAGCACAAATTTTGCAAACCAAGCAAAAAAATTATTAGGTACTGATAAGGATAACAAATATTCTGATTATGAAGCATTTTTAAAGAAATTCAAATTAGAAGACAAATCTTATGTTGGAAATGCTGATATTAGTATGAATGTTTCTTTACCAAGTAGCATTGTTGATTCTTCAACACAAAAAATGATAAACTCATCAACTGTTAAATATTCGGGCAGTTATGATGCATCTACAAAAGCAAGATCTAACAACATAGGATTATACAAAGACAAAAAAGAATTTTTAACATTAAATCTTTTACAAAAAGATAAAACAGTTAGTATAGGATGTTCAGATTTATAC
>OGFI01000859.1_pt1 | contig 19185 bp, 18 predicted proteins | sample 1570901 | NCBI WGS metagenome assembly OGFI01 (sample SAMEA2582018, study PRJEB24529) | metagenome | biome: Human gut stool | place: China | collected 2011 | reverse complement strand
TGCAAGTGCCATGCCCTCACGACCATCCGGATCGTTCTCTACGGCTTTTCTCAAGTTCGCTGCAATCAGTTTGATTGCCTCTAAATCCAGACAATCTGACAGCTCCCATGCGCCTGCGGTTGTATAACCTTCAATTGCATGTGTAAGTGCATCCATTCCGGTTGATGCAGTCAGTCCCTTCGGCATCGATGCCATCATATCCGGGTCTACCACTGCAACATCCGGGATATCGTTCGGATCCACACATACAAACTTACGCTTCTTCTCTACATCCGTAATTACGTAATTGATCGTTGACTCTGCACCCGTACCACCGGTTGTAGGTACCGCAATCGTAAATACCGTCCGCTTCTTCGTCGGTGCAACGCCCTCCAGAGAACGAACATCTGCGAATTCCGGATTGTTGATAATAATACCGATTGCTTTTCCTGTATCCATGGATGAACCACCGCCAATGGTAATCATAAAATCAGCTTCCGAAGCCTTATACGCATCGACACCATGCAATACATTCTCAATCGTCGGGTTCGGCTTGATATCAGAATATAACTCATATTCTATGCCATTTTCCTTCAGCAGATCGGTCACCTTCGCCGTCACGCCAAACTTCACCAGATCCGGATCAGACGCTACAAACGCCTTCTTAAATCCCTTTGACTTCACAATACCCGGAATCTCATTAATCGCGCCATGTCCATGATAAGAAATTCCATTCAATACAAAACGATTCACTGCCATAATTCATTCTCCTTTCAATCACACAATTCCTGCTCGTATACAAAATTCATACATTATGTGAAATTTGTACAACAAATTGCTTAATCACAAGAATAATTGTAACACATTTAACAAATTATAGCAAACCTAAGAATGTTCGAAATCCCACAGGAAACCCTATATAAAACTATATTTTTCAAGTATTAACAAGCAGATATACATGTACATAGCGTATAGCATCTATCCTATGCATCTTTATTACCTGACCCAACATCTCAATATCTGTTTATTATCTGCTTGATTTCCTCCAGGGAATCCGCAAAATAGATACCCTGCTGCCGCTCTGGTGTCGAGAGTCCCATCTCGATCATATGCGCAAGCAGTGCTTTCAAGCTGTCATAATATCCATTCAGATTATACAAGATGCATGGCGCGTCCAACTGCTTCAGCGACACCTTCGACATCACTTCCGAAATCTCTTCAAGCGTTCCTGTGCCGCCCGGAAATGCGATAAATGCATCCCCCAGTTCGATCATCTTCGTTTTCCGCTCCGTCATATCATTTGTGACTATAAGTTCCGTCAAGTTGTCATATTGCAATTCCGCATCCATGAAAAATTTCGGTTCCACGCCTGTCACCGTGCCGCCAGCCTGTAGGACGCTCTCTGCAATTTCCCCCATCAATCCGGATTTTGATCCGCCATATACCAGCGCATTTCCGCTCGCACCAATCCACGTTCCAAGCTCCCGCACTGCCTGCTTCAGGCTCGCATCCTTTCCTTCAAAGGCTCCTAAATATACTGTGATGTTCATGTTTTTCCTCGCTTTTGTGTTAGATTCTGAATTATTTTCTTTTTACCGGAATCCAGATAGCACTGTGGTAATCAGCATCTGTGTTTTCTCCATTTACACAGTCATACCATTCCACATTCGCATTTCCGCTTATCTCATAATCAGCGTTACCCGGTAACCATTCTTTAAATATTCTGGTATTTAGTGATTGAAGTGCCTCCGGGATTGCTCCTACGCAGTCAAACACCGCCCATTCCCCCTGTTCAAACTCATATAGCATCATTCCTTCCGGAACTTCTCCACCGGCATATTTACCTGCAACCAGATATGTAAATTTTCCCTTATCAGCTGCTTTTCCGTCATCAATACAAATGCCATATTCTCCTATACAATTTTCCACGAATGCCTTTTCATATGGATTTGCAGGTGGATTACCTGCATATACATTAGCCGCATATTTTTCACAGATTTCATCCCAATATTTCGAATTTTCTCATATGCCGTATCAAAGGAAAACTCTTTCGCAAAGCCTATCACCTTAAATCCAAACATTTTTGTAATCTTGTAGTCCATTTTATCTCCTCCTTGAACTGTAATTTTTACACTCAACGGAAGAAAGGTTCTTATATCGCCGCCCTGTTTTACCTGCACAGGGGAAATCCCATGAAATCTGGTAAACGCTTTCGTAAAGCTGTCCGGTGTGTCATATCCATAATCAAATGCCACGTCTATTACTTTCCTATTCGCCTTTTTCAGCTCAAACGCCGCCATGTATAGCTTACGATTACGAATATACTCTGATATAGAATATCCGGTCATAATCAAAAAACCTCTTTGAAAATGCAGAGGGGATACATACACTTGCTCTGCCACATCCTGCGCACTGATGTTATCATTCAAATGTTCCTCTATATAATCAATAGATTTTCTGATTGCAGTCAGCCATTCCATGCATTCACTTCCTTTCTTCTGTATGGTTAAATGATACGCCTCTTAAAGGAATATTTCTTGCCATTTAGAATTCAATTTTGTCCGTCTGCTAAAACTAAATTTCTCACATCTTTATAAGTAACAGAAAATTAAAGTTCTCGCTCTCTATTTTATCACGCATACATATAAAATTACATTCATATTTTATGTATTATAGGCGGATTGCACATAACTTGTAATTTGCACATAAATCACCATAATTCCATCCAGTTCCAACAGCCATTTTCATAAATTCTTATAAGTTGTTACCAGATTTTCATTTGTCACTAGATTTTCATTTGTTACTAGATTTTCATTTGTTACTAGATTTTCATTTGTTACTAGATTTTCAACTTGGGCTTTTTCAAACTCATTTTGATTCGAAAACCCACCACGTGGGCGTAGCATCCGGATTTCTCCTCCTTACGCCCATATCTGGCTCATGAATTCATTTTCAACATGCAAAAATGGGCGTAATCCTCTTTTTTCAGTAGATTACGCCCATCCTGTGGGTTTTTACGATTCAATTTCCGGATTCACGCCCAAATCAATAATTCTTCCAAATGTATCAGCCATCCCGGAAACTATCAATATTTCTTCCAAATGTATCAGCCATCCCTGAAACTATCAATATTCTCCAAATGTATCAGCCATCCCTGAAACTATCAATAATTCCTCCGAAATGCATCAATAATTCCCCTCTACGAGATCGCATCCTTCATGCTCTTTACATACTCAAACACCGGCTGTGCAGCCTCGCGTCCGTACTTTGCGATGATCTTCACGATCGCACTTCCGACGATGACGCCATCTGCGGAGGCAGCCATCTTCTTTGCCTGCTCCGGCGTTGAGATTCCGAATCCGATTGCGCAGGGAATGTCCTTCGCTTTCTTCACAAGCTCGACCATCTCGCCGACATTGGTTGTAATCTCCGTTCTTGTTCCGGTTACACCGAGCGAAGAAACACAGTAGACGAATCCATTTGCTTCCTTCGCGATCATGCTGATCCGCTCATGTGAAGTCGGCGCGATCAAAGATACAAGATCCAAACCATACTGCTTGCAGATCGGATCAAACTCTTCTTTTTCCTCGTATGGAATATCCGGCAGGATCAATCCATCGATGCCGATTTCCTTACAAATCGAGATAAATCTCTCTGAACCATAAGAGAATACAACATTTGCGTAAGTCATAAATACCATCGGAATCGTAACCTTCTGGCGCAGCCTGCGCACCAGATCGAACACCTTGTCTGTCGTCACCTTATCCGCACCGGCCAACGCACGGATATTTGCCTCCTGAATAACCGGGCCTTCTGCCGTCGGGTCTGAAAATGGGATTCCAAGCTCGATCAGGTCTGCCCCTGCATCAACCATTGCATACACGATTTTCTCTGTTGTTTCCAAATCCGGATATCCACACGTGATAAACGGAATAAACGCTTTTCCATGCTCAAATGCTTTTGCTATATTACTCATGAAGATCCTCCCCTCTGTAACGGGCGATCGCTGCTACGTCCTTATCGCCGCGTCCGGAAATATTGATAACCATAATCTGATCCTTGTCCATCTGTGGTGCCAGCTTCATTGCATAAGCAACCGCATGCGCACTCTCAATGGCTGGGATAATTCCCTCGATTTTCGAAAGATATTCAAATGCATCAACCGCCTCATCGTCCGTGATTGCCACATATTCGGCTCTACCGATATCATGCAGGTATGCATGCTCCGGTCCGATACCCGGATAGTCAAGACCTGCGGAGATTGAATAAACCGGTGCGATCTGTCCGTATTCATCCTGACAGAAATAAGATTTCATACCATGGAAGATTCCCAAACGTCCGGTATTTAAGGTTGCTGCTGTCTCGAATGTATCTATGCCTCGTCCGGCTGCCTCACAACCGATCAGACGCACGCTCTTATCCTCAATAAAATGGTAGAATGCACCGATCGCATTGGAACCACCACCGACACAGGCAAGCACGGCATCCGGAAGTCTGCCTTCCTTCTCCATGATCTGCTGCTTAATCTCGCGGCTGATTACCGACTGGAAATCACGCACGATCGTCGGAAATGGATATGGTCCCATAACCGAACCAAGCACATAATGCGTATCGTCAATCCGGCTTGTCCACTCACGGAATGTCTCGGAGACCGCATCTTTCAGAGTACCGGTTCCGCTTTCCACTGCATGTACCTTCGCGCCAAGCAGACGCATCCGGTATACATTCAATGCCTGACGGATCGTATCTTCCTTACCCATGAAGATTTCACACTCCATGCCCATCATGGCTGCAACGGTCGCTGTTGCAACGCCATGCTGACCGGCACCGGTCTCTGCGATCACACGTGTCTTACCCATACGCTTTGCCAGAAGCATCTGTCCAAGTACATTGTTGATCTTGTGGGAACCGGTGTGGTTTAAGTCCTCACGCTTCAGGTAGATCTTAGCTCCACCCAGGTCCTTGCTCATGCGCTCTGCATAATAAAGTCTGCTCGGTCTGCCTGCGTACTCATTATACAGCTCGGTCAGTTCCCGGTTAAATTCCGGATCATCCTTGTATTTATTATAGGTTGCTTCCAATTCATTGACGGCGTTCATGATCGTTTCCGGTACATACTGACCGCCATGAATTCCAAATCTTCCTTTCGACATGTCTTATCCTCCTTAGAAATGTATATCTTTGTAGTAGTAAATCTGTTCCGTACGCATGTTATAATATTCGATATTCACATTTCTATATTCATATGTTTGGAACTTAGAAGTTCTTGATGTTCTGTACTTTTCAGCAATGTTTGAACACGATGTTCAAACAAGCCGCCACTGAGCCACGGATGGCGAGCGGAGGGCGCATATGAATCGTAGATTCATATTTAGGATGCGTCCGACAATCTGCCGACGAGCGAAGCGAGGGGGCAATACCCGTGCGGCGGTTGCGTCCGTTGCCAAAACAACTCATCAGAACATCTAGTACTTCTTAGTTTCAATACATCGAATATAGAAATGTGAATAACGAATAATAACTGCGTACGGAACAAAGTACATCTAAAATTTTCTCACCAGTTCCATAACTTCGACCATCTTGGTAAAGTCCTTGCTTCCGTCTGTCTCGATTCCGGAGCTTACATCCAGCCCGTAGCTTCCAAGTGCTGCTGCCTCCCGCAGGTTCCCCGCATGAAGTCCGCCCGCTAAGAAATACGGCTTTCCGAACAACTCTCCTTCTGCGGTATCTCCGGCTACTATCTTTGCCTCCCGCAGCAGTTCCCAGTCAAACGCCTCTCCGGTTCCGCCAAGTACACCCTTGCGGTAGGTATCTAACAGCAGGTAATCAACCGGAAGTGCCGCCGCCTGCCGTATCTGCTCGACCATCTGTACCTTGACCGCCTTTATAACCGGCACATCACATATCTCACGCAGACGTCTGATATAATCCGCATCTTCCTCACCATGCAGCTGGATCATGTCGATACATCCATTCTGCACGAGCGATGTGATCACGGAAATATCTTCATTCACGAACACACCAACTGCCGGAATCTCCGCATCCAATGCTTCCCGGAATTGCTTTGCCTGCGCGGGACTAATCTTCCGTCTCGTATTCGCAAATATGAATCCGACCAAATCCGGTTTGACCCGATTTGCATATTCGATATCGCACGGCTTCATCATGCCGCATAATTTTATCTTCTGCATTTTACTTTCCTTCCAGCCTGTTCATCTTTCTCCTGCTTCGCACGCCAATTCGATTCCAGGACACGTGCCTATATTCCCCGCAATTCATCTAATGCCTGCTTCTTGTTCTCACTGCGCATCAGCGTCTCACCGATCAGCACTGCATCCGTACCATTTTTCAGAAGCTTCGCAATATCCTCAGCCGTCTTGATTCCGCTCTCTGAGACAAATGAGACTTCCTTTGGCACCATCTTCCGATACCTTGCGGAATTGTTGATATCCACCGTAAATGTCTTCAGATCCCGGTTGTTCACACCGATAATCGATGCCTCTGCACGAAGTGCCATCTCCACTTCCTGCTCATCGTGTGCCTCAACTAACGCCGACATACCAAGTTCCGTTGCAATCGCCTGATACTCTTCTAACTCCGACTGGGAAAGAAGAGAACAGATCAGCAGGATTGCCGATGCGCCAAGCGTCCGTGCCTGATAGATCATATACGGATCAATCGTAAAATCCTTCCGCAATACCGGAATTGTCACATGCTGGGTAATCTCTTTTAAGTACATGTCCTTTCCCTGAAAATAATACGGTTCCGTCAGGCACGAGATTGCGGATGCGCCGGCTATCTCATACTCCTTCGCGATCTCCAGATACGGGAATTCCTCTGCGATCACACCCTTCGACGGAGACGCCTTCTTCACCTCACAGATGAACGAGATTCCCGGACTCTTCAGAGTCTGATAAAATGGAAATAACTTCGGACGGTTTCCTTTCGGCAATTCCGCTGCCAGCCGCTCCGCTTCATTCCGCATATGGAAAAATGGTATTTGTTTTTTATCTTCTTCCACACGCGCCCGTGTCTTTTCTGCTATCTCATCTAATATCATGCTCTAACTCCCTTATGCTGCATTTGTTTCGGCGATAAACTGTTCCATAGTTGCAAGCGCCTTGCCACTTGTGATCATCTCACGTGCCTCTTTGATACCTTCCTCCATGCTCACATTTTTCGCAACATGGATGGCTGCACCCGCGTTAATCAGCACGGCATCAAGCTTTGCACCTGTTACCTTTCCTTCGAGGATTTCCTTCACCAGTGCTGCATTTTCTTCCGGTGTTCCTCCAACCAAATCTTCCTTCCTGCATCGTGTGAATCCGAACTGTTCCGGCGTGATCGTGTACTTCGTGACTTTACCATCGGCAAGCTCGCAAACCTCAGTATCCGCACTCATGGAAATCTCATCTAAGCAATCCTTGCCATAGACAACCATCGCATGTTTTAAGCCAAGATCCTTCAACGCATTCGCTACCGTGTCAAGCAGCTCCTCGCTGTACACGCCGAGCAGCTGGTATGTATTATAAGCAGGATTTGTCAGTGGTCCCAGAATATTAAACACAGTCGGAACACCGATTGCCTTTCTTACCGGTCCGACATAGCGCATTGCCGGATGATATTTCTGCGCGAACAGGAAGCACAGGTTTGTATCCTTCAGCACCTTCGCATTCTTCTCCGGCTCAAGCATCAAATTCACCCCGAGTGTCTCAAGACAATCGGCGGTTCCACATTTGCTCGAAGCGGCTCGGTTTCCGTGCTTGGCAACTGCCACACCTGCCGCTGCAGTTACGATCGCTGCCGTGGTTGAAATGTTAAATGTATTCGAACGGTCTCCACCGGTTCCGACAATATCGATCACATTCATATCGCCACGGTCAAGCTTCGTTGCGAAACTGCGCATACCTTCGGCGCAGGCAGAAATCTCTTCGGCTGTCTCCCCTTTCATATGCAGGGCTACCAGAAATGCTGCGACCTGTGACTGTTCTGCCTCGCCGCTCATGATCTCCTTCATAACCTGAAGTGCTTCCTCTCTTGTCAGATTCTCTTTATTCATTGCTTTGCTGATCGCTTCTTTTATCATCGCTTTGTCCTCCTTATTTCATACTCAAAAACCGCTCCATAATTTTCCTTCCATCCGGTGTAAGGATTGACTCCGGGTGAAACTGTACGCCGTATACCGGGTAGTCCCGGTGCTCCACTGCCATGATCTCGCCGTCCTCCGTACGGGCGATCACCTTCAGTTCCGCGGGAAGCTTGTCCTCTTCTGCTGCTAGGGAATGATATCTCGCTGCCTGCATCTTCGGCTCCATCCCCTTGAAGATGACGCTGTCCGTGTCGAGATCAACGATTGACATCTTTCCGTGCATCAGCCTCTTTGCATATCCGACCTCGCCGCCGAACGTCTCGCAGATTGCCTGATGTCCGAGACACACCCCGAAGATTGGAATCTTCCCTTTGAAGTAATCAATGACTTCCTCACAGATTCCGGCATCCTTCGGTCTGCCCGGTCCCGGTGATACGATGATGTGATCCGGTGCCAGTGCTTCAATCTCTGCGATCGTCATCTCATCGTTTCTTATAACCTTGATGTCCGGCCGGATCATTCCAATAAGCTGATACAAGTTGTAAGAGAAACTATCATAATTATCAATCAGTAATATCATGCTGCCTTCTCCTTTCTTAGTCTGTCATTTCCTGTGAGATCTCGATTGCTTTCATCACAGCCTTTGCCTTGTTGATACATTCCTGATATTCGTTCTCCGGTACACTGTCTGCCACGATTCCGGCTCCGCTTCGTACGAATACCTTTCCGTTCTTCTTATATGCGATCCGGATCGCAATACAGGTATCTAAGTTTCCGGTAAAATCAATATATCCGATTGCTCCCCCGTAGATGCCGCGTTTGTTGTTCTCAAGTTCATTGATAATCTCACAGGCACGGATCTTCGGTGCGCCAGACAAGGTTCCTGCCGGAAGGATTGCATCGACCGCATCTGTCACGGAGCAGTCGTCCCGCAGTTCCCCGCGTACCGTAGAACCGATATGCATCACATGCGAATACCGCTCGATGCTCATGTATTTCTCCACTTCCACGCTTCCAAACTTGCTGATCTTGCCGATATCATTTCTTCCGAGATCAACGAGCATATTATGTTCTGATCGCTCTTTCTCGTCTGCTAAAAGTTCCTCTTCGTTTTTGAGATCTTCTTCCTTCGTCTTTCCTCTCGGTCTCGTTCCCGCCAATGGGAAGGTATGTAACACACCATTTTCCAACTTCACCAATGTCTCCGGGGAAGCTCCCGCTACCTCGATGTCATCGCCGCTGAAGTAGAACATATACGGCGATGGGTTGATCGTACGAAGTACCCGGTAAGTATTCAGCAGGCTTCCGGAGAAATCCGCTTCCAGCCGGTTCGATAATACAACCTGGAAGATATCTCCTTCGTAGATGTAATTCTTCGCTTTTTCCACCATGTTGCAGAAGGCTTCCTTATCGAACAGCTTCCTGTATTCGGATGTCATCTTCGCCGGTTCTACCTCTGCTTCCTCTCCATGCTTGATCAGTTCAATGATCCCGGATATTTCTTCCACCGCATGGATGTAATTCTCCGTCAGGTTATCCGTCTTCGCATTCGCGATGATGAGCAGCTTCTGCTTCACATTGTCAAATGCGATGACCTTATCGAACAGCATCAGGTCTACATCGTTAAACCCTTCTTCATCTTCCGCATCCAGATTCAGCTTCGGTTCACTGTATTTGATGTAATCATATGCGAAATACCCAACCAGTCCACCGGTAAATGTCGGGAATCCTTCGATCTTCGGGCTTTTGTAATCTGCCAGGATTTCATTGATACAGGCTTCCGGATGCTGTACCAGCACCTCGCGGATAACCGTTCCGTTCACATCAGTAACTTTCAGCGTTCCGTTCATGCATGTCACACAAAGCTTTGGCTTATAACCAAGGAATGTATAACGTCCCCAGTTTTCCTGATTCTCCACACTCTCTAACATATAACAATGCTTGCTTGCTTTTTTCAGTATCTTCAGTACCTGCATCGGTGTGCGGATATCGGAATAGATTTCCTTTAACACCGGAACAACCTTGTAATCCTTCTGATACTGCATTGCTTCTTCTAATATTGGTCTGATCATCTCCAAACTCCTTTCTTCGTGACATGGTTCCAATAATTTATTCATTGCAATAAAAAAGTCCTTGACAAAATATACTTTTGTCAAGGACGGAATTCCCGCGGTGCCACCTTGTTTCATGAGAGTTTCCTCCCATGCTCTTTCAGAATACTATCATATTCCCTGCAACTAACGTATGCGAACGTCATAGAATACTCAGAGCGGATGCTCCTTTGACTATGCCCTCCGTGGTCCATTTGCTACCCTGCGTCCGACCCGGTTCTCAGCCTCCCGGATTCTCTGTACGTGCACGATGTAACGTTATCTCCACATCATTGGTTTCGTGTCACTATTCATTTTTGATAGGCTCATACTACTCTACTTCAGAAAAAATGTCAATAACCTTTTTTCAGTTATTTTTCCTTTGTCAAAACCATGTTAGCTTAATGCACTCAGACGTTCTGCAAGTGCCTGCAATTCTCCGACGATATCACCAACCTCTACAACAATCGAGCTGTTCTCCTCGCTGCTCTCAAGTGTTACGCTTGAATGTGCTGTCACTTCCTCGGTTGCTGCCGAGATTGTCTGGATACTATCCACGATTGCCTCATTCGACTGTGCCAGAGAAGATACCAGTCCGGTCAGCTCCTCTGTCAACTGATGGATATCCTGGGTCCGGCTTGCAATCGTCTCGAAGCTCGATGCAGTCTCAGTCGCTGCGATGCTCTGTAACTTATTGTTATCAATCAGGTAGCTGACAACATTTACAACCTCTGTCAGCTCCTCAGAAATATTCCCAATCAGTTCGGCGATATTGACCGTTGCTTCCTGGGTCTGGTCTGCAAGAGCAGAAATCTCAGATGCAACAACCGCAAAGCCCTTACCTGCTTCGCCGACTCTTGCTGCCTCGATACTTGCATTTAAGGAAAGAAGGCTTGTCTGATCGGTGATGTTCCCGATGATATCGACGATTCCCTGCATCTGGCTTGCATATGCCGTCAGCTTATCGAGCTCGGTTGCCACCTTCTTGCTCGCCTCATCGCTTGTCTCCACCTGTGAGATCAGTTCGTCAATCTTATTCTTACCCTGTGCAACCTCCTTGCTCGCCTCATCCATATCGCTCTCGATCGTATCGGATACATGTTCCACACGCTCGATTACCTGCTGGATTTCTTCTGTCTTAAGAAGCTGAGACTGTACCGAATCCGCGGTATCGTTCGTTCCATTTGTTACTTCTTCCATGGATGCCTTTGTCTTTGTAACCGAATCCTCCAGCGTTGTCATCTTCTCCGAAACTGTCAGAATATCTCCGATCATATTCTCAGAGATTTCCAGTATCTGCTCTAACATTGCAGATACAGACTCCTTCTCCTGTGTGATAGCCTTCATCTTCGCTTCATTGTTCGAGATGATAACATTTGTCGCCATCACCATAAACAACGCGAACAGCAATGTAAACCCGATCCGGATTTCAACATTCGGAAGATCCTGCGGCGTTATCATGCCATTTGCTGCCATATAAATCACATGAATCAGGTTAAGGAGGAATATTCCTCCCGCTGCGCCAAAGCTCAATCGTTTCTCTCCATATACAATGACGAACAAACTAACAAGTGCACCATACACAAACGCAACCGGAGACACGGTTGTAAATATCGTAAAGGTGTAAAATACTGCATATGAATAAATCAAAATCCGTTTCAGATTTTCACTCGCCGGATTCCGCTTATATTCGATCCAGATTGCAGCGAGCGGCAGGATGGAAAGGGCTGCGAAGATTGCGAAATATCCGCCTGTCCGGCTGCCCTTGATTACCTCCGCAAGATAGCATACCAGCAAAACTGCATTATAAATCGTATACCCGGTTACCGTGAACCGGTTCGCCCGGCTCGTTCCCTCCAGACTATCCAGCGTATTTTTTACTTCAGCGACTTTTTCCTGCATCTTCTCCTGCATATTATCATGCGCTGCAGTCATCGCTTCTCTTATATTTTCTTCCATAAAGCGCTTTCCTCCTATGTTTTGTATTTATATCCTGTCCTGCTTATAATTCTACCACATTTGCATCGGTTCCTCAAAGCAAGAATCAATTACTTTGAAAGATTCTTCAACTCTTCAACAAGCTGCATATCTTCCGGTCTCACCTTCATGTTCGTACAGAGATTCTTCCCTTCTGCCGTTGTCACACTGATCTCTATGATTGAACCTTCACCAATCTGCGACGATGCCGCCTTGAAAAATGCCGGAAGCTTCGGATGATTCGTTGTAAACTGCGTCAACAGTCCTTTTGCTTTCATAAAATTCATTGGATTCATGTCTGTCACTCTCCTTTAGCCCAGTCAAATGATGTCCGCACAGCCTTTTCCCAGCCGCGCACACGCTCATTCTTCTCTTCTTCTGTGATCTGTGGTTCAAATATCCGCTCGATCTGTGCGTTACTTCGGATCTCGTCCATATCCTTCCAATAGGAAACAGCCAGTCCCGCCAGATATGCCGCTCCGAGCGCTGTCGACTCCACACATACCGGACGCCTGACCGGAACCTGTATGATATCTGCCTGCGTCTGCATCAGATAGTTATTCGCACTGGCTCCGCCATCCACATTCAGCGATTGCAGGTGAATCCCGGAATCCTGATTCATTGCCGCAAGCACATCCGCAACCTGATAGGCAATGGAATCAAGCGTTGCACGCACGATATGTTTTTTATTCACACCGCGTGTCAATCCCACGATCGTACCACGCGCGTAACTGTCCCAATATGGAGCGCCAAGCCCGGTAAATGCCGGAACAACATAACACCCTGCCGTATCATCTACCTGCGTGGCAAGTTCCTCACTCTGTGCCGCATCCCGGATAAATTCCATCTCATCACGCAGCCACTGTATCGCTGCGCCTGCAACGAAGATCGAACCTTCGAGTGCATAATTGATCTTTCCTTCTCTGCCCCAGCCGATCGTCGTTACAAGCCCGTGCTTAGAAAGGATCGGTGTCTCACCGGTATTCATCAGAAGGAAACATCCGGTTCCATATGTATTCTTCGCGTCACCAGCATGGAAACAATTCTGTCCAAACAGCGCTGCCTGCTGATCGCCTGCGGCACCCGCGATCGGGATTTCGCCGCCCAGCAGATTCGTACATGTATAACCATAGACTTCACTGTTCGAACGCACCTCTGGCAGCATGCATTCTGGAATATCCAACAGTTTTAAGATATCTGCATCCCACTGGAGCGTATGAATATTGAACATCATCGTCCGCGATGCATTGGAATAATCTGTCACATGCACCGCTCCACCGGTCAGCTTCCAGATGAGCCATGTCTCAACCGTTCCGAACAACAGCTCTCCGGCTTCCGCGCGCTGCCTTGCCTGTGGCACATGATCTAACACCCATTTTACCTTTGTCGAAGAGAAATACGGATCTAAGATCAGACCGGTCTTTTGCTGGATCATATCTTTGATTGGACGCACATTCCCTTCTGCATCCGTCATCGTCTGTCCAAGCAACGCTTCACAATATTCTGCGGTTCTCCGGCACTGCCAGACGATCGCATTGCAGATTGGCTGTCCGTTCTTCTTATCCCAGATGATCGTTGTCTCCCGCTGGTTCGTAATTCCAATAGCTGCGATATCCTCTGCCGTCACATTGATCTTGGACATCGCCTCCACTGCCACACCCAGCTGCGTCGACCAGATTTCATTTGCGTCATGCTCCACCCAGCCTGGCTGCGGAAATATCTGTGTAAATTCTTTCTGCGCCATACTCACGATCTTACCACTCTTATCAAATAAGATACAACGGTTGCTTGTTGTACCGGCATCAAGCGCCATAATATAGCGTTTCTTTTGTTTCTCCAATTCCCGTTCCTCACTTTTGTCCAAATATTCTCTGATATCCGTAATTTAACTTCTGTTCCGGTTCCACAGCAGCCGCCATCTCCTGTGTTTCCATGCGCACCTGTATCTGCCTTGCCTCCTGCATACGGTTCTCACATTCCAGATTCCCGCAGTTCATACAGATTCCCTGACACTGCTGCCCTGGATTATCGGATAGTAGGGCAAAAAACACCACGCTTTTTGATGGCTGTAACACGCCATATTCATTTGCCGTGATATCATTTTCCTGTCCGATGTCTGCCGGCTGTCTGCCGTACACTTCCATAAGGAGTGCCTGCATCCCATCCAGAGGAATTTCCTCTCCGACAAATACATACCGCTTCACATAGCGGCGATGGAATTTCGGATAGCTCTGATTGAAATCCGCATACATCTGCAAAAGCAGCTCATTTGCTACACACTCAACCATATAGCTTTCCGATAACGCATGCTCCCGCTCATAATATTCCTGCAGACGGTCCACACCTTCGCCAAGTGTCATCGCCACAAGCGCCGACTGTTCTGCATCGAGAAGCGGAACGCCCCGCATCCGTGTGTTGATCCGATAGATTGCATACGGTGCCATGTAAATGCGAACCTTCTCATATACCTGCTGCAACGCTTCTTTTTCTTCTGTGGAAAAATGATATTTGCGCATCACCTGCTCGATAAATGCGTCCTTATTTGGTTGTTCAACTGCCATTCTGACTTTCATAGTTCCACTCTTACCGTTTAATTTTTTATAAAATCATATATGTCTTGATATACCCGTTTTCTGCCTTTTTCATTCAAAATCTCATGACGCATACCCTTGTACATCGCGCCCCGGACATCCGTATATCCAAGATCCTTCATAAAATGAATTGCTTTTCCAAAATCACTTGGACTGATCGCACATGGATCATCCTTGCCGGAGAAGAACTTGATTGGCAGATCCTTATGCTTCATCTGCCAGCCATCCTTACTGTATGTCTCCTGCAGAAGATAGACCAGATTCTCATAGCCATCTAATGTAAATGTGAAATTGCAATACCGGTCGTTGTTGTATTTTTCTACCGCATCGCGATCAGAATTGATCCACGCATGCTGTAATTTCTCCTTCTTAAACCGTCTCTCATAGCTCGAATTCATCATAATGTGATCCATAAGCTTTGAGTGCTTGCGCCTGCCCTTGCATCCACGGAGAATCTTCAATAACCGCAGTCCCGGTGCAATGCCATGCCGCATCGAAGGACTTCCGACGATCACTGCCTTGTCGATCTCATCGTCATACCGCTTCAGATAACAGCGGGCTACGAGAGAACCCATACTGTGTCCAAGCAGAATATATGGCACATCTCCGACACTCTCTTTAATCAGTTCTGTCACCTGATGTGCATCTTCGATCAAGCCATCATATCCAGCATCGTAGAAGTACCCAAGATCTGCGTCACTCACGACGCTGCTGCCATGTCCACGATGGTCATGGATCACACACAGATACCCTTTCTCTGCCAGATACTTCATAAAATCATAATACCGTTCCTTGTGTTCACACATTCCATGCAGAATCTGCACCACACCGATGATCTTTGCTTCCGGCGCAACTGTCATCGCATGAATCTCTAGCTTATCTGCATGTGAATGAAATTTAAACTCTCTATATTTGACTGCCATGTATAGCCTCCTGTCTATTTAACGCCACATTTCTTACAAATATCCTGCAGACAGCACACATCACAATGCGGCTTCGTGCGCGCACTGCACACATCTCTGCCATGATATACCAACCGGTGACATAAATCACTGCCCTCTTCCGGTGGGATGATCTTCCACAATGCCATCTCGACCTTCTTCGGATCTTTCTCGCCATCCACAAGTCCCATCCGGTTCACCAGACGAATACAATGTGTATCCGTCACGATCGCAGGTTTACCGAACACATCGCCCATGATCAGGTTTGCACTCTTTCTTCCTACGCCCGGAAGTGCCAGCAACGCGTCAAAATCATCCGGTACATTGTCCTGATATTTCTCGTGCAACACCTTCATGCATGCGCAAATATCCTTCGCCTTGCTTCTTCCAAGTCCACACGGACGCACGATTGCCTCCACATCCTCTGGCTTCGCCTCAGCAAGTGCTGCCACTGTCGGATATTTCGCATACAGATCCTGCACGACAATATTCACTCTGGCATCCGTACACTGTGCAGCAAGCCGGACCTCGACCAGAAGCTTCCACGCTTCATCATACTCCAAAGTACATGTGGCATCCGGGTATGCTTCCCGCAAACGCTCTATAATTATAGCGGCTCGTTGTTTCTTCGTCATCGCATAGTATCTCCATTATTTTATCTTTTTTATCATACCAAATTTCATGAAAAATGAAAACCTTTTTCTCCCTCGATTTATCTTTGATTTTTCATCTTGACGTACCCAATTTTACTTTTGTATAATATTATAATCAAGTAAAGTAATTGACGCATCTTTCTATATCGTCAAGCAAGCATATTATACAACTGGAGGAACCGGATATGGATTTACGCATACAGAAAACAAGACAGAATATTTTTCAGGCATTCATCGAACTTCGGGAGAAATATCCTTTGGAGAAAATTACCGTCAAGGAGCTGACAGAACGTGCCCAGATCAGCAAACAGACCTTCTACCTACACTACCGGGATATGTACGACCTGTCCGAACGTATTGAACAGTCCATGATTCAGGAGATGTTAAAGGAACTCCCTTACCCGGAAAATATCCTTACCCATACCGGTGAGGTCACAAAGCAGTTGTTCCAGAAAGCGATCGATCAGGGGCATAATTTCCGGATTGTCTTTTCCGGCTCTCGTGTCAGCGCACTCACCGAAGGACTGGAAACCTCCCTCAAAAATGCATTATACGAGAAATGTCCAAAATACCGCACCGATCTCCGCGCCAATATTCTTATCACGATTTTAGTACAGGGCTGTTACCATGCCTACGAGCAGTATTCGACCATCGACCAGGATCGTGTTGTCTCTATCATCAGTAAAATCGCAGATGAAATCTCAAACGAATGTAAGTAAAAGAAATCCTGAAAATGCAAAAGCGGTCAACTTGGGGATAGTTGACCGCCAGCTGCGTTATCAAATAACGCGAAGGAGAAATGTGTGTCTTGTGACACTAATATGAATCTTGGGGGGATTCTATATATATAAAGCATTCTCATGCTTTATACCAATCTCATAAGACTTCCTTCCTCTTTTGTCGATTCGTCTCTACACGAGTTATCTTTTGTAGAAATGTATCTCTTGAAGTCTATGGTTGTATAATACAGATTTTTTTTGGTTTTTTATATCAAATATATGTCTTTTTTTGCACTATTATGATATACTATAAAAAAATTTAAAAAGAGAGAATTATTAAGATTTTTAGAAGGAGTATCTATGAATATTGACAAAGAAGTAAACATGAAATTATTCCAACAACAACAGGAGCAAAGCCGCCATCTGGACTACGAGAAAGAATTTGGCATCTACAAAGCAATCGCCAATGGCAACATGGAGGAGGTAAAAGCCCGTCATAAAGAATACGAGGAACACAAAGGCTACACAACCGGTAATGACAAAAATGGTGTGTTATCTGCCGATCCATTACAGAATGCCAAGTATCACTTTGTAATCCTTGCAGCCATGACAAGCCGCTTCTGTGCACAGTATGGTCTTCCACGCGAGATTGCTTACAGCATGAGCGACATATTTATCCAGCGCATGGACGTGTGCAAGAAAAAGGAAGAAGTTGACAAGATTCAGACTGAAATGATCATGAGCTATACAAAAGCAATGCAGGACAACCGCAGCAAAGGTATCTATTCCAAGCAGATTGTCAAATGTGTCGACTATATTCAGGCAAACCTGCAACAGGAGCTTCGCTTAGAAAGCATCGCAGAATACCTGAATATGAATCCGACGTATCTCTCCCGTTTGTTCAAAAAGGAAATGGATGTGTCCATCTCCGCTTACATCAAGACCGAGCGTTTGAAAACTGCGGCACATCTGTTGCAATATAGTAATTATTCCATCTCTGAAATTTCAGAGTACTTAAACTTCTCCTCCCAGAGCCATTTTACAAGCTCTTTCCAGGAGTTATATGGACTCACACCGAAGAAGTACCGGGATTTACATACAAGCTGTGAATCTCCGGATCTGGAAGAATACGAATCGTAACAGCTATGATTGCGCAGCAATCTGTGCAACCAGATCTTCCAGATACATCCACCGGTCCATCTTTTCAGCCAGCGTTTGTTCGAGTTGTTCCTGCTCTTCATAGAGCCGTTGCAGTTCGGAGGAATTGCTGGCATTTTTTTCCATTGCAATTTTATTCTCTTCTATCCTCTGCTCCAATGTCGCAATATCATCTTCAATCGTATCATATTCCCGCTGTTCCTGATACGAAAGCTTCAGCTTCTTCGTGCGCGGTTTTTCTTTCCAGTTATCCGACTTTCCTGTCTTCGATTCAGCCGTCTCTGTCTTCGCTCCCGCAGATTTCTCTGCCGCCTGTTGTTCATACAGAACCCGTGTCTCGTAATCGGTGTAACCACCCTCGCTCTGCCAGAGTGTTCCGTCCGGGCGGAATGCGAAGATGCGGCGTACTACACGATCTAAGAAATAGCGGTCATGGCTGACTGCAACAACGATTCCCTGGAACGAATCCAGATAATCTTCCAATATCGTAAGTGTCGTGATGTCCAGATCATTCGTCGGCTCATCCAATATAAGGACATTCGGTGCAGACATCAAAACCTTGCACAGATACAACCGTCTGCGCTCACCACCCGATAATTTTCCGATCAGGCCATACTGGTCTTCGCCACGGAACAAGAACCGCTCCAGCAGTCTTGCCGCAGTAATCTTTCCTTCGTCTGCCTCTACATATTCCGCCACATCGCGGATGTAATCGATCACACGCTGGTTCGGGTCCATATCCTTGCCAAGCTGGATTTCCTGTGCGAAATAGCCAATTTTCACTGTCGGACCAATCACAACACTTCCGCTGTCTGGCTCTAAAATCCCCTGCATGATCTTAAGCAGCGTACTCTTGCCACAGCCATTTCGACCAACGATTCCAATCCGGTCATCCTTTAAGAAATGATATGTAAAATCATGAATGATCGTCTTTCCGTCAAAACTTTTTTCAATATGGTCAAGCTCCACCGTTGTCCGTCCAAGACGT
>OGFI01000851.1_pt1 | contig 19372 bp, 19 predicted proteins | sample 1570901 | NCBI WGS metagenome assembly OGFI01 (sample SAMEA2582018, study PRJEB24529) | metagenome | biome: Human gut stool | place: China | collected 2011 | reverse complement strand
TGCAGGCACACTATTTTACGGACGATGAAATCTACCAGCATGAGATTGCGCTGTATAAGATAACGACCCCCATACTGGAAGAGAAACCGGAAGTGTCCAAAATCATCCGTAAATACAACGCGCGCATCGTGGAGGTGAACTCCGTGTTCTCCATTGTAGAAAAGAACGGCATGAGCGAGGAGATAACCAACCTCTATGAAGAGCTGAGTGCTTTGGAGTGCGTACTCCAATTTGTACGTTCCGGCCGCGTGGCCATCACGACAAGCTGTTTTGAACGCGTAAACGAATATCTGGCGGACCGTGAAGCAAAATACCGCCGGAGTAAAGAACAAGAAGGACTATGAGTGAGAATAATAAGATAGGAACTTATAAGTTTGTAGCCGAACCGTTCCATGTGGACTTTACCGGCCGCCTGACAATGGGTGTGCTTGGCAACCATCTGCTGAACTGTGCAGGGTTTCATGCCACGGAACGCGGTTTCGGTATTGCTACTTTGAATGAGGACAATTATACGTGGGTGCTTTCCCGCCTGGCTGTCGAGTTGGATGAAATGCCGTATCAATACGAGGATTTTTCTATCCGGACGTGGGTGGAAAACGTGTACCGTCTCTTCACCGACCGTAACTTTGCCATTATCGACAAAGACGGAAAGAAGATAGGGTATGCCCGTTCCGTATGGGCGATGATTAGCCTCAATACCCGTAAACCCGCCGACCTGCTGGCTTTGCATGGCGGCAGTATCGTGGATTATGTGTGCGACGAGCCTTGCCCCATCGAGAAGCCATCGCGTATAAAAGTGACTTCTACGGAACCGGCTTCTTCCCTGAATGCCAAATATAGCGATATTGATATTAACGGACATGTGAACAGCATTCGCTATATCGAGCATATTCTTGATCTGTTTCCGATAGAGTTGTATAAGGAGAGCCGCATCCGCCGTTTCGAAATGGCATATGTGGCGGAGAGTTATTACGGTGACGAGCTTACCTTTTATAAAGACTATGTAGGAAACGGCACGTATGATATAGAAGTAAGAAAGAATGGCGGCGAAGCGGTTTGCCGTTCTAAAGTGATATTTGTAGAGAAATAATTTATTAATCAATCGGTTGGCATAAGCCACAAATAAAAATTAAAACTAAAAAATGGCACAATTGAATTTTGGCGGTGTTATTGAAAATGTAATGACCCGCGAAGAGTTTCCTTTGGAAAAAGCACGTGAGATTTTAAAGGATGAGACAATCGCAGTTATCGGTTACGGTGTACAGGGTCCCGGCCAGGCTTGCAACCTGCGCGACAATGGCTTCAACGTTATCGTAGGCCAGCGTCAGGGTAAGACTTATGAGAAAGCGGTTGCAGACGGATGGGTTCCGGGCGAGACGTTGTTCAGCATCGAGGATGCTTGCCAGAAAGGTACTATCGTTATGTGTCTGTTGTCGGATGCGGCTGTAATGTCCGTATGGCCTACTATCAAGCCGTTCTTGACTCCCGGAAAGGCTCTTTACTTCTCTCACGGTTTCGCTATTACCTGGAGCGACCGTACGGGTGTGGTTCCTCCCACGGATATTGATGTTATTATGGTTGCCCCCAAAGGTTCGGGTACGTCACTGCGTACAATGTTCCTCGAAGGCCGTGGCTTGAACTCTTCTTACGCTATCTATCAGGATGCTACGGGCAAGGCTTTGGACAGAACGCTTGCGTTGGGTATCGGCATCGGTTCCGGTTATCTGTTTGAAACTACTTTCATCCGTGAAGCAACTTCCGACCTGACCGGTGAACGCGGTTCTTTGATGGGTGCTATCCAGGGATTGCTGTTGGCTCAGTACGAGGTGTTGCGTGAAAACGGCCATACTCCGTCGGAAGCGTTCAATGAAACGGTTGAAGAGCTGACCCAGTCATTGATGCCGTTGTTTGCAAAGAACGGTATGGACTGGATGTATGCCAACTGTTCCACTACTGCCCAACGCGGGGCACTCGACTGGATGGGCCCGTTCCATGATGCCATTAAGCCGGTTGTACAGAAACTGTATCAGAGTGTGAAGTCCGGTAACGAAGCCCAGATTTCCATCGACAGCAATTCCAAACCCGACTATCGCGAGAAACTGAACGAAGAGCTGAAAGCATTGCGTGAAAGCGAAATGTGGCAGACAGCCGTAACGGTTCGCAAACTCCGTCCGGAAAACAACTGATTCCCGGTGTAAATCGGAGAATGACAAAAGGGGGTGTGTCAAAATACGCTTGATGATTCCGTATCTGAAAAGAAACAAATGGCAAGCGAATTTTAGTTTTGACATACCCTCTTTTCCATTACTTATCATTAATTGTCCTTACATATTCAAGCAGTTTCTTGTAGAAAGCATGGTGGCTTAGCGTAGCCGCTTCTCCCAGGATAACCAATTTCATGCGTGCCCTTGTTATCGCCACATTCATTCTGCGTAAATCGTTCAGAAAGCCGATTTGCCCTTCTTCATTGGCACGTACCAGACTGATAAAGATTACATCACGTTCCTGTCCCTGAAATCCGTCGACGGTATTGACTGTTATCAGACTGCGGTAGGGACGTAGCGAAGCGCTGCCTTTTATTTTTCCCCGCAAGTATTGCACTTGTGCCTTGTAAGGTGAGATGAGTCCGAAGTCGATACGTTCTTCGAGAATCCGGTTTCCGCCTATCCGTTGGATGTACGCTTCCAGCTCTTTCAGCAATAAGCCTGCTTCCTCTTTGTTGATACGTCCGAAGGTTTCTCCGACAAATTCTTCCTTGAAATCCATTTCGGATGTGTCGAGCCATGTAACGGGAGTATCCCAATCCAATATTCCCCGGTGACGTATTTCGGGAGCAGCTTCCAGCTCTCCGCCATAGAACCAATCCGATGAGAAGCGCATGATGTCTTCGTGCATGCGATATTGTACTTTCAATAAAGATACGGCAGATGGCTTGCCGGCTACGACTTTTTCCATTAAAGTCCGTTCCAGCCCGCCACGTGCGGCTTCGTAACATTTGATGGTAGGCGGAAGCTGGCAATGGTCTCCTGCCAATACTATACGGTCTGCTTTACGGATGGCTATCCAGCAGGCGGCTTCCAGGGCTTGGGCGGCTTCGTCGATAAACAGTGTGCCGAAACGGCGTCCGTTTAAAAGGCGGTGATTGCTGCTTACAAGTGTAGAGGCTATGACGTGGGCGCTGTCGAACAACTCACTGTTGATTTGTATTTCCAATGTGGTGGCACGGTCACGCAGGCGGCTCATACGGTTGCGTATCCCTTCGCGTTCATCGTAACTGCCGCGGCGGGATTTACCGCCCAGTAGCCTCAGCTCTTTACGGATACTCCATAATTCGGGATAAAGCGGATGATTTTCGAAACGGCGTTCATAAGTGAAAGAGAGCATTTTGTCGTTGACGCGTGTGGGGTTGCCGATTCGTAGCACATTCACGCCTCTGTCCACCAGCTTTTCGGAAATCCAGTCGACAGCCATATTGCTTTGGGCGCATACCAATACTTGGGGTTCGCGGTGCAGGGTTTCGTAGATGGCTTCTACAAGCGTGGTGGTTTTGCCTGTTCCAGGAGGCCCGTGTACAATGGCTACATCGCGGGCGCATAGCACTTTATTGACGGCGCTCTCCTGAGTGGAGTTCAACCAGGGGAAGCGTACCGGATAAAGCTCACGGAAACCGGTTTTGACCGTACCCAACAGGATATCCCGCAATTCGGCAAGCCGGTTGCCTTTTGCACGCAGGACATCTTCCAGTGCCTCGAACATCGTGCGGTAAGAAGTTTCGTCGAAATAAAGCTGGACTCCGAGATTATCTGCGGATTGTATATCCATAATAGCTCCGGCACCGGGCATAATCACTACCATGCGTGCTTCGTCAGCATAACTGACGGTGGCTGTAAAATTGAAGTAAGTGATTTTACCGTCGGCAGATTGACGGAAGAAACAGACGGGGCGTCCGAACTCAAAGTTATGTTCTATATCGAGGTTCTCGGTATGTGTAATTTCTATTACTAATTGATTCAACGAGTTATAGTAACTTCGACCTGGTGAGGCAGGATACCAGCAAACTCCCCGCTTGACTTTTCGGGCGACGCCCATGTTCTCTGTTTGTCGCTTGAATTCTTCTTTTTCGTATTCATATTCCATACGCAACAGAAGCTGTTGCCGCTGGAGGTGTATAATAGGACTGTTTGTATCTTGTTCTTTCATACCTGCAAAGGTAATAAATCTCAGCCTTTAGGGGAAGAAATGCTTTATTTTGTTAAACTTTTCCTTATTATGATTTGTTTATTGTATTAATTTGTAATATTTACAATATTGAATTTTTTAAAAAGAGTGGTTATGGTATATGATTTAGCAATGCTTAAAGCGTTTTATACACTTTATGAGGGGAAAATAGAACGCATTCGGACGATATTGCAACGTCCGTTGACTTTAGCGGAAAAAATCTTGTATGCTCATTTGTACGATGAGAAGAATGTGAAAGACTATAAACGCGGCGAAGACTATGTGAACTTTCGGCCCGACCGTGTGGCTATGCAGGATGCAACTGCACAGATGGCATTATTACAGTTTATGAATGCAGGACGTGATGAGGTGGCTGTTCCTTCGACCGTACATTGCGACCATCTGATTCAGGCTTATAAAGGAGCGAAAGAAGATATTGCCACTGCAACCAAAACGAATGAGGAGGTGTATAATTTTCTTCGGGATGTTTCTTCCCGTTACGGTATCGGTTTCTGGCAACCCGGGGCAGGTATCATCCATCAGGTGGTGTTGGAAAACTATGCTTTTCCCGGCGGCATGATGGTAGGTACCGATTCTCATACCCCGAATGCCGGCGGTTTGGGAATGGTGGCTATCGGTGTCGGCGGTGCTGATGCGGTGGATGTGATGACAGGTATGGAATGGGAGTTGAAGATGCCCCGCTTGATTGGCGTGCGCCTCACTGGAAAATTAAACGGATGGGCTGCTCCTAAAGACGTTATCTTGAAACTGGCAGGAATTTTGACTGTAAAAGGCGGAACAAATGCCATTATCGAATATTTCGGTTCGGGTACTGCTTCACTTTCAGCTACCGGAAAGGCTACGATTTGCAACATGGGTGCGGAAGTGGGAGCTACGACTTCTCTTTTCCCTTATGATGAGCGTATGGCTGCCTATCTGAAAGCTACCGGACGTGCGGAAGTGGCAGATATGGCTACTGCCGCACGTCCGGATGCCGCCACGCCTGTTTCGGAGTTTGCCGAGAAGGTTTTGAAGAACGGCTATCCCCGTAAGATGGAGGTAGGGCTTATCGGTTCCTGTACCAATTCATCCTACCAGGATTTGAGCCGTGCGGTGTCTTTGGCGCATCAGGTAACAGAGAAGCGGTTGCATGCGGCTGCTCCGCTGATTGTCAATCCGGGTTCGGAACGCATACGTGCAACCGCAGAGCGTGACGGTATGATTGACGCTTTTGAAAAAATAGGCGCTACAATTATGGCAAATGCCTGCGGCCCTTGTATCGGACAATGGAAGCGTGTGACCGATGATTCTACTCGTAAGAATTCTATTGTGACTTCTTTCAACCGGAACTTTGCCAAGCGTGCGGATGGAAATCCGAATACGTATGCCTTTGTAGCCTCTCCCGAACTGACAATGGCATTGACCATTGCCGGAGATTTGTGTTTCAATCCGCTGAAAGATACATTGCTCAATGCCGATGGCGAACAGGTTAAACTCTCCGAACCGATAGGCGAAGAGCTGCCGCCGGAAGGATTTACGGCAGGGAGCGAGGGGTATGTCGCACCTTCCCATGCAAAGACGGATATTGCGGTGGCTCCCCAGTCGCAACGCCTGCAACTGCTTGCTCCTTTCCCGGCTTGGGACGGAGAGGATTTGCTGAATATGCCTCTGCTGATTAAAACGCAGGGTAAGTGTACCACCGATCATATCTCGATGGCAGGTCCGTGGCTTCGTTTCCGCGGGCATTTGGAGAATATTTCGGACAATATGCTGATGGGGGCTGTCAATGCCTTTAACGGAGAAACGAATAAAGTGTGGAACCGTTCTACAAATACGTACGGAACGGTGTCCGGTACAGCCAAACTGTATAAGTCCGAAGGGATTCCTTCCATTGTCGTTGCCGAAGAAAACTATGGCGAGGGTTCCAGCCGTGAACATGCCGCTATGGAACCGCGTTTCCTGAATGTACGTGTCATACTGGCAAAGAGCTTTGCACGTATCCACGAGACGAATTTGAAGAAACAGGGCATGCTGGCGCTGACCTTTACCGATAAGGCGGATTATGATAAAATTCGGGAGCACGACTTGCTTTCCGTTGTCGGCTTGAAAGACTTTGCTCCGGGACGTAACCTGAAAGTAGTGCTTCATCACGAGGACGGCAGCAAGGAAAGCTTCGAAGTACAACATACGTATAATGAACAGCAGATAGGCTGGTTCCGTGCCGGCTCTGCATTAAATGCACGATAGAATATGGAAAAGATTACTGTACCTTTTATTACAGGTGACGGAGTAGGGGCAGAGGTCACTCCGTCCATGCAGGCTGTGGTGGATGCAGCCTTGAAGAAAGCCTATGGAGACAGCCGGAGTATCGGATGGAAAGAAGTGCTGGCCGGTGAGCGGGCATTTAATGAAACGGGTTCCTGGTTGCCGGAAGAAACGATGGAAGCATTCCGCACTTATAAGGTAGGTATTAAGGGACCGTTGACTACACCGGTCGGCGGCGGTATCCGTTCGCTGAACGTGGCGTTGCGCCAGACACTCGATTTGTATGTGTGCCTGCGTCCCGTGCGTTGGTATAAAGGCGTAGTTTCGCCGGTGAAAGAACCGCAGAAGGTAAACATGTGCGTATTCCGTGAGAATACGGAAGATATCTACGCCGGTATCGAATGGGAAGCCGGAACACCGGAAGCCGAAAAGTTCTATCGCTTCCTGCATGATGAGATGGGCGTGACCAAGGTGCGTTTTCCCGAAACTTCATCTTTTGGCGTGAAACCTGTGTCTAAAGAGGGAACGGAGCGGCTGGTGCGTGCGGCTTGCCGTTATGCGCTCGAAAACGGTCTGCCCTCTGTAACGCTGGTACACAAAGGAAATATCATGAAGTTTACCGAAGGCGGCTTCAAGAAATGGGGCTATGAGCTGGCGGAGCGTGAGTTTGGAAAAGATATAGCGGAGGGACGTCTTGTTGTCAAGGATTGCATTGCCGATGCCTTTTTGCAGAATACCTTGCTTGTTCCCGAAGAATATTCGGTCATTGCCACTCTGAATTTGAACGGTGATTATATTTCCGACCAGTTGGCTGCTATGGTGGGCGGCATCGGTATCGCTCCGGGAGCCAACATTAATTACAGGACGGGACATGCCATTTTTGAGGCCACTCATGGCACAGCTCCCAATATTGCCGGAAAAGACATTGTGAATCCGTGTTCCATGATTCTTTCGGCGGTGATGATGCTCGAACATCTGGGTTGGAAAGAGGCCGCCTTACTGATAGAGGAAGCACTGGAGAAGAGTTTCACAGAAGGTCGTGCTACAGTCGATTTGGCCCGCTTCATGCAGGGTGGTGCCCCGTTGTCTACATCGGCTTTTACACGGGAAATCGTGAACAGGATAGAAGCTTCCGCAAATAATTCCCCCATAAACCAGAAAAAATAAAAATATTATGAAGAAAGAATATTTGATTTACAAACTTTCCGAAGACCTGAAAGAAGCGACCCGGATTGAGAACGAACTGTTCAAGAAGTTTGATGTGAAGCGCGGATTGCGTAATGAAGACGGTACAGGTGTGCTGGTTGGGCTCACCAAGATTGGCAACGTAGTGGGGTACGAGCGCATTCCGGGCGGAGGTCTGAAGCCTATTCCGGGCAAATTGTTCTACCGTGGCTACGACCTTGAGGATTTGGCACATGCCATTCTCAAAGAGAAACGTTTCGGCTTTGAAGAAGTGGCGTATCTGCTGCTTTCAGGCCGTTTGCCCGACAGGGAGGAACTGGCTTCTTTCCGTGAACTGATTAACGATAATATGCCGTTGGAACAGAAAACGAAGATGAACATCATCGAGCTTGAAGGGAATAATATAATGAATATCCTGGCGCGAAGCGTGCTCGAGATGTACCGCTTTGACCCGAATGCCGATGATACGTCGCGCGATAATCTGATGCGCCAGAGCATAGACCTTATTTCGAAGTTCCCCACCATCATAGCCTATGCTTTCAATATGCTTCGCCATGCCACTCACGGCCGTTCGTTGCATATCCGGCATCCGCAGGAGAATCTTTCTCTCGCGGAGAATTTCCTGTATATGTTGAAAAAGGATTATACGGAACTGGATGCCCGTACCCTTGACCTGTTGCTGGTGTTGCAGGCGGAGCACGGCGGCGGTAACAACTCTACGTTCACCGTACGCGTAACGTCCTCTACCGGAACTGATACCTATTCTGCCATCGCTGCGGGCATCGGTTCCCTGAAAGGCCCGCTTCACGGTGGCGCCAATATCCAGGTTACCGACATGTTCCACCATTTGCAGGAGAATATCCGGGATTGGACGAATGTAGACGAGATTGACACTTATTTCACCCGTATGCTGAACAAGGAGGTATATAACAAGACGGGATTGATATACGGTATCGGACATGCCGTCTACACCATTTCAGACCCTCGTGCCATACTTTTAAAGGAACTTGCCCGCGACCTTGCCCGCGAGAAAGGGAAAGAGCGAGAGTTTGCTTTCCTTGAATTGCTGGAAGAGCGAGCCATCGAAGTTTTCGGCCGTGTGAAGAACAACGGCAAGACGGTTTCGAGCAATGTGGATTTTTACTCCGGTTTCGTATATGAAATGATCGGGTTGCCGCAGGAAATATTTACTCCGCTGTTTGCCATGGCGCGTATCGTGGGCTGGTGTGCACATCGTAATGAAGAGTTGAACTTCGAAGGTAAGCGCATTATTCGTCCGGCATATAAGAATGTATTGGAAGAAGTAGCATACATTCCTATTAAGAAGCGGTAGATCCGTTTCAAAGCACAGACCTCGGATTGCCGGGTCGTATAAGGTATCGTTGTTGCGGTTGGAAAGCCGGACGGCGATACCTTATTCATTTTCCCGTGGCGGAACGGATAAATATCCACGCTCTTTGCGTTATCCTGTATGTTTTTGATAATTGCTGCGGGAAAACGATTTGATTGTTACAGGTTTTCCCTATATTTGTCACACTTAAACAAAAGAACATGAGCGAAGAAGGGTTTCATCTGTTTTTGGGAGTGATGTGCGTCATTGCGCTTTTTGTGTTCATCGCTCTTTATTTCGTCAAAGCCGGATATGGGATGTTCCGTACCGCATCGTGGGGATATTCCATTAGTAACAAGGCGGCGTGGGTATTGATGGAAGCGCCGGTCTTTATCGTTATGTTTTGGTTGTGGGGCAGGAGCGGGGCAGGCTTTGCCGTGCCGGTATATCTTTTCTTTCTGCTGTTCCAGCTACACTACTTCCAAAGGTCGTTTATTTTTCCTTTTCTGCTGAAAGGAAAAAGCCGGATGCCGGTAACTATTATGATGATGGGCATTGTATTTAATGTACTGAACGGAATGATGCAGGCTGGCGGTCTGTTTTACTTTGCTTCCGAAGGGATGTATTCCGGTGGTTGGACTTATTTGCTGAAGACTCATGCGTGGTCGGGGCTTCTGTTATTTTTTGCCGGTATGCTTATCAATCTTCATGCCGACCATGTGATTCGCCATTTGCGTAAGCCGGGCGACACGAATCATTACCTTCCTGAGAAAGGTCTTTATCGCTATGTCACTTCTGCCAACTATTTCGGTGAATTGGTAGAATGGACCGGTTTTGCCATACTTACTGCTTCGCCTGCCGCATGGGTGTTTGTGTGGTGGACTTTTGCCAATCTCGTTCCCCGTGCCAATGCCATTTACGGCCGTTACCGGAAAGAATTCGGTGATGAGGCGGTAGGAAAACGCAAGCGTATCATACCTTATATCTATTGAAAGGACAAACCATAAATCATAAATCAGGAAACTATCACATGGAATCAAAATTATTCACTCCGGTTACTTTCGGACCGCTGACATTGCGCAACCGTACCATCCGTTCGGCTGCTTTTGAAAGTATGTGTCCCGGAAATGCCCCTTCGGACTACTGTGGCTTATGCGGCTGTTACTCAGAGCGGGCTTTCTTTTGACCGCCAGTTGTGGATGCGCCCTGAAATAATTCCGGGGCTTCGCAAGCTGACCGATGCGATACATGCGGAAGGTGCTGCTGCCGGAATCCAGTTGGGGCATTGCGGAAACATGTCCCATAAGAGTATTTGCGGGTGTACCCCGGTCGGTGCCAGCAGCGGCTTCAACCTGTATTCACCTACTTTTGTGCGTGGTTTGCGTGCCGGTGAACTGCCGGAGATGGCACGTGCTTACGGAAAGGCGGTGAATCTGGCCCGTGAGGCGGGATTTGATGCAGTGGAAATTCATGCCGGACATGGCTACCTTATCAGCCAGTTCCTTTCGCCTTCGACCAATCATCGCAAAGATGAATTTGGCGGTTCTCTGGAAAACCGCATGCGCTTTATGGATATGGTGATGGATGAAGTGATGAAGGCTGCCGGCAGCGATATGGCAGTGCTTGTGAAGATGAACATGCGTGACGGTTTCCGGGGAGGCATGGAGATAGATGAGACGATGCAAGTGGCCAAGCGTCTTGAATGCTCGGGTGCACATGGATTGGTATTGAGCGGCGGTTTTGTAAGTAAAGCGCCTATGTATGTGATGCGTGGGGAAATGCCGATTCGCAGCATGACACATTATATGACATGCTGGTGGCTGAAGTATGGAGTACGCATGGCGGGCAGGTGGATGATACCGTCTGTGCCATTCAAAGAGGCCTATTTCCTGGAAGACGCCCTGAAGTTCCGTGCAGAGCTGAAGATGCCGTTGATATATGTAGGCGGACTGGTGTCGCGTGCCAAGATAGATGAGGTGCTGGACAATGGTTTTGAGGCTGTACAGATGGCACGCGCCCTGCTCAACGAACCGGGCTTTGTGAACCGTATGCGCAAGGAGGAGAATGCCCGTTGCAGCTGTAGGCATAGTAATTACTGCATAGCCCGGATGTATTCCATAGAAATGGCTTGCCATCAGCATTTGCAGGAAGAACTGCCTGCCTGCTTGAAAAAGGAGATAGAGAAAATAGAAGCGAAGGGGTGATTGAATCTTTCTTATTATTGGCAATTTATACTTGGTAAACATGAAACTTGCTATCATAACCGGTGCAGACGGTGGTATGGGAACGGAAATAACCCGTGCTGTGGCTACAGCCGGATATAAAATAATCATGGCCTGTTACCGTCCGGAAAAAGCGGAAAGGGTAAAGGATATGCTGGTGCATGACACCGGTAACCCATATATTGAGGTATTGGGCATTGACTTAGCTTCGCTTGCATCTGTGGCGGCTTTTGCCGAAAGAATGTTGAAAAGGGGGGATACCGTCAGTCTGCTGATGAATAATGCCGGAACAATGGAAACAGGGCGTCACATCACTGAGGATGGTTTGGAACGTACGGTGAGTGTTAATTATGTTGCTCCTTATTTGTTGACACGCAAACTTATTCCTCTGATGGAAAAGGGGAGCCGTATTGTCAATATGGTGTCTTGTACTTATGCCATAGGGCGTCTCGACTTTCCGGATTTCTTCCATCTTGGAAAGAGAGGAGGTTTCTGGCGCATTCCTGTTTATAGCAATACGAAACTGGCTCTGACCTTGTTTACCGTTAATCTGGCGAATCGGGTCAAGGAAAAAGGGATTGTGGTGAATGCGGCCGATCCGGGTATCGTATCTACCGATATAATAACGATGCACATGTGGTTCGACCCGCTGACAGATATCTTATTCCGGCCTTTTATCCGTACTCCCCGGCAAGGAGCTGCAACAGCCGTTCATCTGCTGCTGGATGAGGATGCCGGAAAACGTACGGGAACTTTAAATGCGAGTTGCCGTCCCAAGCATCTTTCCGGGAAGTATACCCGCCATGTGCAGATGCAGGAGTTGTGGAACAGGACGGAGAAGATTGTGGAGAAGTGGTTATAAATCCAAAAAACGGATAGAACACTTGTTGAGGAAAATTTAAAGAACCTCTTGCATTATGATAATTTTTCAGGCACGGAGTGCATGGATTTCACGGTTCCGGTTTGCAAGAACCATGAAATCTGTGCACTCCGTGCCTGAAAGAAAATGTTAAAATCACTTCGGCCCTCTTGGGTTTATCCTATCGGGACTTTATTAAATGGAAAGTTCCCTCAGTACATTAACCAGGTCTTTCTTGATCGGCTTGTCGTTTTTGATGGCTTTCGTGAAAGGTACATAAACCACTTCATCGTGTTCTATGCCTATCATCACATTACGTTGTCCTTCCATGATGGCGTCGATTGCGGCAGCACCCAATCGGCTGGCAAGGATACGGTCGTGTGCCGTAGGACTGCCGCCACGCTGCAAGTGTCCGAGGATTGTGACGCGTACGTCGTATTGGGGATATTCGTTTTTCACACGTTCCGCATAGTGCATTGCACCACCGGTCAGTTCACTTTCGGCAACGAGCACGATGCTGCTGTTCTTAGACTTCCGGAAACCGTTCTTGATGAACTCTTCCAATTGGTCCACTTCCGTGCTGAATTCCGGTATGATGGCAGCCTCGGCTCCGGATGCGATAGCGCCGTTCAAGGCAAGGAAACCGGCATCGCGTCCCATAACCTCGACGAAGAAAAGACGTTCGTGAGAAGTTGCGGTGTCGCGGATTTTGTCTACGGCATCCAAAATCGTATTCAGGGCGGTGTCGTAACCGATTGTGGTATCCGTTCCGTACAGGTCGTTGTCGATGGTTCCCGGCAGACCGATACAGGGCACATCAAATTCTTGCGCAAAGATGCGTGCACCGGACAGAGAGCCGTCGCCACCGATAACCACCAGGGCATCGATACCCTCTTTCTTCATGTTATCGTATGCTATCTGCCGTCCTTCGGGCGTGGTAAACTCTTTACAGCGCGCTGTTTTCAGGATAGTACCGCCCAATTGGATGATGTTACTTACATTCTGGCTCTTGAATTCTTTGATTTCACCGGTTACCAAGCCTTTGTAACCTCTATATATGCCTTTAACCTGAAGTCCGTTGTAGATAGCCGCACGTGTTACCGCACGGATAGCCGCATTCATTCCCGGAGCGTCGCCGCCCGATGTTAAAATACCGATACACTTAATTGTTCCCATAACAATCTCTTTATTTAGTGTTAATAATTACCTTAAAAAATCTGCTCGCAAAGATAACAAAAGCTTTTTAAATTCGTGATTTTATTGCCTTGGATATTTCTTCCATCAGCCATTTGGGAGTGGAAGTGGCTCCACAAATACCAATGGACTCTGTGCCAATGAGTAACCGGTTGTCTATCTCTTCCGCACTGTCGATAAGGTGCGAGTTGGGATTTACCTTCTTGCATTCGTTGAACAGGATTTTTCCATTGGAACTTTTCTTGCCGCTGACGAAGAATACCAAATCGTGCGAAGCTGCGAATTTCCGGATGTTGGGAATGCGGTTGGCTACTTGCCGGCATATGGTGTCGTAATATTCGAAAGTGACATCGGAGGATATATGTTCTTTTATGTATTCCACGATTTTTTGAAATTCATCCAGCGACTTGGTGGTTTGCGAGTAGAGGCGTATGCTCTTGCTGAAATCCAGTGACTTGGCTTCTTCCAGCTTTTCTATAACAATTGCTTTTCCTGTGGTTTGCCCCACCAGTCCCAGGACTTCTGCATGTCCGTTCTTTCCGTATATGACGATTTGTTTGTCCTCATTGTCTTCCTGGATATACTCCTGCTTGATTTTCTTTTGTAAGCGGAGAACCACCGGACAAGTGGCGTCGATTATTTCAATATTGTTGCGCCTGGCGGTTATATAGGTTTCGGGCGGTTCGCCGTGTGCCCGCAATAAAACTTTGGCATTATGCAGGCGGTTGAACTCCCCGTGGTTGATGGTGATAAGCCCCATTGCTTTCAAGCGCTCCACTTCACGGCTGTTGTGCACAATGTCTCCCAAACAGTATAATGTTCCGCTTTTGGATAACTCTTCTTCTGCTTTATTGATTGCGGTAACTACCCCGAAGCAGAAGCCGGAACCTTCGTCTATTTCCACTTTTGCCATATTGCAGCTTTTTGCGTTATGATTTGCACACTTTTTCGAACTGTTCTGCCAGCCATTCCTTTTGTTGGGAAATGGTCATGTGGCTGTTGTCGAGCAGCAGTGCGTCGTCGGCTTTGCGGAGCGGACTCACTTCCCTGTTCTGGTCTATATAATCCCTCTGCTTCACATTCTCCAGGATTTCGTCGAAACCGGCTTCCTCTCCTTTGGCTTTCAGTTCATCGTATCTGCGCTGTGCACGGATTTCGGGAGAGGCAGTTACGAATATCTTAAGTTCGGCATCCGGAAATACGGTAGTGCCGATGTCGCGACCGTCCATGACAATGCCTTTGGCTTTGCCCATTTCCTGTTGTTGGGCTACCATTGCTTCGCGCACAAAGTCGAGGGCGGCAATGGGACTGACGCGGGAGGATACTTCCATTGTGCGGATTTTCTTTTCCACATTGATGCCGTTCAGGTAGGTGTCGGGACGTCCCGTTTCCGGGTTCAGCTGAAAGGATATGCGGATGCTGTTGATCTGCTTTTTCAGTTTTTCCGTATCGATGCCCTCGGCTGTGAAGATACCGTTCTCCATACTATATAAAGTGACGGCACGGTACATGGCTCCGCTGTCGATATAAATATAGCCGATTTCACGGGCGAGGTCCTTGGCCATTGTGCTTTTTCCGCACGAAGAGAAGCCGTCGATTGCGATTGTTATCTTTTTCATATGAAATGATTTTATACCATAATTTATATAGGAATCTCTCTCTCGGTAGATTTTTTTGAACGTTTCATTTAAAATTCTTGCCAAAGATACGGTATTTTTAAAATATCTCGTTACTTTTGCGCTACAAAAGCTGACGAAGGCTTTTGAAGAATTAAAAAAATAAAAATGCCTTGTTTATTGTGTAAAAAAACACAGCCGGGCAAGAACAATCGTGGGAAAAGTGCTATATTTGCCCAAAATGAGAAACACTAATAATTATAGTATAAATTATGGAAATTAAAAAGACACCTAAGGCAGACTTGGAGAACAAAAAGTCGACTTGGCTGCTTGTCGGTTACGTGATTGTGCTCGCGTTTATGTTCGTTGCATTCGAATGGACAAAACGTGATATCAAGATTGATACGAGCCAGGCAATTACCGACCTTGTATTTGAAGAGGAAATCATTCCGATTACGGAACAACCCGAGCAGGTGGCTCCACCGCCCCCCGAAGCTCCGTCGATTGCAGAAACCCTGACAATCGTGGATGACGACGCAGATGTGGAGGAAACCACGATAGCTACATCTGAAGAAACCAATCAGGCTGTGGAAATCAAATATGTTCCCGTAGCTGTTGAAGAGGAAGAACCGGAAGAACAAACTATCTTCGAGGTAGTAGAACAGATGCCGGAATTCCCTAATGGTGGTATGGCTGGTTTGATGCAGTATTTGAGCAAGAACATCAAATATCCTACTATCGCTCAGGAAAACGGAACTCAAGGTCGTGTAACCGTACAGTTCGTTGTTAACAGAGACGGTAGTATCGTAGATGCTAAAGTGCTTAGAGGTGTTGACCCGTATTTGGATAAAGAGGCAATCCGTGTGATCAGCTCCATGCCGAAATGGAAACCGGGTATGCAGCGTGGTAAAGCGGTACGTGTTAAATACACAGTGCCTGTGATGTTCCGCTTGCAGTAATTTTGTTTTTTTAGTTAATATATTTAAATATTGCGTAAAGAGGTTGCTTTTAGGCAGCCTCTTTTCATTCTCTGCCATTCCTAATTTGAAATACTTATGTTTACAGCTTCCGAACTTCTCGATAAAATAAATTCCCATATTGCGGATTTGCAGTTTGAACGTACTCCGAAAGGGTTGTACGACCCGGTTGCCTATGTTTTGTCCATGGGTGGAAAAAGAATCCGCCCCGTGCTGATGTTGATGGCTTATAATCTTTATAAGGAAGATGTCAGACCGGTATTCTCACCGGCAACAGGCATCGAGGTCTATCATAATTATACATTGCTGCATGACGACCTGATGGACCGTGCCGATAAACGCCGCGGAAAAGAAACGGTGCATAAGGTATGGAATGATAATACGGCTATCCTTTCGGGTGACGCAATGCTGGTGCTGGCTTATCAGTTTATGGCGCAATGTCCGGCCGAACACTTGAAGGCTGTGATGGATTTGTTCAGCCTGACGGCTCTTGAAATTTGCGAAGGTCAGCAGATGGATATGGATTTTGAGCAGCGGAGCGATGTGAAGGAGGAGGAATACCTGGAGATGATTCGTCTGAAAACATCCGTGCTGCTGGCGGCAAGTTTGAAAATCGGAGCATTGTTGGGCGGTGCCTCTGCTGAAGATGCGGAGCGGCTGTATGACTTTGGCATGAATATGGGTGTCGCTTTTCAGCTGAAAGACGATTTGCTGGATGTGTACGGTGATACTGCCGTATTTGGTAAAAATATAGGTGGGGATATCCTGTGCAACAAGAAAACCTATATGTTGATAAAGGCTTTGGAACATGCGGATAAGGAGCAGGCTGCGCAATTGAAGCATTGGATAACCGTTACGGACTTTGACCCGGCTGAGAAGATAGAGGCTGTAACCGGTTTGTATAACCGGATAGGGGTTAAACTCCTTTGTGAAAACAAAATGTCGGAATACAACAACAAGGCTTTGGAAAGCCTGGCTGCCGTGAATGTGACGGCTGAGAGGAAAAGAGAACTGGATAAGCTTATAAAGGAGTTGATGTACCGGGAAGTGTAATTGTCAGTAGCCGATTAGAATGCCTTACAGAAGATTACCAAATACAGATCAGGCAAGAATACGTGCGTTGAAAGCCGTTGTTGCCAAAGGTGACACATATAATGTGTATGATTTGGCTGTGTCTCTGAAGGTACTTACGGATGCCCGGAATTTCCTGGTAAAGTTTGAAGCGGCGCATTCGTATTATGTGGAATGTTTTGAGCGTCAGTCAAAGGCGGGACGTAAGCATCAGGCGAATGTAAAGACTGCCCGTCTTTACATATCGCATTTTATCCAGGTACTGAATCTGGCAGTGATTCGTTCGGAGGTGCGTACCGTTCATAAGGAGTTCTACGGCTTGGATATGAGAAACAATAATGTTCCGGATTTGTCTACGGAGGCAGCCCTTGCAGAGTGGGGACGTAAAATAGTGGAAGGCGAGAGCCGGCGCATTTCTCAGGGCGGAATTCCTATTTATAATCCTACCATTGCCAAAGTCAGGGTACATTATGATATTTTCATGGAGAGCTACGAGAGACAGAGGAACTTGCAGGCGCTGACGGCGCGCAGTCTGGAAGCTCTTGCTTCCATGCGCTCCGAAGCCGATGCTCTGATTCTGGATATCTGGAACCAGGTGGAGCGGAAATACGCAGAGGTTATGCCGAATGAAAAACGTCTGGAGTTGTGTCGCGCTTATGGTTTGATTTATTATTACCGTACCGGTGAAAAAGAAGAGATTGCAAAATGAAATTAGTAGATTCACATTCCCACCTTTTTTTGGAGGACTTCCAATCGGATTTGCCGCAGGTGATGATGCGCGCCCGGGAAGCAGGAGTCACCCATATTTTTATGCCCAATATAGACAGTACCACTATTGAACCCATGCTTAAGGTCTGTTCGGAGTACAAGGGGTATTGTTTTCCGATGATAGGGCTGCATCCCACTTCCGTGGATGCCGGTTATGAGAAGGAACTGGCTGTTGTGGCCGGACATCTGGCAATGCCGGACGGCTATGTCGCAATCGGTGAAATAGGCATGGATCTTTATTGGGATAAAACTTACCTGAAGGAACAGCAGATTGCCTTTGAACGGCAGGTGCGGTGGGCGTTGGAGTATGGACTACCCGTAGTGATTCATTGCCGGGAGGCGTTCGACTATATATATGATATATTGAAACCGTATAAAACGTCTTCTCTAAGGGGGATTTTCCATAGCTTTACGGGAACACGGGAAGAGGCATTCCGTATGCTGGAGTTTTCTAATTTCTTCATTGGGATTAACGGTGTGGTGACATTTAAGAAATCGGGATTGCCGGAAGTTTTGCAAAATATCCCCTTGGAACGGATTGTTCTTGAAACCGATTCTCCCTATCTAACTCCCGTGCCGAACCGGGGTAAAAGAAACGAGAGTGCGAATGTAAAGGATACTCTGTTAAAAGTAGCGGAAATATACGGAAATTCGCCTGAAGAAATAGGCCGTATCACTTCTGAAAACGCTTTAAAAGTGTTTGGAATGCTCAAATAACGTTCCGAAGATTTTAAAGTTTATTAATTTTGAGATTTTCTTGCGGATAAAACTTTGAGAATGCAGTGGAAGAACAAAAAAAAGAATACATTTGTAGCTGAAAACGCTCGCGGTTCGCATTTTTTTTGTAATTTGCACCCGATTTCAGAACAGATGTTGATTGGAGAGATGCTCGAGTGGTTGAAGAGGCACGCCTGGAAAGCGTGTATACCCCTAAAGGGTATCCGGGGTTCGAATCCCCGTCTCTCCGCAGTGTGATAAAATGGAGATAAAACAACAAATTATAATAAATAAATTAATTAATTAATCTTAAAAATTAGACACACAATGAAAAAGTTATTTGCAATTGTTGCTGTGATGGGAGTCTTAACATTTGGCTCAACTCAACTTGCTCAGGCTCAAGATGCTCCTGCTGCTGAACAAACAGAACAAGCTGCTCCTGCAGCACAAGCAGCTCCTGCTGATGAAGCTGCAGCTCCTGTTGTAGCTGAAGAAGGCGGTATTCACAAAGAAATCAAGACTAAATTTATTGAAGGTACTGCATCTTTCATGAGTTTGGTTGCCATCGCATTGGTTATCGGTCTTGCTTTCTGTATCGAGCGTATCATTTACTGCCGCTATCGAAGCTGCTTTGGAAAAAGGTGATGTTGAAGCTGCCAAAGACATTGCACGCAACACAAGAGGTCCTATCGCTTCTATCTACTATCAGGGTTTGATGAGAATCGATCAGGGTATCGATGTAGTTGAAAAGTCAGTTGTATCTTACGGTGGTGTACAGGCTGGTTACCTGGAAAAAGGTTGCTCTTGGATCACACTGTTTATCGCAATGGCTCCGTCATTAGGATTCTTGGGTACTGTAATCGGTATGGTGCAGGCATTTGATAAGATCCAACAAGTAGGTGATATCTCTCCGACGGTTGTAGCAGGTGGTATGAAGGTTGCCTTGATTA
>OGFI01000841.1_pt1 | contig 19457 bp, 18 predicted proteins | sample 1570901 | NCBI WGS metagenome assembly OGFI01 (sample SAMEA2582018, study PRJEB24529) | metagenome | biome: Human gut stool | place: China | collected 2011 | reverse complement strand
TAGTTTTATATCTGACGAGAAATATTCATCATCATTACCTAAATTTTTCTGTATTTGTAAATCTATTTCTTCAATTTTTTGGTTTATCTCTTCTTCGTTGTTAATACAATATCTATATATTGATTCACCTTTTGCAACTTTATCGCCTTCTGATTTTATTGGTACAATTCCATTTTCTAAATTTGAAATATTAATAAGTGATTCATCCCTTATTATATATCCTTCTGCAAATTCCTCTTGATAAATTTTTCCATTTTCAACTGCAAATGTTTCTGTTGGTTTTTTAACTAATTTTATTAATAAAGCAATTAAATATATAAGTACTATTACAGCAATAGCAATACATACTATTTTTAATATTTTTTTATTTTTCAAATTCTTCTTTTCTATAGTTCCTTCACCTTATTTCTTTCAAAATGATTTCAGTATTTCTTTCGTTTCCTAATGATGCATCCAACCAATGTATAGACTTATTTCTTCTAAACCATGTTAATTGTCTTTTGGCGTATCTTCTACTTTCCATTTTTATTTTTTCAATCATTTCTTCCTTTGAATATTTATGATCAAAATATGCAACTACTTCTTTATATCCTAATCCTTGTATTGCTGTTGGAATTTCATCATATTTTTTTATTAAGTTTTCAACTTCTTTAATTAATCCGGCATCAATCATTAGGTCAACTCTCTTATTTATTCTTTCGTAAAGTATAGATCTGTCCATATTTATAGCAAATATTTTAAAATCATATTTTGGCTCTTTCTTTCTGGATTCTATTTCAAGCTCTGTTTTTGTTTTCCCTGTTGATTTATATATTTCTAGAATTCTACAAATTCTTTTTTTATCATTTTTACTTATTTTTTCTGTTGCAATTTTATCTATCTCTTTTGCCATATCATATAAGTATTCTAAACCTTTCTCGTCAGCAATTTTTTCGAGTTCTGCTCTATATTCTAAATCAACATTCATTTCATTATAATTTATTTCATATATTAATGAGTCAACATATAATCCTGTTCCTCCTACAATTATAGGAATCTTATTTTTGTTTAAAATTTCTTCAATTGCATTAGTAGCATCTTTTTTAAAATCTGCTACACTATATCTTTTTGTTGGAGAAACACAATCAATTAAGTAATGTTTAATTCCTTGCATTTCATCATGGGTTGGTTTAGCAGTACCAATATCCATATCCTTATATATTTGCATTGAATCTGCAGATATAATTTCCCCATTAATTTTTTTTGCTAGTTCAACAGATAATGCAGTTTTGCCAGATGCAGTAGGTCCACATATTACAATTACCTTTGGCTTTTCCATTATAGCCCCCCTTGTTGTTTAGAAAATTTCTTTTCTAATTCATGCTCTGATAATTTAAATGCAATACTTTTGTTTTGAGGTCCTAAAAATGGATTGTCTAAAACTAATAATTTTTTCATTAAACAATCTACTTCTTCAAAAGTAGTTGATTTTTTGCTTTTCATTGCAACTTTTTTTGCTATAGTTGCAATAAATTTTTCTTCAATCTCTTTTTTTGCAGTTCTTGCAACAGTATTTATTGCTTCCAAACTTTCCAAAAATAACTCTTTAGTATCAAGCTCAATACAAATACTTGGAACTCCACTTAATTTTATTGTATTATCACCAAATTCTTCAACTTCAAATCCAGCTTTTTTAAATAACATCATCATACCTCTTGCTATATCCATTTGTTTATGCTTCAAAGTTATAATATCTGGTAATAACATCATTTGAGAGTCTTTTTCATTTTCATTATAATAATTCTTTTTTATTACCTCATATAAAATTCTTTCATTTGCCAATTGCTGATCAAGAATATACAAATCACTTTCTATTTCAATAATGATATAATTAGAAAATGCAATTCCGATAAACTTATATTTTACTTGATTATTAATTTTGCTTTGACTTAGATCTGAAACTTCTTTTAGCTCTTCAATTTTTATCTCATTTTCTGAATTTTTATATTCTTCTTTTGGCTCTTCTACTTTATTCTCTAAATTGCTTATTGTAATACCAAAAGTCTTTCTGTACATTTCCTCAAATTCATCATTTAATTCTTTATTATTATCAGAATTAGTATTTTCTTCTGTATTTTTTTCTTTATATTATCAATATTATCAAATTTATTACTTCCATCATTATCCTGCTTTTCTTCTACAGATTCATTGCTTTTTTCTATTTTCTCATTTTCCATTGATTTTATTAATTTTTCATTATATAAATCTTCAATCCAATTTCCTGTAGCAGGTACATTTATTTTTACGTTTGAAACTCTATCTCCATTACTTTGATTTAAAGTATGAACTAAATTATTATTAGTTGTGATTTTATCTTCTACAGATTCTTTTTTTTCAAATTTATTTTGATCATTTACAAAAGATTCCTTTATTGCGTGATATACTAATTTAAAAACTTTATTTTCTTCTTGAAATCTTATTTCTAATTTTGCTGGATGAACATTAACATCAATATTATGTGGATCTATTTCTATGTTTAATACTAAAAATCCATATTTTCCTGGTAATAACATTCCTTTAAAAGCTTGTTCTGCAGCACTTGTTAATGTTTTATCTTTTATATATCTTTTATTTACAAAAAATAATTGACTTGATCTATTTGATTTCGCAATTTGTGGTTTTCCAACACATCCTGTTACTTTCATATCTTCAAATTCATAATTAACCTTAATTATATTTTCAGCAACTTCTTTTCCATATATGCTATACACAACATCTTTTATATCTCCGCTTCCATTTGTATTAATTATATTTTTGCCTAAATTAATTAATTTGACAGATATATTTGGATTTACAAGAGCTATTCTTGTAACAGCATCTTCGACATATCCTGTTTCAGTAAAATCTTTTTTAAGAAATTTATATCTTACAGGTGTATTATAGAACAAATTTTCAACTATAATAGTTGTACCTTTTGGACAACCTATAACTTCTTTGCTTATTATGTTTCCACCTTCAACAACTATTTTATATCCTAATTCACTATCAGCTGTTCTAGATATTAGTTCAACACGAGCAATCGCTGCTATACTTGCTAAAGCCTCTCCTCTAAATCCCATCGATTTAACTGTTTCTAGATCCTTTGCACTTCTAATTTTACTTGTTGCATGTCTTTCAAATGCAATTTCCATATCATCTGGCAAAATTCCTTTTCCATTATCTGTTATTCGTATATATGTTATTCCACCATTTTTTATTTCTGCTGTAATATTTGTTGCTCCAGCATCAATAGAATTCTCCATTAGTTCTTTTACTACAGATGCGGGTCTTTCAATAACCTCTCCTGCTGCAATTTTATTTATTGTTAAATCATCTAATAGCACAATATTGCCCATATTGTTATCATCCTTTCTAAAATAATAATTTTATTTATAACGGATTATATCATTATTTTACTATTTTTGTACATAGAAATTTTTATTTTATTATTTTTTTCGTAACAGTTTTTGCTAATTAGAATAATATATATCATACAAAAGATTTTGAAAGGGGGGAAATAATATGCCAGAAAATAGAAATTGCGGATGCGGATGTGGTTTCGGATTTGGAGATGACTGCATTTGGATAATAGTATTACTTCTTATAATATGTTGTTGCTGCGGAGGGAACAGAGGTTGTTGCTAATAATCCATAAACAAAAAAGAGAAAATAGACTAAGTTCTATTTTCTCCTTTTTTCTTACTTTGTTGTTTTACCTTTATATTCACTTTTATTATTTTGATTATATGCATTAACTATAACATAATTTGTTCCATCTATTAAATCTAATTTAAGTTGATATTCTTTTTGATTAATATTATCTATGGTTTTTTCTTGCCCATTAAAATTATAAATTATTTTTGTAATGTTTGATTCATCCTTTACATTTATTATAATTTGATTGCTATCCTTTAATACCTTAATAGTAGGAGCACTAGTATTCGTATTTGTATTTTCCTTAGTAAAAGTATTTTGATAATCACTTTTTAATGCATCTGCATATGCCGAAATTGAAATTTTATTTTCGCCATCTTTCATCTGTAATTTAAAAGTATATTCTTTTTGATTAATATTATCTATAGTTTTTTCTTCACCATTAAAGTTATATTCTATTTTTGTTATATTAATATCATTTTTTACATTTACTACTAATTCACCATTTTCTTGATTTACTTGTATTTCTGATCCATTAGCACCTTGTACTTCTTTTTCGACTGTTTCGACATTTCCAGCTTTATCATAAGCTTTTACTATTAATTTATTAGTTCCTTTTTTTACATTTGTTGAATCAATTTCTGTTGTCAATGTTTTTTCATCATCAGATAAACCTGTTATTTTATTTTCTTCTTCTCCATTCCAACTATATGTTACATATGACATTTTTACATCATCAGTTGCAGTAATAACTATTTTTCCTTTAACTGATTCAATTGAAACTTTTGGTTTAGTTTTATCTGTTTTTATTGCTTCTTCCCAATTTACATTTTCTTCTTGATTTTCTTCATAAGAGATTTTTACAGGATTATATACAATTGTATTTCCATTTGAATCAATAATTTTTATATTTAAGTCATTGGTTCCTATTGTAGTTGGAATTTTTACTTCAACATTATTTTTTCCACCTTCTTCGACTGAATCTTCAATTCCGTCATTCCAAGAATATATAACCTTTTGTACTCCAATGTTAGATGTTATATTTAATATTGTAGTACCATTATCTCTTTGAATATTTATATCTGGAGTTTCCTTTATAACAACTTTTTTATTCTTATTTTTATAATATCCAAAACTTCCTTCAATAACTAATATTAATGCAAACAAAATAATAAAAATAGAAAAAAAACGAATTACTTTTTTTAATTGTATCTTCGAATTTCCTATTGTTTGAAATGATAAAATTTGGTTCATTTACAAATACACCTTTCTTTTTTTCTACATTATAACATAAGCTTTTTTTTTAGTAAACCAAATTTATATTTTTTCTTCACAATAAAAACAAAAAAATTGTTGTACTTTTATACAACAATTTTTTGATTTTTATTTACTTACTTTCGCAACAATTACAGTCATATCATCTTTTTCTTTTCCGTAATCATTATCTATTGCTTCACTTATTATTAAGTCAGCTATCTGCTGAACATCATCTGTTTGAAGCTCTTCAAGAAAATACTTTAACCATAAATCTTTGTGTAAATATTCAGTATTTGATTCTATAATTCCATCACTACACATTACAATTATATCTCCATCTTTTATATCTTTATCATATACTACTAAATCAATATCATTTATAATTCCTGTTGGCAATGAAATTGAATTTACTAATTCTACCTCTTTATTTCTTTTTATATATGTTGGACAAGCTCCATTTTTTATAAACTCAATATTTCCTTGATATAAATCTAATATTAGAATATCTAATGTTGCATACATATCTTCTTCTATACTATCAGATAAAGTCGCGTTTATCATCTTTACAGATACATCTTTTTTAAACCCTGATGATAACATTCGCTCTAACATTTTAATTGCAATTTTACTACTTTTTCTTGCTTCTGGACCAGATCCCATACCATCACTTATTGCTAATAAATATTTACCATCATTTAGCTTTGTTTGTATGCTTGTATCTCCTGACACCGGAGAGTCATGTTTTTTTGCTCTTGCAATTCCAACTTTTAAATTATATATATCACTAGAAATGAATGAAAAAATTAATATTTTGTTTTCAAATTTTATATCACTTTTTTTCTTTTGCCATGTCATTTTTTCTTCTAAAACTTTTAATAAAACTTTTGATATTTTTTTAGCAACATTTTCAGGATTTTCATCATTATTTTCTACATATATATTTACAATACTTCTACCAGAATCATTTTGGGTTATCTTTATATTTGATGTTACAATTCCCTTTTGCATCAATATTTTTTTGATTAAATTTTTTTGATCTACATATTTTTCTTTTTTTGAGTCTTTTATATCTTCAGCTAAATCTGCAATCACTTCTGAAACACCTTGCAATTGAACAGACATATTTTTATTTTTTTCTTCTAATTTCTTTTTCCATACAAAGTTTATTTTACTAACATTGTATGATTTATCTATTACCTCAATCATTTTATTTATATCATTTTCAACTGATTTATTTATATTCCCCATATCAGTTCCAATTATATAATTATTGTATTTGGCAAAAATTAATATTAATACATCCTTTGTCAATTTCTTATTTTTGTTTAAATGCTTAAATATATCATCAACAATCTCATTTGAATTTTTTATATCATCATATAGAATATTGTCTTGCATATTTTCAATATTGCTATATAGCTCTTTTTTAAATATTTTTTTATTCTCATTTTCATATTTTATATCTTCTTTATCTTCTATAACAGTTGCTGCAACTTCGTCATAACTTTTAGCTAATTCAGATATTGTTTCTGAAATGTCGCTTAATTTATTAACAGTTTCTTTGCTTTCTCCTAAAGCTCTTTCATTCATTTCTGGTAATATACTTGAATTATCAAATAGCTCATTCATTGCAACTTCTGCTTTCTTTGGAATTAATAATAATCCTAATGAAGCAATTAATATTTCTTGAAATAATATTATAGGTTGTACATTATCATTTGATACATATGTTATAAGTATATTTCCTGCTATGAAACCAATTATTACACCAATCTTTCCAATTTTACTAAATATTCCTGATAGCATACCTGCTATAGCAAAAGCTGCAATTGTTATTGGAGGTTCATTCCCTATTATTCCTAAAACAATTCCTATTGTTACTCCACCTGTAGTTCCAATTAAAATACCACTTTTCCAACCTAATATTAAAACTATTAAAATACATAGTACATTTTTTAATGAATATCCTAATATATTAATTGGATCAAGAGCTGTGATTGCAATTGCTAACAATAAGCTCGCTCCCATAAGCTCTTCTATTGAAAATACTTTTTTATCTCCATATTCATATATGACACCTATTGCATTTACAAATATTTTATAAAAAATATAAGTTATAATACTTAACAATACTGTAAATATAATATTTGATAAGCTTAATGTTGTAAATAACATTGGTAATATATTTACACAGAAAATAGAAATTACAATATTTTTTCCAAGTTTTACTTTTTCGTTTACTTCAAATTGCTTTTTAGTTTTTATAATAAATAGAGTAGCAAAGAATACTAAGCTTGTCAGAAAATAATTTACAGTAATATCTTTTCCTAACCCTATGTAACTACCAAGTAATGTAATTATATATACAATGCTTATTGGTATTCCAGAACCAGCCGTTGCTGCTAGTATTGCTAGTCCAAATGGAGCTATGCCTAATGATACATCTCCTCCGAAACTAACCATTGAAATCATAAAAGCAATTATATATATAATTATATTTTGCCTTGTAAAAGCCCTCTTAAAAAACATTCCAATTTCTTCATTTTTTAATTTAACATCCTTGTAATGGCTATCTTTTTCATTAACACCATTTGCTATATTTTGAAACATCCTTTTACCACCTCTTACCTTTTTAATTTATGTATATATATTACACGATTTAAGTTGAATTTTTTGTCGTTTTTCATACATAAAATATAAAAAGTTTTTTACATATTGTGATATATTTTATTATTTTTTTTCATTATTTTTTCTAATAACACAAATTATGTTTTATATTCTATCTCAAAATCCCATAAAAAACAATATTTAAAAGGAAAATTTATATATACATTTTAAACTTTCTGCATATATTATAATAAGTAAATTTTTATGGAGGTACTATGAATAATAATAATATGGATATTTCAAAACTAATGACAGCTTTATCAAATATGGATAAAAAAGATTTAGAAAAAGGTGTTTCCCAGTTAAACAATATTTTAAATTCTAATGACAAACAAAAAATTATTGAACAATTAAAAAATAATATAAATAAATAACAAGGAGGTATTAATATGGATGGAGATATGAATGATATTCTTCAAAAATTTAATAATATTTTAGAAGATAAAGATATGTCAAATAATTTGAAGAATATTCTAAACAATTTTTCTTCATCTAATTCCTCTAATAATTCTAGTGAATCTACAAATACTACTAATATTAATACAGATTATAATAATGATTCTTCTGAAAAAAAATCTAATAATGGTATTCCAGAATTTGATATTAATACAATTTTAAAAATAAAAAAAATAATGGATTCTTTAAATACTAGTAATAAAGATGATCCCAGAGCTAATTTACTACTTTCTTTAAAACCTTATTTAAATGAAACTAAAAAAGATAAAATTGACAATTATGTAAAATTTCTTCAGTTTGCAAAAATTATTGAAGTAATGAATCCTTTAGGTGGTGATGAAGTAAAAGATGAATAATTTTAACTTTCCTTTTTTTCGTCCTCCTAATCCTTTTTATTATAATAATTACAATCCTATAAATATTAATAATTCACTAAAACAAAGATATCATCATGATGATCATTCACCAAGTACATATTCTTCTTCAATAAAAGATAATCGTACTATGTCTGAAAACCAATTTATTGATGCTTTAGATTCCGAAATTTCCCACTCAAAAAGATCTGACAACAATGAAAAACGAACTAAATCTAATTCACAAAAAAGTCCGCTTCTTGAAATTGGTAATTTGAAATTTTTTAGTGATGATATTTTAATTTTAGCTGTGATTTACTTTCTATATACACAACATACTGATGATAAATTATTATTAATTGCTTTATTTTCTCTTCTTTTTTAGATTATGAAATCTGGTATCAATTTTATAAAAAATATATAAAAAATTGAGATAATAAAATATTATCTCAATTTTCATTATTACTTTTTACTTCGTCTTCATAAAAATATGAATCAAAAATATCTTTTGCTACCTGTGCAGCATATGCACCATGGCCTCCATTTTCAATTATAGATACTACTGCTATTTCTGGGTCATCAAAAGGTGCAAATCCAACAAACCATGCATGGGTTTTCTTCCCAGCTTGAGCAGATCCTGTTTTTCCTCCAACTTTTATATTCGAATCTTTAAATATTGAATATGCTGTTCCTCCAGATTCAGTTGTAACATTCTTCATTCCCTCTAAAACAGCTTTTACATTTTCATCTTTAAATGTCTTTTCCTCAATTTTCTCATCTTCAACACCCAAAACTTCTTTTACATGTGCATTTATTTCGTCTTTCGATACTTGTGTTCCATCTGAATTAATAATTGATTTTATTAATGTTGTATCTATTTGGTGTCCACCATTTACTAATATACTTATATATTTTGCCATTTGAACAGGTGTAACATTATTATAACTTTGTCCAATTGCAGCAGATAAAGTTTCACCAACATACCATTCTCTATTTTCTTCCCTGGCTCTGTCTTTACTTGCTATATTTCCAGAAGCTTCACTTGGTAGCTCAATTCCAGTTTTTCTTCCTAAGCCAAAATATTTTGAATAACTAGAAAGTGTATCTATTCCAATTCTATTTCCAACCTCATAAAAGAAGTAATTACATGAATGTTGTATAGCCTCTGATATATCCAAAGCACCATGTCCTCTTTTGTATGTTGTATAATACCAACACACTGGTTTATGTGCTGCGGGATAAACACCTGTACAATTAATAGCTTCTGTTGTTGTCACAGCATTTGTTTCCAAGCCTGCCATTGCAGTTATCATTTTAAATGTAGATCCTGGAGCATATGTTCCACTTATTGCTCTATTATATAAAGCTTCACTTTCTCGATATTCATTATATTTATCTGTACTTATACCGTTTACAAATAACTGTGGCTCATAGTCAGGATAACTTGCTAAAGCTAAAATTTCTCCTGTTTTTGTATTCATTACAACTACAGCCCCTGCTTTTGCCTCAAATTTTTCCGCATATCCACCGTTTGAAATTTTTTCAATATCATCTTTTAAAGCTTTTTCTGCAACAGCTTGAATATTGGCATCAATTGTAAGCTCAACATCAGATCCTACGATAGGTTCTTCGGTAATATACTCACCAGTTATATTACCATTTACATCCATATCAATCTGTCTTTTTCCATTTTTTCCCCTTAAATATTTTTCAAAAACATATTGAATTCCTGTTTTACCAATTAATTCATTTTTATCATATCCATCACCAACATTTTCTAATTCAGACTGTGTTATCTTTCCACAATATCCAAGTACATGTGATGCCAAAGAGCCATTATTATATGTTACTACTGGTTTTGTAATAATATCTATTCCAGAAAAATTACTATTTTCTTCACTAAATTTTAAAATTGAATTTTTTGTAATATTATTTGCTATTTCAACAGGTCTTACAGTACTATAACCATTTTGAGTAATTTCATATCGTATTGCCATAATCTTTCTTGCTTCTTCTACATCTTCATTCTTTATTTCATATTTTTCTTTTAAATAATTAAAACATTGTTCGGCATTATAATCCTCATTTATTCCATTGCTCTTCTTCCATTTTTTTATTGAATCTTCATTATCTATTGAAAATTTAAATGGATTTACATCTATTATCAAATTATCAACATAAGAATCTCCATTTTCTTCTAATACTTTAATTATTTTTAATATATTATTATTTAATTCATCATTATTGGTTGTTGTTTTGTATAAGTCCAAACTATATCCAGTACTAGTTGTAACAAATTTTACACCATTTCTATCTAATATCTCTCCTCTATCAGCATATACTGTTGTCTCTCTTGTTAGTCTTGCACTAGACATAGCTCTATAATCATTGCCATTAATTATTTGAAGATTAAAAAGTTGAAGTAGCAAAATAAATCCTATTATGCATATTATAACAACTATTATATTATATCTTAGGTTTATATTGTCATTCTTCTCGCCTTTCAAAATTTGCTCCTTCCTTTTAAAAATATCTTGGTAACATTTTTTTATCTTTAAATATACTTTCTATATATAACCCAAACTTATGTATTAATGGATAAAATATTATAATTATAAATGCATTATAAATAATTTCTATTCCTAATGTTCCCAAAAAAGATAATATATTAAATGTACAATTTAATTTTATTATTCTATATACAAGTAACATTACTTCATATATTGCAGTAACAATAGCTCCCATTAAAACAATTGTTAATTTGCTATCTTTTGAAAATTTTTTATCTAAGTAATCTCCACATAGGCCAATAATTCCGAATAATATTGCAGATATTCCTATTGTATTTGAAAATAAAAAATCTGTATATAATCCTAATATTATACCTAATATTGATCCAACTTTTCTCCCCATAAATATTCCAATAAACAAAGCTAATAATACAAATAAATTGGGTTGAACTCCATTTATCGTAAACCAACTAAAAAAATTAGCTTGCAAAAAATATATCAAAAAATATATTATAATTATTGAAATTATTATTCCTATTTTTTTCAATTGGTCCCTCCTATTAATCATTATTTACAACTAATACATCACTCAAATTATTAAAATCTACTAATGGTTCTATATATACATATCTATTTGTTTTGTTTTGAGTATTAACAATTTCTTTAACTTTTCCGATATTAATATTTTTAGGATATATACCACCAATTCCAGATGTAACAATCTTATCTCCTTCATTTATTACAACATCATTATCAATATAATTTCCTTTAATTTTATCACTTGAGTCTAGTACCCCTCTTGTTACTAAACTTTTTTCAGTATTATCAAATACTGCACTGACAGCACTTGCAGTATCAACTATTGTTTGTACTTTTGCAGATTTATCTTCAACAGAAACTACATATCCAACAAGGCCACCTTCAGCGACAACAGTCATGCCAGTTTTTATTCCATCACTTTCCCCAACATTAATTACAATTGTCTTACTATAATTAGAAAAATCTTTTTGAATAACATATGCTGGTATTGTTGAAAACTCTGAATATTTTTCTGATAATTTTGAGTATTCTTTAAGTGTTTTATTTTCTGCTTTTAAAACTTCCATTTCTTGTCTTTCATTTTTTAATTGTTCATTCTCTGCTCTTAATTGTTCATTTTGCTCTTTCAAATTATCTAATGTTGTAAAATACTCATTGTTCTTTGATAATTTATTTTTTGCATATACTATACCACTTTGAACAGACATCGTTATTTTTGTAAAAGGATTGGCAATTTTACTTAAAATAGCATTATCTAAATTTGTAATTATTACCAAAAAAACCAATATTATAATTGTAATTATTATACCTATCTTTCCATTCTTTTTGTCATTATACATTACTTTCTCCTAAACTCATTTTCTTCCTCTTGAATTTATAAAAACAGTTTTTAATTTTTCTATATCATCCAAGGTTTTTCCACAACCTTTTACTACACAATCTAATGGATCTTCTGCCACATAAACAGGCATACCAGTATTATCAATTAATAACTTATCCAAATTTTGAATTAATGCTCCTCCACCAGCTAAAATTATTCCTTTTTCCATTATATCTGATGAAAGTTCTGGCGGTGTCTTTTCTAATGTCATTTTTACTAAGTCCACAATTTTAGCAACTGATTCTTGCATTGCTTCTAAAATTTGAGAAGAATATATCATTACATTTTTTGGTAATCCAGTTGCATAATCTCTTCCTCTTATTTCCATTGACATATCTGTCATTAATGGTTTAGCACAACCAATGGTTTTCTTTATTTCTTCAGCAGTAGTTTCACCAATTGCTAAATTTAGCTCTCTTTTTACGTAATTTACAATATCTTCATCTAACTCATCTCCAGCAATTCTTAATGAATAGCTTACAACAATTCCACCTAAAGATATTACTGCAACCTCTGTAGTTCCACCACCAATATCAACAATTATATTTCCACTTGGCTCAGCCACATCCATATTAGCGCCAATAGCCGCTGCCATTGGTTCTTCTATTAAATATACTTCTCTAGCTCCAGCCTGTAATACAGATTCTTGTACTGCTCTTTCTTCAACTTCAGTAATTCCAGAAGGCACACCAACTACAACTCTTGGTCTTGCAACATTATATTTTCTACATACTTTAGTAAGTATATTTTTTAACATAAGTTGAGTCGCAGTAAAATCAGCTATAACACCATCTTTTAATGGTCTTACAGCCTTAATATCATCAGGTGTTCTTCCTAACATTTCTTTTGCTTCATATCCAGTAGATAATATAGCTCCTGTTTTCTTATCTATTGCTACCACTGATGGCTCTTTTAAAACAATACCTTTTCCTTTTAAAGTTACCAATATATTTGCAGTTCCTAAATCTATTCCAATATCTTTTGATACTAATTTAAAAAAGTTAAATTTAAACATTGTTCACTCCTCTTTTCGAAAAAATACTTATATAATTGCAATCTCCAATAACAATATGATCTAATAGCTCTATCCCCATTATTTGCCCTGCTTTTTCGATTCTATTTGTTATTTCAAAATCAGCAAGGCTTGGTGTTGGATCTCCGCTTGGATGATTATGTGCAATTATTATTTTAGGGGCGCCTACTTTTATAGCCTCTAATAATATATCTTTTGGCTCTACAAAAGCTGAACTTGTACCACCAAAAGATATATCCATAATCTTTAGTATTATATTTTTTGTATTTAATAAAACTAACTTTACAATCTCGCGTTTTTCATATTTTAGCTCTTCTATTAATATTTTTGCTATATCATCTGTATTTTTTATTTGAATCTTCGCATCATTAATTGGTCTAGAAATTCTTTTTGTAAGTTCACATATTGCTTTTAGTTGAATAGCCTTTACTTTTCCAATTCCTTGTATCTCTTTAAATTCATGCAATGGTATATCTTGTAAATCTCTTAAGTTATTGTTTACTTTTTTTAATATTGCATTTGATATATCTATTGCTGTAAAATCTTTTGTTCCATTCTTTATTATTATTGCCAATAATTCGGAATTTGATAACATTTTTTCTCCATACATTTCTAATTTTTCGTATGGTCGCTCTGTTACGGGTAACTCTTTAATTTTTAATGACATATTATCCTTTCTTGCCCTCTTTTAACCCCTTATTACACTTTTCTGTAAATGAATATTGCAAGAATCATACCTAATATACTTGAAATATTTAGTTTTATCATTAATGAAAATGATAATTTTATTATACTTAAATCTACTGTTAATGGGTCGCTTAAACCAAATTGTTGACCATATGCAAGCCACCATAGCCCACTAGATTTTGATGCAAGGTCACCTACTAGACCTCCTATTACTACTCCTGCTAAAATAAATACTATTAATATCCACATACTTTTGTCTTTTGTTGCCATATATTTTTCCTCCTATTTACATCTTTTAAACTTTCCATATTATATCCTTTAATTGACATTTTTTCAATATGTTACAGTGTTTTTTCTAATATTAATTATAAATCATGGTTATAAGAAAAAATTAAAAAATCTATGTCAATTTTTGAATTAAACATAGATTTTTTCAACTTTTTTATATTATATATTTAAAATCTATTTATAGATTTTATACACTTAATAAAATAATCTCTTATGTCTTTCTTTAAAATCTCATTTTTTATACACACATCTTCTGTATCTATAATCTCGTCTTTTACTTTGACCTTCAATGTTCCAATTATAGTATTAGCCTCCACTGGTGCCTGCATATTAAATATTGAATTAATTTCTATTGTTATATTATCTAAATCTCTCTTTTTCACTACTACAATATCATTTTGCAAATTATTATATGAAATATCAATTGTTGATGTTTTGGCTTTTTCGATTGTTATTCTTTTTTTATTTATATTACACCACTCATCAAATTTTTCATCTACAATTGTTTTTATATTTACTGGTGTATAATTTTCATATATGTACTCTATTAATTTTATACTATCTTGAGTACGAAATTTTTTTGTATCTGCCTGTAATACAACTGTTATTATATTAAAGTTATTTCTGTCAACAGATGTCACCAGGCATCTTCCGGCATTATTTGTAAACCCAGTTTTTACTCCATTTACTCCATTTAAATTTCCTAATAATTCATTTGTGTTTGATAAATCCTTTGGATATCCATTTATATTTATCGTGTAAAACTTTGTTGACACAACTTTAGCAATTGTTTTATTTTCCAATGCATAATCTGTAATTTTTGCAAGTTCATATGCTGTTGTATAATGTTCCGGGTCATCTAGCCCGTGTGGAGTAACAAAGTGCGTATCTTTTAAATTAAGCTCTTTTGCTTTTTTATTCATTAGCTCTGCAAAAGATGGAATATCTCCTCCAATATGTTCTGCAATAGCAACGGCAGCATCATTTCCGGACCTCAACATCAAACCATATAATAAATCTCTCATTGAAATTTTATCATCTTTTTTTAAACCTAATCTTGAACCGCCTGTTCCGGCAGCTTTTGCTGATATAGTTACTATATCATCTAAATTAGAATTTTCAGCTACAATTATTGAAGTCATTATTTTTGTAGTAGACGCCATTGCAGTTCTTTTGTTTTCATCTTTTCCCCATATAACTTTATTTGAATTTCTATCAAAAGCAACAGCAATTCTTGAATTTAATGTCAATTCATCACTTGTTTTGCTTGATGTTTCAATTATATCTTGTAAATCTTTTTGATTAAACTCCTCTTCTATAATATCATCAGCATACACTATATTATAGCTATAAAACATTAATGTCACAGCTAAAAAAACACATAACATTTTTTTCATTCATATCACCTGTTTTATTTATATGATATGATAATATAATTTATTCAGAAAATCCTTTTCCTAATGTTTCTATTGCATCTGTTGTAACTATAAACGCATTTTTATCAATTTGTTTTATTATCTGTTTTATTTCAGCTACTTCTTTTCGTGATGCAACACAAAATAACATTACATTTTGTTTTCCCGAATACATCCCTTTTGAGTAGATTCCTGTACTTCCTCTTTTTACTAATATACCAATTTCTTTAGAAATTTCTTCATATTTTTCAGATATAATAAACATTATCTTGGTAAAATAAATTCCCTCAAAAATTATATCAATCATTTTCCCCATTAAATAAATTGCAATTACAGAATATAAACCAATTTCAATTTCTCTAAAAAATATAATATTAAAAAAGATAATTATTGTATCTGCAATAATTATAACTCTACTACTTTTAAATTTATTATTATATGCCCTTATTACATATGACAACAAATCAGTTCCACCTGTTGATGCACCTGCTTTTAATATTATTGCAGTACCGATTCCCATTATTATTCCACCATATATACAAGCTAAAAATCTATCATTAGTAATTGGTGATAAATTTTCCAATAAGTCTATAAATACTGATAATAAAACTGTTCCTAAAATTGATTTAAAAAATAATCTTTTATTTACTTTTACCATAGCAATAACAAACAGCGGAACATTTATTAATAACATTGTTAAACCAACTGGATAATTACATGAATAATATAATATCGTAGAAATACCAGAAATTCCTCCAGTTGATAATTGATTTGGTAATAAAAATAAAGCAGTTGATACAGCCATCAAAAAAGCTCCAATAATTATAAAAATATACTCAAGAGCATATTTTTTTATATTCCCAAGTACCATAAAAATCACCTATAATGTAATTATTTACATTTATAGGTGATTTTATACTAAATAAATTATTTTACATTTTCTTTTATAAACTCTTGGTATTTTATTAACTTCGTAATTTTCAATTTTCCTTTTTTTATTTTTGAATTAGGATTTATTTTCAAATCAGTATTATATGTATCATTAATTTTTTCTATGTTTATTCTTTTATGTCCAACAGCATTATTTATATCACTTGGATTTACATCAATTTGTATATGAGTTACATTGGAATTTACTTTTTTAATTTCATTTGCAATATTATCATACCATAATCTAGACTCTACCAATTGTCTAAATGCAGGATGATATGGACCTGCTACAACTTGACTTTTCTTTGAGTTTGGATCTGTTATTTCATTTGTATTTTGCAATCCAATTCTTATAACATTTATTTTTTTCTTATTAAATAAAACTAATAAATCTTTTGCAGTTTCCACTGCTTGTTCCACAGTCAATGGTGTATATTCTCCTGATTCATAATCCTTTTCAAGTTGAGTTCCTTTTATTACTAAAACAGGATAAATTCTTACTATTTTCGGTTTTAATTTTATCAAATCTTTTGCAGTGTTTATTTCATCTTGTCTAGTGCTTTCTGGTAATCCTACCATCATTTGGTGACCAAGTATAAATCCATTTTTTCTTATTAATTTTGATGCTTTTTTTACATCTTCAAATGTGTGTCCACGTTTACTTTTATTTAGAATATAATCATTTGTTGATTGAACACCAAGCTCTATAGTTTTTACACCATATGATTTTAGCATTTTTAAAATTTCTTTATTTATATAATCTGGTCTTGTTGAAATTCGTATACTATCAATCTTCTTATTTTTTATATATTCATAGGCAACACTTAATAATTCTTTTTGTTTATCAACATCTATGCCTGTAAAACTGCCACCAAAAAAAGCGACTTCTATATATTTATTATCATCTTTAAAATTATTTAAATAATATTCTATCGTATTTTTTACATCTTCTGCTTTTACATTTTTTGTTTGGCCACTTATCTTTTTTTGATTGCAAAAAGTACAATCATTTGGGCAACCTAAGTGCGGTACAAATATTGGGATAATATATTCTTTTTTCATTAAACCTCACCTTCTATTATCTTTATGACTCATATTTCTAATACTACTTACATATTTTCTAAAGCTTTCTTTGCTGCTTCCATTTCTGCCATTTTTTTATTTTTTCCTGTTCCTTCTGCCAAAAATTTTCCATCACATAAAACTTCTGCTACAAAATTTTTATCATGGTCAGGACCAAACTCTTTTACTATGTTATATTTTATATCAACTGTTCCGTGTATTTGTAATTTTTCTTGTAATACAGTTTTATAATCTTTCATTCCTACATGCATTGTTGCTGTGTTTATTGCATCTTTTAAATTTTCTACTATAAATTTTTCAGCTTCAGCTAGTCCTGCATCAAAATAAATTGCAGCAATAACAGCCTCTACACTATCTGCTAATATGGCTGGTCTTACTTCTTTTTCATTTGCTTTTTGACTTTTTCCAAGATATAAGAAATCACTAAAATTATGCTTACACGCTACTTTATATAAGCTTTTCTCACAAACTACATCAGCTCTAACTTTAGTCATTTCTCCTTCTTTTAACTTTGTATAATTATTATAAATATATTTACTTGATAAAAATTCTAAAATACTATCTCCTAGAAATTCTAATTTTTCATTACTATCTACTTTATTTTCATATGCATATGAGGTATGTGTTAGTGCATTTTTTAATAAATTTTTATCTTTAAATGTATATCCTATACTTTTTTCTAAAGCACTAAAATCCATATTTTCTCTCCTTTCATAATTATTAAAAAAAGAAAGGATTAAACCTTTCATTTTTTATTTAACTAAAAACTTATTTTAATAGTTATATGTAAATACAAATTCTACCAAATAAGTTTTTAGCTTTTATTGTTCAACATGATCTTTAATGTAGTCAACTACATCTCCAACTGTTACTATTTTTTCTGCATCAGCATCTGGAATTTCTGTATCAAATTCTTCTTCTAATGCCATTATTAATTCAACAATGTCTAAAGAATCTGCTCCTAAATCATCTATGAAAGATGCTTCCATTTTTACAGCTTCTGCATTAGCACCTAATTGCTCAACAATAATACCCTTTACTTTCTCAAAAAGTTCGTTGTCTGAACCCATATAAGTTCACCCCCTTTCAAGTACTTCCTATGAACACTACAATAATATATGTATCATAAAATGTCAAGATTTTTTTAATTATTTTTTTATTTAAAATAAACCACTCATTATAATCCACATTTTTTAAGAAACTGTTTTAAATATATTGCATTCCAAAATTTTATTTCTTACTAATGCACCATTATCTGAGTTGTGTAAATTGTGTATATTATATCTATTTATTCAGCACTTATTGTTTCAGTTTTTTGTGATTCATTATTTAGCTCTGAATATTTTTCTATTATATTATCTACAGTTTTATCATTTACAAATTGTTCTGCTTGTTTTAAAGTGTATTCAAATAATTTTGCATCACTACTTCCATGTGCTTTTATTACTGGTTTTTTTACACCTAAAAATAGAGCTCCACCATATTCTTTGTAATCCATTGATTTTCCGAAGCGTTTTATAATTGGTAATGCTGGTAATAATGAAATTTTTGAGAAAATACTTTTATTAGCTTCTTTTTTTAAATTTCTCTTTACCATTTTTCCTACACCTTCAGTAGTCTTTAAAAATATATTTCCTGTAAATCCATCTGTTACAATTGCATCTACTTCTCCTGAAAAAGCTTCTC
>OGFI01000839.1_pt1 | contig 19513 bp, 19 predicted proteins | sample 1570901 | NCBI WGS metagenome assembly OGFI01 (sample SAMEA2582018, study PRJEB24529) | metagenome | biome: Human gut stool | place: China | collected 2011 | reverse complement strand
AAAAAGCAACTGAATATATTGAAAAATATTTAAATAAGTATCAAGGTATTCATGAGTTTATGAATAATATTGTTAAAGAGGCAACAGAAAACGGCTATGTTTCTACATTATTTAATAGAAGAAGATATATTCCTGAACTTAAGGAAAAAAATAAAAATATTGTAGAATTTGGAAAACGAATTGCTATGAATACACCTATTCAAGGAACAGCAGCAGATATAATTAAAATAGCAATGAATAGAATATATAAAGCTCTAAAAGATAATAATCTTAAATCAAAATTAATTATGCAAGTTCATGATGAACTTATAATTGAAGTTATTCCTGATGAAGAAGATAAAGTAAAATCTATTATGAAAAAAGAAATGGAAAATGTTGTATCATTAAAGGTTCCTTTAACTATTGATCTTAATGTTGGTAAATCATGGTATGATGCACATTAAAGTATATAAAATTTTATATAAGTGTAATAAAGAGGTTTTGATATAAATATGAAGAAAAAAAGAATTATAAAAATTGTATTAATTTGCTTACTTTCTATTATTTTGGTAATTTTATGTGGATATGTAATTTTAAAAAATGTAATTTATCCTCTTAATCATTTTAGTATAGTAAAAGAAGAGGCAAGTAAAAATAATATAGATCCTTATCTTGTGATGGCAATTATAAAAACAGAAAGTGGCTTTAAAAAGGATGCTACTTCAAATAAAGATGCAAAGGGATTAATGCAAATTATTGATTCTACTGCAACAGATATAAATAATAAAACAAACATAGTAGATGAAGTTGGAGAAAATATTTATGACGAAAATGTAAATATATCTCTTGGCTGTAAATATTTTAGTGATCTTATAAAAAGATATAATGGTAACTATTATTTAGCAATATGTGCATATAATGCGGGAATGGGAAATGTTGATAAATGGATTGAACAAGGAATTATAGATAAGGATATATCAAGTTACAATAACATTTCTTTGCCGTATAAAGAAACTGAAAAATATTTAAAAAAAGTTATGGACTCATATCATATGTATAAGGTTTTATATAAATAAATAAGGTGAATTTATGAAAAATATAAAAAATAAAAAAAATAAAATTTTTATTCTTGTATTACTTACTTTAATAGTTGTAATATCTATATGCCTTTTTGTATATATTACAACTATAATGCACAAGAAAGATGACAGCATAGAAGAGGATTTAAATGCTACTAAAGAGGAAAATGAAGTTGTAGAAAATACAGAAAATAATGAAAATAATAATTTAGAAATAGATTCCAAATATGTGGATGATAATCCCATAGTGGTTGGGTTATATGTTAAAGAGGGAAATTATAAAAAACTTGTAAAAGATTATTATTGTGGTTGGGATCCAGAAGAAGTTTTAGGAATATTTTATGCAGTATATACAAATGAGGAACAAATATCGGGCTCTAATTTTAACTTGGTATGGAAAGATTACCTAAATAAATATTCAGGTGTCGATAAATATAGGATTGGATATAACTTAAAATTTACGATGAATGATGGAACTGTTATTGACCAGACTATTTTAAATCCAGATCATGCATATTTGATGTATCCTGAAATACAATGCTACTTATATGATGATATTAATCTTGTACCTGGAAAAAGATATTACCATATTACAAGTGAAGAAATGAATGATAATACCATATGTTCATCTATAAAACTGGTTGGAGACAAAAAAACTCCTAACATCTCCTCTGAAATAGAGCTTACCGCCTTTACATATAAATCTAATGATGATTTTGGTGCTAACGGAAAATATAGGGGAAATAGTAAATATACGGTAACAATATATCGAAAAAAGTAAAAAAATATCAAAAAATTACATAATGCTTTTAAAATATTGCTTTAAATACTACACAAAAAGGAAAAAATATGTTAAAATATATTAAGTGATTAAACAATTTTTTGTTGTTTTATATTAAAGGGAGGAAATTAAGATGTCAGGACATAGCAAATGGAATAATATTAAAAGAAAAAAAGAAGCAAGTGATGCTAAGAAAGCAAATGTCTTTTCAAAGCTTGGAAAAGAAATCACTATTGCAGTTAAAACAGGTAATAGCGGAGATATAAACGTAAATAGAAAGTTAAAAGACGTAGTTGCAAAGGCTAAAGCTGAAAATATGCCAAATGATAATATAAATAGATGTATTCAAAAAGCAATTGGTGATACAAGTGCTGCAAATTATGAAGAAATAACATATGAAGGTTTTGGGCCATGCGGTGTTTCTGTTATTGTTGAAGCTTTAACAGATAATAAAAATAGAGCTGCTGCTGATATTCGTCATATATTTAGTAAATCTGGTGGAAGTCTTGGTCAAACAGGATCAGTTGGTTATATGTTTGACAAAAAAGGTTACTTTTTAATTGAAAAAAATGACTCAATTAATGAAGATGAATTAATGTTAGAAGTTTTAGACAATGGAGCAGATGATTTCATATCTGATGAAGAATACATAGAAGTCCTATGTGATCCTAAAGTTTTTTCTGATTTACTTGAAGCACTTCAAGAAAAAGGAATTAAACTTGAAGAAGCTCAAATAAAACAAATTCCTAATATAAAAAAGGAATTATCTGAAGAAGAGGAAGAAAAGCTTAATAATTTCTTGGACAAATTAGAAGAAAATGATGATGTGCAAAATGTGTGGCATAACGCAGACATTTAATATACATAATTTTGAAATATTTTTTTAACAAAACTATTGACTTTACATAAATAACGTGCTATAATAATAAATGTAAGGTGTTGTTATTGAAATTAAGGAGGTGTTTTGTTATGTACTATGATAATAAATCTACGTTTTATATCAAACAATATGGGCCTGCAGCATTTACTATCGCTTTATCTTTAGTGTTAGTTGTCGGTGGATTGTACATTTATTTATCAAGTAACAAAAACAATAACCCCCAAGATACTTTAGTAGCAAAAAATGACACTCAAAGCGAGCAACAAGTTGAGCAATCAAACAGTTTACAAGATGTGAAAGAAGATAACGTATCTAATTCTACATCAAACGTAATTGAAGAAAAGAAAGATGTAAATATAAATCAAAATGTTAGTAATACAACAAATGCTTCAGAAGTTAAATCTTCAGTAAACATAAATGATGTTAAAATAACAAATGTTTTATCTGCTGAACTTAGAGCTTTAAATAAACTTGAAAAATCAAAAGAGCTTACTGTAGTTGGAGTAGATGATAATAAGAATATTATTATTAATGCCAATGATAAAAACTATAAAGCATCTTTAATTGGTATTGATTATAAAAAATCAGGCTTAGATATTAAAGATAAACTTAATTCAGATTTAGCAAATAAAAAAGTAACAATCGCTTTTGATAATGTAAAAGTTCAAGACAATACTTTATGTGTATACTTATATGTAGATGGAAATCTATATAATCAAAAACTTTTAAAAGATGGTCTTGCAATATTAAATGTTGAAAAAGCAAATACAAGTCTTTTAAATGAACTAGTAAATGCACAAAAACAAGCCAAAGCAAATAATATAGGAATTTGGCAAAAATAAAAAGCATGCCGAACTAGGGAAAAACCTTAGTTTTCATATATCAACCTCTTATGATCGCCTCTATAGCAATATAGGGGCATCTATTTTTTTATTCTAGAGTACTTTTTATAATTAAATTTTATTTATCCCAACTTTTATATTGTAATTCAATATTCTTTATAGTAAAATATATTATATATTGATATAGAAATGAGATGATTTTAAATGATAAAGTTAAAAATAATTAACATTGATGGAGATATATATAATTTAAAAGACACCAAGGAAAATAATTATACTTTAAATTTAGAATTTTTTGATATAGATAAAAAGCCCCAAATTGGGGATTACATATATATGTCTGCAGAATTGTTAAATCCAAGATATGAGGGCTTTAGCACAAATTATGCATTTGGAACTTTAGAAGATACATATGGAAAAAAGGATATAGATTTAACAGATATTGATATTATAAAAGTTGTAATAAACAATTTGGAAATATATCTAAAAAGGTTATATGGATAGAGGTAAAATGAAATGTCTAATTCAAAAGAACTAAATAGAATAAAAAAATTATATGGTGAAAAATTTATGCATTTTTGTAGAAGTATTTTTCCACCATTACTAGAACAAGAAGGATTATTAACAGAGGTTTTAAAATCTACATTTGCTACAAATAGCAGAACGTTATATGATGATATAGTTAATAATGATTTAGAAGAAGAATTTAAAAATTATATATATAGTAAAATTGACGTAGAAAAAGAAAAACCAGAAATAATTGGAGAAAAAACGCCATATCAACTTTTAGATGAAAATGGATATAATTTGTATGAATGTAATTCAGAAGAGGAAATTCAAAGTTTTAAAAAGTATTATAAATCAGGAGAAGAACTATGTACTTTTCGTGGTGGTAATAGATTAAATAGATGCGTTGTATTCTTTGCTGTGAAAAAAGATGTAGAAGAAATAAAAAGAGAAGATTTCAACAATCCTAAAAGAGAAGATGAATACGGAACATCTGTTATGTCAATACAATTTACTAAATCTCAAAATAGTACAGTATCTATAAAAAATAGATATAATCATACAGTAAATAATCCAGATGCAACATATGGAAACGACTTAGATAAAATAGCACCAGGACTTAGGCAAAGTTTTGAAAAATTGTTATCAGAAAGAGGATTAACATTAAATAGTTCCAACATTGAAGCATTTTATATTCCTGGCTATGTTGTTGCAGATGATGGAAAATACTATAAATACAATATGGAAATTAATGGTAATTACTATTGTCCTGGAAATGTAATTATAGATCATGGCAATGTAATTAAATTAGAACCAGAAAAACAAGAATTAATTGATTATTTTATTTTAGATAAAGAAAATAAAACGTTAAGTTTATATGATATATCTTTAGGAAGGGATAGTTTTATAGATGGTTTTAAAAACATAGATTCAATAGAAATGGCAAATAACAATAATAGTGAACAAAAAACAAAGACAATTACAATTAAAGAAAAAAGCAAAGTAATAGTATAATAGGTTACACAAATGAAAATTTAACAAATCTAGGGGATAATTTTCTTGGGTATAATGAAAAATTAAGTAAACTTGTTGCACCAAATGTAACAAGTATTAAGTATGGTGTTTTGGCGAATAATAAAGGCCTAGAAAAATTTGAGGCTCCTAATTTAAAGGAAATTGGGGATTGTTTTCTTAGATATAATGTACAATTAAGTAACATTGAGGTCCCCAACGTTACATATATTGGTAATGGAGTTTTGGAAAATAATAAAGAGATAGAAAAATTTGAAGCTACTAATGTAAAAATAATTAAAGATTGTTTCCTTCTTAGTAATAATAAATTAAGTAAATTTGAAGTGCCTAATGTAACATGTATTGGTAATGAAGTTTTGAAAAATAATATAGAATTAGAAAAATTTGAAGCTCCTAATTTAGAATGGATTGGATATAGTTTTCTTAGAAATAATAGCAAATTAAGTGAATTTAAAGTACCTAATGTAACATGTATTGGTAATGAAGTTTTGGAAAATAATAAAAGTCTGAAAAAAATTGACGCGCCTAATGCAGAATGGATCGGATTTTATTTTCTTAGAATGAATACCAAATTAAGTGAATTTTATGTACCAAATTTATCAAAAGAAAGTAAAGAAAACTTAGAATATGTTTTTTCAGTTGTTAAAGAAAATTCAAAAGAAGGTAAAACTCAAAATATAGATTCAACAGATATTGCAAATTTAGATAAAAATTACAAAATTACAACCTCTGAAATAAAGCGGAGTAGAAAAGACGTTATCTAATGAAAAAAATAAGAAAGAGCAAGGTGTGAAATATTAGTGGAATATGAAAAATGTCTAGTAGAAGTAGATGAGGTGCTTAATCATCTATCTAAAGAAGAATTAAATAAAATACCAGAGGATGTACTAAAAGGTATAAAAAAACATAAAGATAAAGAATATATGTGGAAATATGATGAAAGCAAACAATTAGAAGAACAAAAGTTTGATAGAAATACAATAGTAATATTATCCTATATAAATATGGAATATTTACTAAGTAAAGAACAAAAAGATTTAATGGAAAAAATTCATGAATTAAACGAGCAAAATTTTGCAAACGAAATTCAAGAAAAATATGATTCAAAAGATTTATTTAAAAATAAAAATAAAACTAACATTAATGTAGAAAATGAAAATGCAATTGCAAAGTTAGAAAATAATAAATGGTACAATAAGATGTTTTCATTTATAAAGAGAATATTTAAATTATGAAAAGAAGAGATGTAAGAGGTGTATAAAAAACACCTTTTTAATTTTTCTTGTAATTGCGCAAAATAATAATTTTGTGAAAATGAGGCAAGAACTTATTGACTAAAACCTCAACATATGGTATTATTTAGATATATTATACTATTTATATTAATTTACTATAACTTTTATATACTTTGATATTTATTATATATAATAAAAAATAAAATGTATAATAAATTAATTACAGAATTATAAATTTTTAATATATATAGTAAAAATTAGCTTTATTTTCATTTTAAGTTTTTTTATAACATTTATACTGACATGTAACTATATACCCTTGATAATAAAAATGCCTTAAAATCGATTTTAGAGCGTTGTTTTTTGAGGTGATATATAGATGTATGATGATGTACCAGAATATATAAAAAATTTCTTAATGTATATGAAAAACATACAAAACAGATCTAAAAATACCGTTAAAGAATATTATTACGATTTAAGAAATGCATTTAGATTTTTTAAAGCAGATTTATACAATTTAGATAAATCAGATTTAAATAAAATAGATATTAAAGATATTGATATAAATTTTATAAAAAAAATTAAATTAAATGATATGTATAATTATTTAGATTATTTATCAAATAATTCAGATAAAGCTACAACTAGATCTAGAAAAGTTTCTGCATTAAAATCTTTTTTTAATTATTTGTGTTTTAAAGAAAAGGCTCTAGAAATAAATCCAACTGTTGAACTTGAAATGCCAAGATTAGAAAAAAGAAATCCAAAATATTTAACTTTAGATGAGAGCCTCTCTCTCCTCCACTCCATCGATGGAAAATTTGAAAAAAGAGACTATGCTATTATAACACTTTTCTTAAACTGTGGGCTTCGTTTATCTGAGCTTGTAAATATAAATATAAAGGACATAAAAGGAACTTCATTAAGTGTAATTGGTAAAGGAAATAAAGAACGTAGTTTATATTTAAATGAAGCCTGTAAATCCGCTATTGATGATTACATTAAAGTTAGGCCTAAGGATAATCTAAAAGATCGTGATGCTCTATTTATAAGTAGTTTTGGTAAAAGAATTAGTAATAGAATGGTTGAGATGATTGTAAAAAAATATGTAATGCAAGCAGGTCTTGATCCTAAAAAATATTCTCCACATAAACTAAGGCATACAGCAGCTACTCTTATGTTGAAGTATGGAAAAGTTGATATAAGATCATTACAACAGGTTTTAGGACATGAAAGTATTTCAACTACTGAAATATATACTCATGTTGATAATGAACAAGTAAAAGATGCTCTTTCAAAAAATCCTTTAAATAGAAAAAATATATAAAGTAAAGCTAGGATTAATTTTATCCTAGCTTTACTTTTTAGCCCAAATATGGAATTACTGTATCTACAATTGTATCAACCGCAGATTTTGAAATAATACCAGCTCTATATATACTTGGTGTACATGGTTTCTCAATTATTGCATTGAAAAGCTTTTTTGTATCATTTCCTACATTTGTTGCAATTCCTAAATCACTATAATATTTAGCATTATCTGTTTCCTGACCTTTAATTGACGCATAGAATATCTTGCATCCAGATTTAGAAACAAATTCAGATGACATATTTCCTCCAGCTTTACCAATTACAACTTCACAAGATGATATAAGCTTTTTCAAGTCGTTTGACGCAACATACTTAAAAAGTGACATTGTAGACTTGTAATTTGCGTGAATTTTTTTTGCAAAATTATATGGCTTTCCCTGACCAGAAATACATATAAGCTTCTTGTTATTTTCTTTGCAGAACCTTGCAAGTTTTGGAAGAACCTTTATGCCCATACCAAGACCTTCTGCACTTCCTGGAACGAAAAGAACAGTATCTGGTACAATATTTGATGAATCAGCTTCTCCATCGAAGAAACATGGATTTGTTCCTATATATATAGGTCCTTTTGAATCCTTCAAATATGGATAAATTTTAAGACCATTCTCCCAAGATGCTTTTGAAGCAACAAAATAGTGTAAATTACTTACATCTCCATAGGAAGACATAGCAAAGCCTAACATTTCAATGTCTGTAACAACAACTCCTGCAAACTTAATACAAGGATTATCTTCTGCAATTTTTGAAAGAATTGCATTGGAATATGGATAGGTTGAAAGAACAACTTTTGGAGCAATTTTATTAATCAGCTTTTTAAGCTTTTTTGAATAAAGAATTTTAAATATAGGAGCTATATCAAATCCCGTTTTTTCTGGATCGATTTCACCTCTTACCACTTTATTCCAAATATTTTGTCCAAGTTTACTTCTTGATAATGTAACCCATGCTTTATCATTAAGTTTAGCTACTGTTGAAGAAAACAAAGATAAAATATCCACGATAATGACATTTTTTTCTGTTTTTTCGGTAAGCTTTTTTGCAATTGCCCTTGTTGGTGCTCTATGTCCATTGCCTGCATGACCTGTGAAGAGAATGCAATCAACAGATACGTTATAAAGTTTCATAAACTTTAATAAACCTAAAATTGATTCATACGAAGTATATATACTATTATTATATACTTCATCAAAATCAAGATTTATGTTTGCTGTTGCTTCTTTATCATATAACTGCCGTTTTAAGATTGATTCAATCTGCATAACATTTTCTACATCAAGATGTGAAAATTTGTTTGTAATATCAGCTCTAATCCAAGCCATATTATACCTCCTTAATAATTATATCAAAAAATATATATCCTGCATATTAAAATTATACCACTTATTTGAACGCTTGTCAAACAATTAGTATATTGGAATATTTAAAACTTGTCCAACATATATTGAGCTATCAGATAAATTATTTCTACTTTTTATATCTTTAACTATATCTTGAATAGATATAGAATTATCATCACTATTTTTACATACATTTTTTGATATATTCCAAAGAGTATCACTACTTGCTACAGTATATTGATATGTGTGAATTTCTTTCTTTCCGAAGCTTTTACTTGTAAAGAAACTTATACATATCCCTAATATTAAAATAACAAAAATATTTGTTATAAATCTTTTTTTTGATACTATTTTTATTCTACTTTTTCTTTTCATATATAACCACCTCGTGAACCTTTGTTCTTTATAAAGCAATTATATAATATAAACAAACGTTTGTCAACTCTTTTTTGAGCAAAAATAGAATATTTGTTCTGTGCGCGTAATCTTGAAAAAATTATGTATATATGATATAATGCAAGTACAGTTATTTATACTGTTCTATAAAATAATTTTTTTAGGAGAGTGGAAAAATGAAATTAAAAAAGTTAACATTTCTTGTAATTGGTGTTATTTTCATCATGCTAGTTTTCCCATCATGTAATAACGACAATATTATTGTAACTTATGATTATAATAAAAGTCCAAATACAGTTAATATTTTAAGTGATCATGATATTGGCCGTATCAATTTGAACTTTAAAGTTACCACCAAAGAGTTTGGTGAAAAAGATGAAACAATTTCAATAGAGGATATTAAAGAATTTACGAATAAAAAAGTAGAATTAACAACTAAATATGATAATAAAGATGTTACAATAGAAAACATTGAATATACTGGATATTCATTATCTCCTACAGAAAGTGATATTGTTGTACATATAATTTTTATTTGTATTCTTATTGCAACCGGGCTCATCTGTTGGCGCATAAGAAAGGATTAAGTAAATATAGATCTATTTTTATTTACACCTCAAAATGAATATTATAGAACCTTTTTGCTTAATATCTTCATATATTGTTAATAAATAAGATAATAAAACGTTGGAGAATAATTTTTCTTCAACGTTTTTCTTAAAATAAAATTTCATTTATTTTCTTCATTATTTGTTCTTTGTTTGTTCTCTCAATTTTAATTAATATATCTATCTTTTCATTAAACTTTACACTGTCAATAATAATAAGTCTTTTATCTATATATTCGCTCACTTTATTTTTAAAATTCTCATACTTGCAATATTCAATAGTATATTCTTCTATATCGTAATTTAAAATTTCATACTTATCACATTTTATCAGTGTAGCTCTAAAAGAATTTAAATATGCTCTTGAAAGAGGTCCTGCCCCAAGCAAAATTCCTCCAAAATACCTTACAATTACAATACATATATTAGTTATTCTTTCTTTTGATATAAGTTCATAAATAGCTTTTGTACCTGTACCTTGAGGCTCTCCATCATCTGAAAAATTAATTACTGGAATATTAGTAATTTTATCTAAATATGAATATATATATACAATATGCCTTGCATCTTTATTTTCCATTTTTATTCTTTCTAAATAGTCTTCTGCCTCATTCTTACAAGAAATATTAAATATATATGCTATAAATTTAGATTTTTTTTCTACCAATGTATTTGATGCTACATAATCACATTGATTTTTTTCTATATCTGATTTAAGGCTAAAATACATTAAAATAATCACCCAAATAATTATATCATATTTTTTATATATGTACAACAATATAGTTGACATATTATGCAAATACGTGGTATAATTATGTAAATTATCATACGCTTTTGTTGTATTATATAAAAGGAGTGAAATAATGAAAAAATCAGTAGTCTATGCTATTGATGCATTAGAACCAAATAATGCGTCATTAATTGCAAAGGATCTTAACGATGACTCGATTGAGAAAATTATAATTCCTACATTTTTACTTAAAGAAATAAAACGGAATTTCAACTTTAATCAATTGTATACAATTATAGAACTGTTGTCTACATCATCTAAAGTTGAATATATTGATTTTCCAACCATTTATTCAGTAGGTGACAGCCATAAAGCAGGTGCCTGCTACAGAAATTTTGTATTATGCCTTGTAAGTAAATTAAAAAAATGCAAGAACTTATTTGTAAAAACAGATAATTTTGATTTAATGCTGGAATGTATTAAGAGAAATTTTCGCATTTTTATTAGAGAGGAGTATAAAAATAAATTACTTAATTATTGTGAAGAGCTTAAAGATAATATTGTAGCTCCTAAAACCAAAAGTCTTGTTATAGACACATCGTATTTTGTATATATGTTTGAAGAAAAGATTGGTTTAAATATATTATTTGATCCAAATATAAAGAAAATATTTTTATCAGTTAATCTGGAAGAATTGATTAAAATACAAAGTATAGATGTATTTTATATATTGGTCTTTTTATTAAACAATAGGAAGAAATATAACATAAAATACATAGTTGAAAACAAGGCGTATGACAAAAGCAGCTGCAGTTATATACATGATCTTTTAATAATTACCTCTGCTCTTGAAAATGTTGATAAAGAAGATTTAACCATTTGTTCTGCTGATCTCGAATTTGTTATGCAGTGTCTTGCTCTTGGAATAAATACTATTCAAGCTGTCATACAGCCCCAAAATAATAATTCCAATGGAGATGAAAAAAATATTGATTTAGATGAAAACGCCAATAATTCGAATCACACTAAATCATTTCCGATTAAGATGAAAGGTAATACGGCATATCTTTCAACAAGATATATTTCAGTGGCATATGAAGATATTGCAAGTAAAATGTACGCTAAATCTTTTAAATTTAACAATAAAAGTTTTTTTAAGGCTACCGTTGGAAAATATGTTAAAATCTGTAATCAGCAATTTCTTTATAAAATTATTGAAATAAACATAAATACTAATACGGCTAAACTTGAAAGAACAACTTTAGAGGCATAGAATTTTAAAATCACACTATTTTAATAATAGTGTGATTTTTATATATTTATAATTATTATTTCTTGTATTCGTATATTGGTTTTCCTTTACCATCTATAACATCTTTAGTTATTGTACATTTTACGATATTTTTATCAGATGGTACTTCATACATTGCCTCCATCATTGAGTTTTCCATTATAGCTCTAAGACCCCTTGCTCCTGTTTTTCTCTCTGAAGCAAGTTCAACAACTCTTTCTAAGGCACCTTTATGAATATCTAGTTTAACATTATCCATCTTAAATAATTTTTTATATTGTTTAACAATAGCATTTTTAGGTTTCGTAAGAATATCTATTAATGCGTTCTTATCAAGGTTGTTTAAACTTGTAATAATTGGTAAACGTCCAACAAGTTCAGGTATTAATCCAAATTTAATTATATCTTGAGGTTGAACTTCTGAGAAAACTTTACCAACGTCTACATTTTCTTTTTCCTCAACTTTGGCTCCAAATCCCATTGATTTAGTATTAGTTCTTGCTTCTATTATCTTCTCTAAACCATCAAAAGCCCCACCACAAATAAACAAGATATTCTTCGTATCAATTTTTATAAATTCTTGTTGTGGATGTTTTCTTCCACCTTGTGGCGGAACATTAGCAACTGTTCCCTCTATTATCTTAAGAAGAGCTTGTTGTACTCCCTCGCCACTTACATCACGTGTAATCGAAGGATTTTCAGATTTTCTAGTAATCTTGTCCAATTCGTCAATATATATAATTCCTTTTTCAGCTTTTTGAATATCAAAATCTGCTGCCTGAATAAGTCTTAATAATATATTTTCGACGTCTTCACCAACATATCCAGCTTCGGTTAATGTTGTTGCGTCTGCTATTGCAAAAGGTACATGTAAAATTTTTGCTAATGTCTGAGCAAGTAATGTTTTTCCACAACCTGTAGGTCCAAGTAATAAAATATTACTCTTTTGTATTTCAACATCATCTAATTTATCCTGATTTCTGATTCTTTTGTAATGATTGTATACAGAAACAGCCAAAACTCTTTTTGCAGCATCTTGACCAATTACATATTCATCTAAAACTTTTTTTATTTCTTCTGGTGAAGGTAAATCTTTTCCCTCCACAAGTTCTTTATTTTTAGATGACACATCATCGCCTGTTAAAGGAACTTCTTGATTATGCATAATTTTATGACACATTTCTACGCAATCATCACAAATATAGATAGACTCAGGGCCTTCTATCATTTTATTTACTTCTTCCCTAAGTCTACCACAAAAAGAACAAAAAATCATATCATCATATGAAGATTTTCCTTTTTTTCCCATATATTATTTCTCCTTAACTATATCGTTTATATTAGTCATTATTTCATCAATAAGTCCGTATTTTTTTGCCTCTTCAGCAGTCATATAATTATCTCTTTCAGTGTCTTTTTCAATAACATCCAATGGTTGACCTGTTCTTTCACTTAAAATTTTATTTAGTTTTTCTCTAGTTTTAACCATATGATCTGCATGTATTTTTATTTCAGTTGTTTGACCTGAAAGACCACCACCTGCAATTAAAGGTTGATGAATTAGTACTTCAGAATTAGGTAATGCATACCTTTTTCCCTTTTTACCTGCAGCAAGTAACACAGAACCCATGCTTGCTGCAAGACCAACACAAATTGTACAAACATCAGATTTAATGTATTGCATAGTATCATATATAGCCATTCCATCAGTTATACTTCCACCAGGACTATTAATATATAGATAAATATCTTTACCAGGATCCTCTGCATCTAAGAATAATAATTGAGCAATTACAACAGATGCAGATGCACTATCAACCTGTTCAGATAAAAATATTATTCTTTCTTTTAAAAGTCTAGAGAAAATATCATAAGATCTTTCCCCTTTACTTGTTTGTTCAATAACATAAGGTACTAAACTATTTTTTTCCATTTATATAACCTCCTACTATTATTTTTCAATTGCAGAGTCTACAATTATTTTCATAAGTTTATCTTGTTTTATTTTTTCTTCCATATAATGTCTTACATTCTCATTTTTATTTAAATCGTCATTTGTATTTTCAGATCCGTATTGTTTTTTTAATTCATCTATTTTTTCATCTATTTCTTTTGCTTCAACTTTTATATCCTCAAGCTTTTCAATAGCATCTAGTGCAAGTTTTAATTTAACATTTTTTTCTGCTTCAGGTCTTAAGTTTTTCTTAAATTCTTCTTCAGTTGTATTCATATACATACAATAAGTTTTAAGATCTAATCCTTGATATGCTAAATTAGAAGCAAATTGATTTGACATACTTTCAACTTCGTCATCAATCATAGATTCAGGAATTACAACTTCTGTATTTTCAACTAATTTATCGATTACAGCAATTTCCTTTTGATTTTTAGCACTCTCTTCTTTTTGTTTTTTTACTTTCTTTTCAACATCTTTTCTATAATCTGCTAAAGTTTCAAATTCAGAAACATCTTTTGCGAACTCATCATCAAGCTCAGGTAAAATTTTAGATTTTATACTTATTAGTTTTACTTTAAACATTGCTGGTTTACCTGCTAGATTTTCAGCATGGTATTCTTTAGGGAATGTTACATTTATTTCTTTTTCTTCTCCTATTTTCATACCAATTAATTGATCTTCAAATCCAGGTATAAATTGTCCACTACCAATTGTAAGTTCAAAATTTTCAGCTTTACCACCTTCAAAAGCTACACCGTCAACGAAACCTTCAAAATCAATTGTAGAAATATCATCTTTTTGTAGATCTCTGTCATCTACAGATACAACTCTTGCATTTTTTTGTCTATCAGATTCAATTGCAGCATCTACATCTTTTTTTGATACTTTAGAATCAATTTTTTTAACTTCTAAACCTTTATATTTTTTTACAGTAGCTTCAGGTTTTACAAATAAAGTAACTGTATATATTAAATCCTTACCTTTACCAATTTGCTTTACATCAAGCTCAGGTTTAGATACTACTTCTAATTTATTATCTTCTACAGCCTTTCTATATTCATCATCTACGTTATCTTCAATAACTGTTTCATATAGAACACCTTCACCATATACTTTCTCTACAACATTTCTTGGTACTTTACCATTTCTAAAACCAGGTACCTTAAAATACTTTGCATTTTTATGAAATGCTTTGTCTAGTTCTTTTTCAAAAGTTTCTTTATCCATTGTAAACTCTAATACTACTTTTGAATTTTCTTGCTTATCTACTTTTACATTCATTTTTAATCCTCCATTCAAGTAACTTTCATATATTACTATTAAACTAACTATTATATTATATCATATTTTTCTGATTTTTCAACAAATTCAAGCAATAAAATTTAATTGCTTACTAATTTATATGAAGGATTGACACTCATGATATAATACATGGTAAATATATTACATATTATAATCCAAAAAATAATTTATTAGGAGTGAAAATAATGAAATTAAAAAAGATAATATCGTTTTTAAGCTGTATGGTACTAATTATACTATTTTTTACAGCATGTAATGAAAAAATAATCGTAGCCTATGATAAAAGTACAAATACTGCAAATATCTCAAGTAGTGCTGATTTCGAGTGGGTAGATCTAAATTTTAAAGTTACAACAAAAGAATTTGGCGAAGATTATGTAACAATTAAGGTTAGAGATATTAAAGAAACTACGATAAAAAAAGTAAATGTAATAACTAAGTATCATAAAAAAGATATTACAATAGAAAATATTGAATATATTAATTGCTTTACAGCTAATCAAGATATTCAAAATACTATATATACATATATAGCTATTGGGTTGGTTATTCTTGTTATCTTAATACTCGTAGCAAGCTTAGTATATTTAGCCGTGATTTCTCGTAGAACTCCTTAGACCTCTGCTGAAATTGATTATGTCGTAGAATTATACAATAATGACAATAATTAATATGTTGATCATGTTAACAAAATTTAGAAAAGCACAAAAGAGTTGAAGAATTTATTCTCCAACTCTTTTTATTTTAAATAGTCTTCAATTATTTTATACATCCAAGCAGATGAGCCTGTATACCAAGTCCAACCTCCTCTTCCAGGATGTTCAGGATTAGAATATATATCCGCTGCAACAACATATGGTTCAACCATATATTTATCTGCTTTTTCTTTTGTATCACTATGATAAATAGGGTTCAAAAGTTTTAATATCTCTATTCCCTTTTCCTTGTTTTTTAATTCAAAATATGCTTTTGAAAACCAAGTTGCGCCATGAGTATATTGTCCTCCATTTTCTCTTGTCCCTGGAACATATGCCTTTATATATCCAGGATTATTTTTAGGTTTATCAAACGGTGGATATAATAGTCTTACTACCATATTTTCCTTATCAACAAGATAATTATATGCACATTCCATACATGTTAAAAGTTCATTTTTTACATCTTTATCATTTATCATTGAAATAACAGCCCAAGCCTGAGATATAATATCAACTTTACACTCTTTGTTTGAATATGCACCAAGCACTTCACCATTTTCAAAAAATGCTCTTACAAAATGATCGCTATCCCAACAATTTTCGATAATGCTGTGCTTTAATAAATGTCTTTCTCTTTTACATGTTTCAACCATTTCATTATCTTTCATATATTTTGCTATGCTAGAAAATCTATCTAAAACATTCATCATAAAAAATGTAAGCCATACTGATTGACCGCGTATATTGCTAAAGCCATCATTCCAATCACCGTCTCCAATATCAAGTAATCCATTTGAAGGATTCTTTCTTGATAAGCCATATGTAATTGTCTTTTTTGCATGATTATAAACACTATCTTCTACATTAATATTGTGATAAACATCATAAAGTTCTCTTCTATTTCCCATTAGTTTATCTTCTAAATATTTCGTTTTCTCTTCTAATACAGAGTAATCTTTAGTTTTAGATATATATTCACTTAAAACATAAGGAAGCCATAAATAATCATCACTAAAATATGTCCTAATTCCTGCAGAGTTGTGTTCATGCCACCAATGCAAAACATCACCTTTTTCAAACTGTTTACTTGAATTTAAAATTATTTGATTTCTTGTAATCTCAGGCGAAGACGAAATCAAGGCTAAGGTATCCTGAAGCTGATCTCTAAATCCAATAGCTCCTCCTGATTGATAAAAACCACTTCTAGCATAAAGTCTACATACTATAGTTTGATATAAAAGCCAACCATTTGCCATTATATCAATATATTCATCACCAGTGTTAAAATTTGTGTTTGGTACAACAAGTTTCTTCCAGTATTTTTTGGTTTCATTATATTCTTTTACAACGTTTTTATTTGATGAATATTTATCTTTCATACTTTTTATATACTCTTTAGTTTTTGTTTTATTTGCACCTAAAATTATCGAAAATTCTTCTTTTGAATTTGGAGCTATTACTATATTTAAACTTAAGTTATAGCTTTTTGTATCAAATTCATACGTTATGTTATCACTATCTTTTACAACAAATTCAAATGCTTCGCACTCAGAAAAATCAATACTATAAGGATTTTTTAAAATCATTGTATTATCTTCCTCTTTACACAATATATACCCAGCATTTGTTTCCTGAGATACTCCAAGAGTCGGTTCTAATTTATATTCAATTTTTACACTTTTCTCTTCTCCATAATTATTTTCAAGTGTAATATATTGAATTTTTACATTATCTTCTTTAGGAATAAATATATCCATAGTTTTTCTTATATACTCTTCTTCCTCAAGAACTCTTGTATATCCAAATCCATAAACCAAATTATAGTTTTTTTCAAATATTCCCTTAAAAGATTCACCAGGCTTAAATTCAATCCAATCATTGCACCAATCAGTAAGCTTATATTCCCTACTATTAATATAATAGGTATACACGGTACCATAACTTGAAATTATAGTACCGAAATTTTTATTAGCCATTACATTACACCATGGAAGAGGAGTATTAGTATTTAAAATATGATACTCATCTTTATTTTTAGAAAAACCTCCATATGAATTAAACGCAATGTAATCTGAAGTATTACCTATTTTCATTTTATTATACATCCTCCCTATGATCATATGTTAATTCTTTGTTTACTAACTCATCTGCTGTATCATTTTCTTCACTAACTGTTAAAAGTTCTCTAACATCCTTAATATATCTCTTTGCAAGAAAAGATAATAGATCAATTTCATTTTTATTTAAGACATTTATATTAAGTAAATATATATTTCCTTTTGTAATATCTGAAAATATAGCTCTATCTAATCTAGTCCTTAAATATGTATAAATAGGTCCATTTTGTTTTTGTGCCTCATCAATTAAAATTACAATATCTAAATCAATTTTTCTACTTTTAACATAGTCCATAAAGCTTATTACTTCATTAATTATTCCAGCATTTTCAATTCTATCAACATATACAAGTATAATTGGTAAATCACCAGAAATTGAGTACTTCCATAATATAGACTGATTTAGTGACTCATTCCAAAATTTGTTATTATTTAAATTTGTTTTTCTAAATAATACGTCTTTTAATATATTGTTATATACTTGAGCTTTACCATTTTCAAGTTTTAAGTATCTTGCCTGAATGCTGTTTAGCTCACTTGCAAGTTTGAAATGTTCATCTATTGTAACTTCATCTAAATTAACAACGGTATTTGAAATCTTATATTTACTATCTGCAACACCTAAAATGTAATAAAATTCTTGTCTTTCATGTGGATCTAGTATAATTGTTGCCCTATATGATAGTATTGGCCATAAAGGATATTTAACAACATTTTGGTTATATGCCTCATCAGGATTTTTTATAATCTTTTGCTTTTCAGTTTCTACCTCTTTATCCAGATCTATACCGATAAGTTTAGTATATACAAATAAATCAGTATCTTCTTCATTTTTCTTTCTTTTACTTGCAACAAGTATATCTAAATCATCGTCATAATATGTTTCAATTTGTAGATTACTAAATGAAGGATGAACAACATTTGTCATATAATCTGTCATAGCAGGTTCCATATACGTATTAATTAATATTTCACGTCTTAAACTAGTATTGTTATATATACTTACTTTTTTTATTTCCACGTTATATTCAGGTGAAATAAAAGTAGTAGTTGTTGTTTCTAAATTTCCATCTTCAATATATGTTTCAACCCTATTAAGCGAAGACGTCCAAACGCACTTAGTTGAATTTTTATTATTAGTACTCAATATATTTCCATCTGTTGCACTAAATCTATTTCCAGACACTTTATCAGTAAGATAAACAAAATTTCCTGTACTCTCTATATCAGTATATCTTTGTTTATTTACTATTTTATCTTTATATTTTATAAAACTAGAACCAGTATTTGTAATTAGTGAAGACATATTTGAACCACGTAAAAAAGCAATATCTAGGTTTTGTTTAAAATCAGGATTCTCGTCTA
>OGFI01000833.1_pt1 | contig 19643 bp, 19 predicted proteins | sample 1570901 | NCBI WGS metagenome assembly OGFI01 (sample SAMEA2582018, study PRJEB24529) | metagenome | biome: Human gut stool | place: China | collected 2011 | reverse complement strand
TTTTCAAAAATATATACAACCCCCACCTGCACTTAGCCAGGCTTTGAGCTTTTGGCTCGGCCTCAACACCACACACATAAACAAAAAATGCCGAAGGCATTTTTAGATATGCTCCACATACTCATCTTCTAACTTCTTAAGCCTATTCTTAATCCTAGAATTAAGCTCACTAAACTTTCCAAGATCATCATTAGCCACATTCATCTTAAGCTTAACATACTCCTCAAAAAATCCAAGTTTCTTAATCTCAGAAAGTGGAATTCTCTTCTCAATAAGTTTAAGAGCCCTCTCATACAACAAAATAATAGTTTGCATCATTTTATATTGCTTAATAAGCGGTACCTGACTATCAATATCAGACATAGCATTTTGTTGCAAAAATCCAACCCTAATAGCCTTTGCTGCTTCTAAAACTAATCGTTTACTATCAGACAAAACATCTTGCCCAACAACCCTAGCAATTTCCAATAATTCATTTTCTTCTTCCAAAATTGAAACAATTTTTTGTCTACACTCTAAAAAGTCTACATCAACATTCTCCTCATACCAGCTTTGCAAATTATCAAGATATTCACTATAACTAATATTCCAATTAACAGCTGGATAATGTCTTGAATATGCTAAATCTCTATCCAATCCCCAAAAAGTATGAACAAATCTTTTAGTATTTTGAGTTACAGGTTCTGAAAAATCTGAACCTTGTGGAGAAACAGCACCAATAATTGTAACAGATCCCATTTTTCCGCTATAACTTTTTACTAAACCAGCTCTACCATAAAACTCTGAAAGTCTAGATGGTAAATAAGATGGGAAACCTTGCTCAGCTGGCATCTCCTCAAGTCTACCAGAAATTTCCCTTAATGCTTCTGCCCATCTTGAAGTTGAATCAGCCATGATAGCGACATCAAATCCCATATCTCTATAATACTCAGCAATAGTAATACCCGTATAAATAGATGCTTCTCTGGCAGCCACAGGCATATTAGAAGTATTAGCAATAAGTACAGTTCTTTCAATCATTGGCATACCAGTTCTCTTATCTATTAAACGAGGAAACTCCTCTAAAACATCAGTCATCTCATTTCCACGCTCTCCACAACCAATATACACAATAATATCAGCATTACTCCACTTAGCAAATTGATGTTGAAGCATTGTTTTACCAGTACCAAATCCACCTGGAATCATACCAGTACCACCTTTTGCAATTGGAAAAATAGAATCAATTACCCTTTGCCCAGTAACAAGTGGTGTATTTGTAACTAAACGCTCTTTATATGGTCTAGGTTTTCTAACAGGCCATTTTTGCATCATTGTTAGCTCTACAACACTATTACCAATTTTTATTTTAGCAATTGTATCAGTAACTTTGTATTCTCCTTCATTTGCAATTTCAACAACAATACCATCACCATCAAAATAATTCAAAATTTTATGAATAATCAATTTTGTTTCTGGAACTTCACCAATTATTGTATTAAAACTAACTTTATCACCAATAAAAACCTTTGGTCTAAAATGCCATTTTTTTTCAGTACTAATTCCTAAAGATTTTGTACCTCTTTTTAAAAAGTCTCCATCTTTTTTTCTTAAATCCTCAAGTGGTCTTTGTATTCCATCAAAAATATTTCCCATAAGACCTGGTCCTAATGTAACAGAAAGTGGATTTTCATCACTAACTACATCTTCGCCAATTTTTAGTCCTGTAGTATTTTCATACACTTGAATTGTAACAATATCTTTATTAATTTTTATTACATCTCCCAATATTTGCTCTTTACCAATATACACAATATCATGCATAGAAAAGTCGCCATCACCTTTTGCTAAAATAACAGGTCCATTTATTGAAATAATTTTCTTAGTTTGCAAAATATTGCACCTCCATTTCTCTTACGTGCTTTTATTTTATATTTCATCTAAATTCGTTTTTAATGTATTATCTATAATAACACCTAATTTATCATTTTTTAATTTACAACCACCTATAAAATCATTATCTAATACATCTATTTTTATATTATATCTATTTAAAACTTCTTTATATTTTTGTTTATCATTATTTGTAACATAAATTATAGAAGAGCTGTCATTATTCACAACACTTAAAGAATCATTTATTGTTTTTATCAAATATTGCAAATATTCTTCTTTTTCAGTAAATATTTGTAACTTTCTTTTTACTTCTTCTTTTAGCTCTTTTTTTATAATATTCTTAACATTTTGAACATTTTTTTTACATTCAACTTCATACTCAAATAAAGCTTTATTATAATCTTTAACAATTTTTTCACACTGTTTTTTATATGAAGCCTCTTGCTTTTTTACATATTCAGTTAGCTCTACATTGATTTGCTCTTCTATTTCTGTATTTATTTTTTCATTAAGTTTTTCAGCATCAATTTGAGCAAGTCTTTCACAACTTTGCTCAAATTTTTTTATCTTATTATCTAAGTCCATAAAAGTAAAATCCTCCATTTTAAATTTTAACAATTAAAGGCAAATTTTTATTATTTTTTATATAATCCAACTTTTCATTTGCTAAATTATATATTTTTTCTGTTACAATTAAAATTCCAATTTCTTTGTCTTTTACAACCTTTTCTATTTCTAATTCAATTTCTTCTTTGTTTTTTAAAATTACAGATTTTATTCCGGTTAATTTCAATCCAACAGCTGTATCAACATCATCACTAATACAATATAATTTCATAATTTTTGCCTTTCTTACTTTAAATTTTACTTAAAATCATAATAGAAATTATAAGACCATATATCGCAATACCTTCAGCTAAACCTGCAAATATAACTGTTTTACCTAATAAACTTGGATTTTCGCTTATTGCTCCAACGGCACTTGATGCAACTACAGCAACTGCTATACCAGATCCAATTGCAGCTAGTCCAACTGCTAATGCTGCTGCTATCATTCCAATTCCTTTATCTTTTGAATCTTCCTCATTTGAAGAATTACTTTCTGTTGCAACAGTATTTTCTGTTGATGTTACTGTTACTTCATCTGCTTTTGAAATTTTAAAACCTCCTATGCATATTACTAGACAAAAAACCATTATAAAAGTTATTTTTAAAAATACATTTTTCATTTTTCTCTCGTTCCCTTCTTTTAAAATTTTTTACTCTTGTATTTGTTTTTTTATTGATTTAAATTCTCTACCATTTCCTTCATAGAATCTACTAAATAGTTCGTAATATTCTAGTCTTAGTACCTGAATTCCTACTATAAGACCTTCTAAAGCAATTACTACTATGTTTCCTATTATTGCAATTGCTATATTTCCTACTCCTGATGACATATCAGCTAATAGGTATACTGCCATACATAGTCCAACATGGTTTATTGCAAATGCTGCAAGTCTTAAAAAAGATATTGTATTACTTGCAAATGATAGTGTCATTTCTATAATTTCAAATATTTTTTCTACCATCGGAGTTTTAGCTTGCTCTTTTTTCTTTTCCAATTTTGATGAAATTGTATCTCCAAATAAAATTAATAATATCAATATTATTGAAACTATTACAATTACATTAATAGGAATTAACATTTGTCCTTTTAGAAAATATACTGCTACATCAGCTAAAATTAATCCATATAATAAAAATCCTGAAATTCCATTTTTATCAAATAAACATTTTTGTAAATCTTTATTTTTTATTCCATTTATTATATTAAATATCATCGCAATTAATATAAATATACTTCCTACTGCAATACCCGATATAAGCATTGTTTGTATGTTATCCATTGGACTTATTATTATTGGTTTTATTATATCTTCTTTTCCAAATACACTTCCATATAAAACACCAAATATAATAGAAGATATTCCTCCTATAGCTAAAACTGGACCTAAAGATGCTTTTCGTTTAGCTAAAATTAAGCCTAATATAAAAATTACTAATCCATGTCCAACATCTCCAAACATAAATCCAAACATTATGAATGCAGTTATTGCTACAAGTCCAGTTGGATCAATTTCTTTTGAATTTGGAACACCATACATTTTTATTAATGTTTCAAATGGTCTAAATATTTTTATATTTTTCAGTTTTGTTGGTGCTTGTATATCTTCATCATCATCAAAAATATCGTAATCTACATTTTTGTAATTTGACAATATAGATTTTATATTTTCTACATTATCTTTAGACACCCATAATACTATATAAAATGTTCCATTTTGATCATGTACTATATATTTTTTTAAAATATTAACATTTTCATATAATAATAATTGTTTATATGCACCTATCAATATTTCTTTTGCATCAATTCTTAAATTTCGTAATTCTTCTTTTTCTTTATCAATTTTTGTCAAATTTTCTTTTATATTTTTTTCAATTTGATTGATAAATTCCTCTGGTGTTCCGCTTGCTTCTTTTGGTAACCAAATTCTTTCAAAGTCTTGTACATTAAAAAAGCTATCAACTTTTCCTAAAAATTCTTCTGTAGTTAAATATAATATCCATGTATATTCTTCTTCTCTTTTTAATTCAAAATATATTGCATCTGTATTATCTATTTTTCTATTTATTTCTTCTAAATTCTTAGTTGGTACAGTTCCATATCTAAACTTCATATACTTTAAATTATATAAATTTTCAATTTTTGAATCCACAGAAACTAAATTTTTTATAATATCGTAATTTTTTTGCATTAATTCGTTTTCTTTTTCTAAATCAACTATTTTGTTTATATACTCAGTATATTGATTATTAATATTATCAATTTTTTCTTTTATTTCACTTACTGAATTTATTATATTATAATTCCAATAATCATCATCTTTTTCAATTTGTAACTCATCAAGTACTTTTTCACATTTTTTTATATACTCTTTTACAGTATAATCATAGCTAAAATACTCTAATTTCCAGCCTTTTTTATATACTTTTTTGGCATCTTCTATCTGTATATCTAAATTTATTATGTTTTTGGCCAAAAATTTTTCTAGATCAGTATCCTTACCTGTTATACTTAAGAGCTTCATTTTCTCAACAGCCATCTTTTTATCATTCCTCCTAAGTGCATCTATTATAAAATTAAATTTTATTTTTATCTAATTTATCAATTTTTTAAGTAACTTTTCTTTATCAATTCCATATCTTACAGCTTCTATTATACTTATAATATCTTTATTTTCAAGCTCTACTAAATTTAAATATGAATATATACAGTTAATACTTAATAAATTTGATTTAAAGTTTTTTATATATAATCCATGTAAATATTTTTTCATATTGCATTCTAGCTCATAAATATCATCTGTTGCAATATTTGAATAAACCGTTTTTTTCAATATTTCATTTAACTCTTCTATATTTTTAGCTTTTACCAATAATAATATTTGATTTTTTTTAAGTGCATAATTTATATCTATTATTGATTTTTCAATTTTATCTTCTGAAAAATTATAATATTTTTTCATTCTATATATCCATAAAATATTTGTAAAATCAATTTTTGCTCCTATCATTTTTTTTAAGTTTTTATTATTACCTGCTGAATTATATATGCTTTTTAAATACATTTTATCCAGTTCATTTTCTATCTCAAAAATACTATATTCTGTATCCTTATTTTCAAAATATTTTTTTAATATTTTTTTATATTTTGTATTATTAATAATTTTAAAAAATTCATCAATACTTTTAATACTTTCAAGACCTTTTAAATCTGTAAATATTGTATTTGTCCAAATTTTTATATTTTCATCATACTCATTTTTTGAATATAATAATTTTATTGCTTTTTTTATGCATCTAATTTCATATTTAGAAATTAATAAATTAAAAATTTGTGTATCATTTTTATCTAAATATTTCACAATTTTTTCTATATCATATATAATTTCACCATTTAATACTTTTTCAATTTGTTCTCTATCTGCATCTTCTGATAATACATTTAAACTTGAACTTTTATTTTTTAATATTGCTACTGCACTTTTCAAATTATTCTGTTTTGCTAAATCTTGCAAATCGTCATCTTTTAACCTTTTAGCATACATTCCTTTTAATTTTGCATTGATACTCGGATATTTTATTGCTGAAATTGACATTTTTTTCACCTCTCTAGTCTTATTAATGTCTAATACTACTGTTTAATAATTTATCTAAGTATTTTTTCTATCATCTCATTTATTTTTTCATCTTTTTTTTCATTATAGTCATTTTGTATGTCTTGAATCACTTTTTTTGTGTTTTCATCTATTTCTTCTTTTTTATTAGAAAAATCTTTGTCACATTCTGATTTCAAAAAATTTATTTTGTATTTATATTTCGCATTTATTTCTGCTTTCCTTTTTTCAAGCTCTATTGTTACATAATTATCTAAATTTTCTTCTTTTTCTTCACATTTGTTTATTACTGCTCTTGATTGATTATCAATATCAACTAATTTATCAATTGTGTCTTTCATTTGTAATATCTCCTTAAAATTTTTCTTTATTATATATCTATTATTTATTTTTAACAACAAAAAATTCAAATATTGTGTAATTTATTCTAAAATTAACTAATAATTTTTATTTAACGAATCAAGCCAACAGATAACACATTATATCTGTTGGCTTGATTTGTTAGAATTTCGAAATAGACTTTTTAGCCTCTTCCAAAATAAACTTTGTAAATTCGTTCTCGAACATTTTGGTTTTGAAGGTAATATCATAATTTCCTTCTTGGTCGATGGCAATTGTGGATTGGTTCATTTCCAACCACTCTCCATGTGGTCCTTCTTGTTTCAATGTAAACCGAAGTATAAAATATGGTGGCATTAACTGCACCCATTCTCGTTCAGTTTTGAAAGTTATATGACCAATTTGATATATACTCATGACCATTCCTCCTCTACATTGTAGACGACGTTTGTGTATATTCGAACATATTGTTATAATATCACGCATTATTAATTTTTTCAATATTTATCTGTTTTTTTAGTTAAATAGTTGATATTTTTGTGGCTTTTAATAATGTTTTTCTATTTTATACAAAAAATATCTTAATAATCAAATTCAATGTTACAAAAAATAGAATCTAGTTAATACTAGATTCTATTTTTTTATTAGATTTCATTTTACTAATTGCTAAACCATCTCCAACTTCTAAAATTTCAGTTTCTAAATTTGGATTTTCTGTAGTTTCTTTTATATATTCTCTTAAATTTCTAACTGCAGTACGTTGCTTGTGCTTATTATAATCACTCATAACATATCCTTTATATAATATGTTGTCTGCAAATATAATTCCATCTTGTTTTAACATTCTAAGAGCTTCTTTTAAGAAAAATGGATATTTTCCTTTAGCTGCATCAATAAATACGACATCATATTTTTCATTAAGTGTTGGAAGAATTTCAACAGCATCTCCTTCGTATAAATTGATTTTGTTTTCAACTTCTACTTTTTTAAAGTTTTGTTTAGCTTCTTCTATACGCTCTTCATCTCTTTCAATTGTATCTATTAATCCATCTTCTGCTAAATATTTTGAAAAACACATTGCTGAGTATCCTACAGCTGCACCTATTTCTAAAATTCTTTTTGGTTTCTTTTCAGTTAAAATTTTTGCAATTACTTCCAATGTATCATCCATAATTATTGGTATGTGATTTTCTAATGCTTTTTCTTTAATTTTTTCTAATTCAAATTCATTCATATTTTTATCATCTTCCATAATTTATCTTTCTTCATTTTCTCTTTGTGATTGAATTTTATTTAATAACATTTCCATTGTAGCATCTGTTATAGACTCTGGATTTATGTTTAATTTAATAGCATATAATCTTGATTTTATACGAACTTTTTCCTTGTCTTCTCCTTTTTTTAAGCATTCAGTTGCATATTTTAATACAGTGGATCTCTTTTCAGCTCTTTCTAACTGTTTTCGCTGATTTATTATTGTTGTTGTGATACCATTTTGAATACCTGGTTTTTTTGATATTCCACGAACTGCTCTAAAGTCTTCAGCATTATTTTTTCTTACTCTTGCCATACTATTTTCCCCTTCTAGCTTCTCTTTCACGAGTTTTGCTATCTAATATTACTTTTCTTAATCTAATATTCTTTGGAGTAACTTCAACTAATTCGTCTTCTGCTATAAATTCGATTGCTTTTTCTAGTGACATTTGTAGTGGTGGAACTAAACGAAGTGCATCATCTGATCCTGAAGCTCTTGTGTTTGTTAAATGTTTTTCTTTACATACATTTATTGCAATATCTTCATTTCTTGAATTTATTCCAACTATCATTCCTTCATATACTTCAACACCTGGTCCTATTAGTAATTCTCCTCTTTCCTGTGCATTGTATAATCCGTATGTTACAGATACACCTGGTTCAAATGCTACTAAAACACCTCTTGTTCTTGATGATATTTCTCCTTTGTAAGGTTCATATCTATCAAATACACTATTCATTGTTCCTACACCTTTTGTATCTGTTAAGAATTCTGTTCTATATCCAATTAAACCTCTTGCTGGTATATCAAATTCTAGTTTTGTATGTCCAGCTTCTGCTGGTTCCATATTATTCATTTCAGCTTTACGTCTTCCTAATTTTTCAATTACAGTTCCAATTGCGTCATCAGGTACATTACAAACTAATTTTTCAATTGGTTCGCATTTTACACCATCTATTTCTTTGAAAATAACTTTTGGACGAGATACTAATAATTCAAATCCTTCTCTTCTCATTGTTTCAATTAATACTGATAAATGAAGTTCTCCACGTCCACATACTTCGAAGCTATCAGCTGAATCTGTTTCTTTAACACGTAAACTTACATTTCTTTCTAGCTCTTTAAATAATCTGTCTCTAATATGTCTTGATGTTATAAATTGTCCCTCTTTTCCAGCTAAAGGTCCATTGTTTACACTAAATGTCATAGAAACTGTTGGTTCATCAATATCAACAAAAGGAATTTTTTCTGGGTGATCTATATCACATATTGTATCACCTATATTAATATCTGCAATTCCAGATAATGCTACTATATCACCAGCTTTTACTTCATCAACTTCAACTTTTTTAAGTCCCATATAAGTAAATAATTTAGCAATTTTACCTTGAACAACTTTTTCACCTTTGCATATAGAAATTGCCATACCGTTTTTTATTGTTCCTCTTTCAATTCTTCCAACAGCAATTCTTCCTAAATAATCATCATAATCAATATTTGAAACTAGCATTTGAGCTGTTCCATCCATATCGCATTTTGGTGGTTCTATTGTATTTATTATAGTATCAAAAATACAATGAACATTATCAGATTCATCATCTAAATGCATTTTTGCAATTCCATTCTTAGCTGATGCGTAAATTACAGGGAAATCTAATTGTTCATCAGATGCATTTAATTCAATAAATAATTCTAATACTTGATCAACAACTTTTAAAGGATTTGCTCCTGGTCTATCTATTTTATTAATTACAACTATTGGTTTTAAATTTAATGCTAGTGATTTTTTTAGAACTTCACGAGTTTGAGGCATTGGTCCTTCAAAAGCATCTACTAATAATAAAACACCATCAACTGTTTTTAAAACACGTTCAACTTCTCCTCCAAAGTCAGCATGTCCTGGTGTATCTACTATGTTTATTTTTACATCATTATACATAACAGATGTATTTTTTGAAAGAATTGTTATTCCTCTTTCTTTTTCAATATCATTTGAATCCATTACTCTTTCTGCAACTTGTTCATTTGCTCTAAATACATGACTTTGTTTTAATAAAGCATCTACTAATGTAGTTTTTCCGTGGTCAACGTGTGCTATAATAGCTATGTTTCTTATGTTCTTATTATTCATTTTTATTACTCCTTTTATATTCATTTTTTATTTATCAAAAATCATTTTGATGGCAGACATAGAATTTTAATGTCTGCCATTTATTTGTATGCAATTTTTATTGCATTAATCTTTTGTTATTATTTCTTTGTTGTTATCTGTATTTATCATTGATTTTTCTGTTTCTTTAGTTGTTGTCATTCCTTTTTCTTCATCTTGTACTGCTACTGATTTTTCTTCATTTACCATTAAGTCTGTATCTTGGCTTGTGCCTTCTATTTCTCTTATTGATAATTCTATTTTTTTGTTTTCTTTATCTATGCTAATTATTTTTGCATTTACTTTTTGTCCTATTTTTAATACATCTTCAGGTTTTGCAATTCTTCTTTCACATATTTGTGATATATGTATTAAACCTTCTATACCTTTTTCTATTTTTACAAATGCACCAAATGGAACAAAGTGTAGTACTTTAACTGGAATTACATCTGATACTTTATACTTTTCTTCTACTTTCTCCCAAGGATCTGGACCTTTTTTGTCATAAATTAATTTTAATCTTTTATTTTCTTTATCAACTTCTTTTACTTTAACTTTTATTTCTTGTCCAACTTCTAATATATCTTTTGGTTTTTTATCTCTTTCCCATGTCATTTCTGATATATGTAATAATCCTTGAACTCCTCCGTTTATATCAACAAAAGCACCATATTCACTTAAACTTGTTACTGTTCCTGTATACATTTTTCCAACTTCTACATTATTCCAGAATTCATCAAGTTTTGCTTTTTTTTCTTCATCAGCTATTTGTTTTATTGATCCTATTATTCTATTTGTTTTTGGATTATACTCTATTACTTTGAATTTTACTTCTTTTCCTTTATATGTATGTGGATCTTCGTTTCTATTTATTCCAGATAATGATAATGGTATAAATATTTTTATTGTATTAAAGTTTGTTATTAATCCTTTTTCATTTACTTCTGAAACTATAGCTTTAAATATTGTATTATTATTTACTTTGCTTTCAAATTCTTTTTGATCAATTTCTCTTCTTGCTTTGTTATATGATAATAATACATTACCTAATCCATCATTTAATTTTACAACAACAGCAGTTACCCTGTCGCCTAATTTGAATTTTTCTTGTACTGTTTCGCCAGCATTTAAAATGTATTCGTTTGCTGGAATTATTCCATCAGCTTTATATCCAATATCTATAAACACTTCATTTTTAGGTGTTATTTCAATTACTGTTCCTGTAACAGTTTGACCAACTTTAATTTCTTTTAAAGTTTGATTTAATAATTCTTCAAATGTAATATTTTCATTAATTTTTTCCATAAATTTCTTACCTACCTTAACATTTTTTTATTATATATTATTTATCTTTATTTGTCAACATAACTATATTATCCATAATAATATTAGTTACTTTTTCTAAGGCTTCTTTATCTTTTTCTTTGCCGTAGTATTCTGAAAAATCTAGTGGCTCTCCAAAAACTAATTTTACTTTCGTAAATGGTTTAAATGAACCTTGAATTCCCATTGGAATTACCTTAGTTCCTGTTTTTAAAGAAAAGAATGCAGCTCCACTTTTTGCCTTTAAATTTTTTGCCATACCTTTTCTTGTTCCCTCTGGAAATACGCCTAATACTTCGCCATTTTTCAATGCCTTTAAAGATCTTTTCATTGCTTCAATATCATTTTTTTCTCTATTTATTGGTATCGTATCTGATAGTTTAAGAGCCCATCCCAAGGCTTTGTTTCTGAACATGCTTTCTTTACATATAAATCTAACTTTTCTCTTACATCCACAAACAACAGCAAGAGCATCTAACATATTTACATGATTTGCACATAATATATAAGCTCCTTCATCAGGTAGATTTTTTTCATCAACCTTTTTTATTCTATATACTAATTTATAAAACACATTATATACTATAACTTTAGTAAGCTTTAATCTAAATCTTTTAAAAGCTGTATCTGGTGTTTCCTCATAAACCTTTTGTTCAAGTCTTTGCTCTTTTTTAGTATTTTTTATTAATTTTACAATTTTTTTAGTAACTTGTTTTATCGTCATATTTGTTGAATCAATCACTATTGCATCCTCTGCGACTTTTAATGCACCAAATTCTTTATTTTTGTCATTCTCATCGCGATTTTTCATATTTTGTAATACTTCTTCATATGTTGACTCTATATTTTTTTGCTGATTTTGTTTAAATCTTCTCTTTGCTCTTTCTTTTACATCTGCATCTAAATAAATTTTTACATCTGCTTTTGGAAATACAACTGTTGTTATATCTCTACCTTCCATTATTATATCTTTATTTTTAGCTATTGCTCTTTGCAAATCTACAAGTTTAAGTCTTACTTCTTTTATACTTGAAACCTTTGACACAAGTTTAGTTACTTCCATACTTCTTATTTTATCAGTAACATCTTCTCCATTTAAAAATACTTTTTTATTTTCTTCATCTAAATTTATATCTATATTGTTCAATAGATCTTTTATTTTATCTAATTCATCTAATTTAATATTTTTATTTATCATATCTAATGTTACACATCTATACATAGCTCCTGTGTCTATACATTCTAAGCCTAATTTTTGGGCTACTATTTCTGTTATACTTCCCTTTCCGCTTCCTGCAGGTCCATCTATTGCAACTACAAATGACATTCTTACTCCTCCTTGTATTATAACTGAACCAATACTTTGATTAGTTATTGGTTTCATCCATTATTATAGATTTTACTAAGATTTCTATTTTTTGAACATTCATTGATGTCAATCTTTCAATTTCCTTTTTTACCTTGTTTTGAAACTTTTTATGACATTCTTCTATATTACAACCATATTTTACTATAGATTGCATATAAATTGACATTCCTTCACCATATTTATCTATTCTTATTTTTGAAATTTTAACTATGTCTTTTTCTTTTTTTACTAACATTTGTATTATTTGTCTAAATACTGTATCTGAAATTGTAAAATTTCCTAAATAACTAAATGTAGGTCTTATTATTGATTTTTCAGCAATATATGGATCTTGACCTCCACCTTTCATTTTAAATATTTGCAAAGGATCTAATAAAAATCCTGAAAAATCTTTTTTTATTTCAAATGTAGGCACTGGTATAACATGTTTACCTTGTGTTACACGAATTCTTCTAGCTTTTTGCATTTCTTCTTCTGTTGCAACATCTGATATATAAATAGTTTTACTTATTGGTGGTAATTCTAAATTTTGAGCAATTTTTGATACCATTCCATCTGATGTTCCTAATATTAAAATAGATTCTGGCTTATATTTTTTTATAGCTTCAACAATCACATTTTTTTCGTCTTCATTAATAAAAAGAGCATGCCTTATTGTTTCTATTTTAGTTGGTGCTTTTTTCGCTGATGTACCAGCAACTACTTCATTGTCATTTACAAGTAATCCGTCATCTATTATGTATTTAATATTATTTTCACCCGCAACCATTTGAGCTCTATAGCTCTTTCCTGTTCCTGATGGTCCAACAAAAGCATAAACTCTTATTGTTTCGAACATAATTTTATTCCTCCTAAAACATTTGTATGTATTATATCATTATTGTTTACAAAGAAAAAGTATTTTTTTAAATTTTTCTTTGTATTTAAAGCTGTTTTAATTTAATAAAAAAATCAAATTTAGAAAAATCCAAATTTGATTTTTATTTTACTCATTTAATATTTTTATGATAACTTTATTTTTTCATATTTCCCCAATTTTTAGCTGCTTTTACTAGATTAGTCATCAGCATTGCTATTGTCATTGGACCTACACCTCCTGGCACAGGTGTTATATATGAAGCCTTCTTGCTTACTGATTCAAAATCTACATCTCCTACTAATTTGCCATCTTCTGTTCTATTTATACCAACATCTATTACAACTGCACCTTCTTTTACCATTGTATCTTTTATATATTTAGGTTTTCCAAGAGCTGCTACTAAAATATCTGCATTATTTGTTATTTGATGTATATTTCTTGTTCTTGAATGACATATTGTTACAGTAGCATTTTTAGCTAACAAACATTGTGCTAGTGGTTTTCCTACTATATTGCTTCTTCCAACAACTACAGCATTTTTCCCTTCAATATCAATGCCATATTCTTCCAACATTTTCATAACCCCAAAAGGTGTACATGATATAAAGCAATCTTCTCCAATTATTAATTTACCAACATTTACAGGATTAAATCCATCCACATCTTTTCTATAATCAATTCTATTAAAAGCTTTATTTATATCCAAATGTTTTGGGATAGGACTTTGCAATAAAATACCATGAATATCATCTCTAACATTCAATTCATCAATCAAACTCAAAAGTTCATCCATTGTAATATCAGAATTTCTTAAAAATTCCTCATACTCAATACCAATCTCCTCACATGCTTTACTTTTATTTTTAACATATACTTTAGAAGCCTTATCATCGCCAACCATAATAACAGCAAGTTTAGGAATAATTCCCTTCTTTTTAAGTTTTGCAACATCCTCCTTAAGATCTTCCCTAATCTTTTTAGCTAAACTCTTTCCATCAATAACAACTGCCATATTCAATTCTCCCTTCTATTCTTTCATGCAAACTTTTTTAACCAAATCACATAGTTACCCTTTTTAGTATTCCCAGCAATTTCATCAACAATAAACTTGCCTTTTCCTCTAATAGTTATAATATCTTTTTCTTTAATCAATTTAGTTGCCTTGCTTTCAACCTCATAATTAACCAAAACTCGCTCTTGTTCCAAAATATCAATAGCTTTACTTCTAGATGTTTTTGCCAAGTCAGCAATAATATTATCTAAACGAAGCGATGAGGCAACAATCTTAATGTCTATAAACTTTTTTTCAACTGATTTTATTTCATTCAATTTAATAAGGCAAACATCACATCCGCAAAATCTATTTAGAGATTTTATGTTTGTATAAATAAATTTTTCAAGCTCCTTTTTTACAATAATATCAGCACCATCATCATATGAAATTATGTCACCAATTTTAGTTCTACTAATTCCAAGTTTTATTAGTCCGCCTAAATACACACTATGATTAAATTTTCCAATATCTTCCTTACTTAATTTAATTCTAAAAACAGAAAATACAGTATCATATTTAAAATTATTTTGTTCAAAAATTATCTTCATTTTTTCTGGATATATAACAACTGTTTTTCTATCTGAATTATCAATGCCACCAGAAAAAACATAATTTTCAAATTTAATTATATTAAGAACATTTTTTAAAATATTCTGTTCGTGTTCGTTTAAAAAATCTGTAGTTTCAATTTTATTACTTTTATTAACCATTTCAATTTTATCAAATAATTTAGAGATTAATAATTTTTCTTCTGAATTTCTATATTTTTCTAAAATTAAATGTTTATCCATGTAATACCTCATTTACAATATTTTCGTTTTTTACCCAGGAAGCAACAATACTATTGCAATCTAAACCATTAATTTGCTCAAGCTCTTGAACACTACCTTGTTTTACAAACTCATCATCATATCCGCAATTTTTTATATTTACATCTATAATACCATTTTTCGCAATTAATTCATTTACTGTAGTTGCTAATCCACCTTTTATAAAACCATCTTCTATTGTTATAACATTTTTTGTTTTTTCTATTGATTCTATTATTTTATTTTCATCAAATGGTTTTAAAAATCTAGCATTAATAATTTCAGCATTAACTCCAATTTTTGAGAATTCATCTGCAACCTCTACTGCCTTTTCAACCATCTTTCCAATAGCAATTATTGTTACATCTGAACCTTCTTTTAATAGCTCTGATTCTCCTAATACAATTTTTTCATTGCATTTTAGCTTCAATTTTCCTTCTCCACCTCGTGGATATCTAATTAAAATTGGTCCATTAAAATTTACTGCAAAATTTATCATTTGTTCAAATTCCTTAAAATCTTTTGGAGCCATAATTGTCATATTAGGCACAATTGAAAAAGATGCCATATCTAATAGTCCTTGATGTGTTTCACCATCATTTCCAACAATTCCAGCTCTATCTGCACACATTATTACATGTAAGTTTTGCATACAAACATCATGAATTACCTGGTCATAAGCTCTTTGATAAAATGACGAATATATTGGAACAACTGGAATTAATCCACTTTTTGCCATTCCGGCAGCCATACCTATGGCGTGTTGCTCTGCAATTCCAACATCAAAAAATCTTTTTGGATATTTCTTTTTAAATTCTGATAATCCTGTTCCATCAGCCATAGCTGCTGTAATTGCTACAATTCTATTATCGTTTTTTGCAATTTCTACCAGTTTCTCTCCAAATACTTTTGAATAATCTTTACTTTTTGCTTTTAAAACCTCACCTGTTTTTTTATCAAATGGTGCTGTTCCATGAAATTTTGATGGATTTTTTTCTGCAAGTTTATATCCTTTTCCTTTTTTAGTAACAACATGTACTAAAACTGGTCCTTTACATTTTTTGCTTTGCTCTAAAATTTCTTCAACAGCCTCAATATCATTTCCATCTACAGGTCCCAAATATGTATATCCTATATCTTCAAAATACATTTTAGATATAAAAATTTGCTTAATACTATTTTTTATTCTTGATGTTAGTTTTACTATTTTATTTCCAACTTTAGGAATATTCCCCATTCTAATTCTTACTTTTTCATTTGCTTTTGTATATACATTTTTTGTTCTCATTTTACCTAATAATAATGAAATTCCTCCAACATTTTTTGATATACTCATTTCATTATCATTTAATACAACTATAATATTAGATTTACTTGCCCCAGCATCATTTAAAGCCTCTTCAGCCATTCCACCTGTTAAAGCACCATCTCCAATAACAGCAATGACCTTGTAATTTTCATTTAAAATATCTCTTGCTCTCGCCATACCTAATGCTGCAGAAATTGATGTACTACTATGTCCTGTATTAAAACAATCATATTCTGATTCTGTTGTTTTAGGAAAACCTGAAATTCCATCAAGCCTTCTTAAGGTTTTCATTTGATTTTTTCTTCCAGTTAAAATTTTGTGTACATAGGTTTGATGACCTACATCCCAAATAATTTTATCTTTTGGAGTATCAAATATACTGTGCAATGCTATTGTTAGCTCTACTACTCCTAAATTTGAAGCCAAATGTCCACCATTTTTCGATACAACATCTATAATATATGACCTTATTTCTTCAGCTAGTTCTTTTTTATCTTCATAATTTAATTTTTTTAAATCTTTTGGATTTGTGATGTTATTTAAAATGTCTTCCATAAAAAATTCCTTCTTTTAAATTTTTCTTGTTAATGCATTTTTTGCGCCCCACATACATACATTTGTACATTTGAATCCAGGATATGTACATCTTGCTCCTTTTGCATATGGTAATAAATAATTATAAATTTCTTCGTTTGTTTCTTTAGTATTTTCTATATATTTATTTAAAATCTCATAAGTTTGTTTCATTATTTCTAGTTGAGCACAACCACAAACTCTTTCTTTACATTTTAAAATAAAGTTTTCTGCTGTTCCTCTTTCATTTATTTGTATAAGCATTCCTTGTGGATATAAGTCTGCTAAACTGTTCATATCTTCAAGCCACATATTTTTCAGCTCTTCATTGTTTTTAATAATTTCTGGTATATAAAATTTTACTTCGTCTAAAAGTCTTATTTTATATTGTAGTGTTCTATGTCTTTGCGCTTGTGCAAACTCTGCGAAAGTACCTTCATATGTTGTGCAATAGTTTTCTCCAAATTCTTCCTTACGACTTTTTCTTTCATCGAATAATGATATTTTACGCATTTTTGCATCTGAATTTAGCTCTGGGATTATAAAATCTGAAATGCAGTCTAAAAATTCTTTCATATATGATTTTAATTTTTTATTAAATTCGTTATCATCTTCATTTTTTATGTAGTCTTCAAACCAATGTGCAATATAGTTTAATTGTCTTAAACTTACTGTATATTCCATTGTTGTAGCTGGAGTAAAAATACTAATTAAATATCTAGCATTTTCTTGTGCTAATTTTTTTACCTTTTTTTCATCTATTTGAGGATATACTTTTGAAATCTCTTTTTTGTAAATTTCTATCCATTTTTCATATACATTTTTTTCTTGCTCTGAAGGTTGCATTTTTGTGTATCTTGCTGATTTTTCTGATGTTGTATACATACCTTCATTGTTTAATATCATTGCCAAAATTTTAGGAATTCCTTCTAATGCTAAATTATATGAAGTATGGTCAAATACACTGTGGTGACCAGAATTTAAAGTCATGTTCGCTCTTCTTATTGTTTTTTCTTCTGGTTCAGAAAATAAAGCCTCTATATCATCTGGCATATAACATATACCCGCCGACTTTCCTCCAAACTTTAATGCTTCATCCTTTGTTAATTTATATCCAGGATTTGTTGATGCTAATATAGAAACTTTCATATTTACTACCTCCATTTATTGTATTTTATTACTTTTTTTTTAACATTTATATCCTATCATACTGCATTGCAAAAATAAATATTTTTCTGAATATTTTTTTCTTTTCCATTTTTGTATCCATTTAAGGTTATCCTTATTTTTACTTTTATAACAAAAAATAGAGCAATGCAGATGTACATACTAATACATCCGCATGCTCTCTTTTCGAAAATGCAACATACAAAATATTATTCTTTTTATATTTTTTATAATATTTGCCGTCAGTCAATTCACCGTAAACCAATATAAATTATAATCTGTTAAAATCACCATTTACATTTTATGCCAAATTTTCTATTTCTTCTTTCGTCAATCCAGTTAATTCTGATATTAAATCAATATTCATTTCCTTTTTCAACATTTTTTTCACAAGTTCTTTTTTTGCTTCAGTTCGACCTTCAGTTCGACCTTCAGTTCGACCTTCAGCACGACCTTCAGCACGACCTTCTGCACGACCTTCAGCACGACCTTCTGCACGACCCTCAGCAAGTCCTTTAGCTCGCCCCTCGGCTAATCCTGCTGCTAATCCTTTTTCCTTCATTTCAGCCATCGCACTATTGTAGTCATATCGTGCCCAGTCTTCGGCATCTGCTAATTGTTGTACTTCTTCGTCTGCATTTAAAAGTCGTAATTGTCTTACTGCTTCTTCTAATTCAGCTCTTGTTCTTGCCATATTTTGTACCTCCTCTCCATATGGATTTATAAAAAATTCTAACCATGGGTCTATTTCTCCTGTTTGATTTTTATATCTTTTGTATTTTTGTAACTCTAATATATGTATTTCTGTATTTTTTGTTAATATTTTCTCTTTATGATTTTCTTCCCTGTAATGCCATACTGTATGATATTCTTGTATGCTTTCTAAATTTGGAAAATCTTCTTCCATTAGTACTACTAATACTGTTCTTTTTAGCTGTTTATAATCTTCTTTTACTTTGATGTCTGCCACATATGTTTTTGATAAATATGCTATAAATCTATCTGGTAAATAATCATATGCTTTTCTTTGCATTTCTACTATGTACTTTTGAAGATATTTATCTTTTGCAATTAAGTCAGCTACCATTTGCTTATCTTTTGTTTTTTCTTTTAATAATTCTAATTTGAAGTTTGTTGATATTTCTTCAATTTCTTCTCCTGTTATGTGCTTTAAAAAACTTTTTGTTATTCTTTCGTTCCCTGGATTTCCTAACAAACATTTGAATATTACATCGTTTGTTGGTAAGTATTTGGGTCTTGAACCATTTGCCAATTTTTCTGTCATAGTTTTTCCTTTCTTTTATTTTAACATATTAGTTAAATTTTGTGCAATAGTTTA